>Ga0181538_10000290_pt1 | contig 58914 bp, 47 predicted proteins | sample PEATcosm2014_Bin_40_FD_119773 | JGI IMG/M metagenome (GOLD analysis project Ga0181538, IMG submission 119773) | Peatland microbial communities from MTU Mesocosm Facility, Houghton, MI, USA - PEATcosm2014_Bin23_30_metaG | ecosystem: Environmental > Terrestrial > Soil > Wetlands > Peat | place...
ATTGTTCAGGTCGTCCTCGCTCACTTCGCCCACGTACCCGATCAGGTGCGCGGCAAAGCCGTCGCGCGGATACAGACGGCGCTCTTCGTCAATGGTTTCAAGTTCAGGTAATTCATTGCGATGCGCCGCGATAAAGGCCTGCTCGTCGGCGGTCACGTCCTGTTTGACGGGGATGGGCTGGTAGCCAGGTTGGCCGCGATAGCGGTGCAGGGTCGCCCGCAGTTGTTCCAGGTCAAGATCCAGGCCCTTCGCGATCAGGGGCAGGTCGGCATCCACATTCTGGCTCTGTTCACGCACCAGGAAGCACGTGACCGACGGATAGTCATCCACCACCAGCCGGTTCTCGCGGTCGAAGAGTTTGCCGCGCGGCGCCAGAATCGGTTCTTTGCGGATGCGGTTCTGCTCGGCCAGCACGCGGTAGTTCTCCACGTCCAGCACCTGCAGCCGCCACAAACCGGCCGCCAGCCCCAGCATCAAAATGAGAATGCCGTACTGCACCACGGCCGCCTTGACCGGGGAGAGCTTTTCACCGCGATTGCTGCCTAAAACCATGGTCTCTACGCTTCAGAATACTCCGAGTTCAGATTCCTGCGCCGACCTTCACTCTTTCACTTCTTTACCGTCCAACTACTCCCTCATCTGCAGACGATCCAGTGAGGGAAACAGCACGATGGCAATCAGCGAATTGCCCACCGCCCGCATCAACTCTGTCAGCCAACTCCATTCGAGCGCGAGGCCGAGCAGAAAACGGTAGGTGAAAAAGTAAATGACACTCGACAGCAGAGAAAGCGAGAAGTTGAGGAGCAGGCGAACGATCTGGTTCTCGACTTCGATGCGAATGCCGACAGAAGCCGCGAGAAAACCCACCACGGTTTTGGCAATGCCGTTCACGCCGATGGCATGGTGCGAAAGTGCATCTTCAAACAGGCCCATCCCCGCGCCCATGATGGTGCCCTGAATGGGGCTGCGGCGTCCCAGCGCGAAGTACACGGTAATGACGAGGGGTAGATCGAACCAGTCGTAGCGTCCCACCACGCGGGGCAGCCATGCCTGCAACACCAGTGAAGCCAATGGAACCAGACCGTATACCAGTAGAGGATAGCGGCGAATCTCGAAATCGCGCCGGCTGTCGGCACTGAGCAGGGACATGGCTACGGATTCCTCTGCGGTGCTGTTAGCGGTTTGGAAACCTCTGCGGGTTGCGGTTTGCTGCCATTGCCTTCAGCAGCATGCGGAACCACCGGTTTTGGGGTCTGCGGCCTGGGTGCGGGCGCCTTGTCCGTTTCCGATCCGGGAGTGGTGGCCGCGCCCGGAGAGAACTCATCGGCGTGCAGCGGCTGCGGCGGGGGCGGAGCGGGGTTCGGATTGCTGGTGTCGTGCAGCGGCTGCTGGTCGGGCGGCAGGTTGGGATCGATCAGGCCGGGCAGCTTCTCGGCCATGATCTCCGACGCCTTCACCTGGTCCTTGATCGCGGTCGGCACAACGGCTTTTTGCGATTCACTGGCAGCGATATCCTGCTCTTCCTGGGGTGAGAAGCGCGGCTCTGTCGAGGTAATCACAAGCACTTCGTCCAGGCGCTCAAGATGCGCGGCGGGCTTCACGATAATGTCGATGAACGCATCCCGGTCGGGATCGGGGACTACTTTCTCCACCACGCCCACCGGCAAACCGCGCGGAAAGATCAGGTCGCCCCCGGCTGTGAGCACCTTTTCGCCGGGCTGAATGCGCTGATCGGCCAGAATGCCCACCACCTCCAGCCGGCCCACCGCGTCGCCCCGCAGAATGCCGCGAATGCGCGTGCTTTCCAGAATCACGCCCGCGCCGCTGGTGGCATCGTTCACGGCCAGCACTTGTGCCGTGTGCAGAAACACGTCGCGGACCTTGCCCACGATGCCGTCGGCAGTAATCACCGCCATGTCCGGCTTCAGGTCCTCGCGTGAGCCCTTATCGATATAGAAGACATGCGAGCGATCGCTGCCGCTGGAGCCGTAGGCCTGCGCGGCCACCGTGGTGTAAATGTATTTCTCCTGAAAGCCCAGCAGCGCCTGCAGCCGCTGGCCCTGGCGCGCGTCTTCAAGCAGCGCCGCCTGCTCCAGCCGCAACCTGTCCACAGTCTCTTGGAGGTCATGGTTCTCGTCGCGCACGTGGCGAAGATCGATGTAATTCGTCCACAGCGAGCTGAGGCCGATTCTTGTTCCGTGGATCAGGCGCTCCGGAGGCGAAATGATGGCGTTGCCCCACAGCCGGATCAGGCGCACGCCGCTTGGGTCGCTGGGGTCGAGCGTGTTGATGCCGGTGCTGTTGTGGCGCACCTGCACCGCCAAACCGGCGATCTGCGCCATCAGAATGGCCAGCAGCACTACAAGGTTCCGATAGCGGGCGAAGAAGGAGTCCATAGCGGCCAGGTTTCAGGTGTCAGGTGTCAGGTTTCAGGGACCGATGCCTGCAATTCACTCGGCGGGCAGTTTCTGAATCCTGAAACCTGACACCTGACCCCTGACTTTAGTCGATCTTGATCTTGCGCAACAGCCGGAAGTCCGAAAGCATCTTGCCCGTGCCTAGAACCACCGAGGCCAGGGGATCGTCGGCCACCGAAACCGGCAGCCCGGTCTCTTCGCGAATGCGCTTGTCAAGATTCTTGATCAGTGCGCCGCCTCCGGTCAGCACGATGCCGCGATCGCTGATGTCGGCGGAAAGCTCCGGGGGCGTGCGCTCCAGCGCCACGCGAATGGCGTTCATGATCACCGCAATGCATTCGCCCAGTGCTTCGCGAATCTCGCTGTCGTCGATGGAGATGGTTTTGGGCACACCCTCGATCAAGTTGCGCCCCTTGATCTCCATCGTTAGCGGCTTTTCCAGCGGGTACGCCGAGCCAATTTCAATTTTGATCGCCTCGGCAGTGCGTTCGCCGATCAACAGGTTGTACTTGCGCTTCAGATAATTGGTAATGGCCTCGTCCATCTGGTTGCCGGCCATGCGCACCGAGCGCGAGTAGACGATGCCCGAAAGCGAAATCACGGCGATGTCCGTCGTACCGCCGCCGATATCCACCACCATGTTGCCCGAGGGCTCGGTAATCGGCAGACCCGCGCCGATGGCCGCCACCATGGCCTGCTCCACGAGGTAGACTTCGCTGGCCTTGGCGCGATATGCCGAGTCCTCGACCGCGCGTTTCTCCACTTGCGTAATCTCTGAAGGCACGCCGATCACGATGCGCGGATGCACCAGCATCTTGCGGTTATGCGCCTTCTGAATAAAGTAATTCAGCATCTTCTCCGTGACTTTGAAGTCGGCAATCACGCCATCCTTCATGGGCTTGATGGCCACAATGTTGCCGGGCGTGCGCCCCAGCATCTCCTTGGCCTCTTTGCCCACGGCTTCTACTTCGCCGGTCACTTTGTTGATCGCGACAATCGACGGCTCATTGACGACGATGCCTTTGCCCGCCGCGTATACGAGAGTATTTGCGGTGCCCAAATCGATGGCGAGGTCGCTCGAGAACATGCTGAAGAGCGAACGAAACCCGTGGGAACGCGAAGAGCGCGAAGGATAGCCGTTGGAAGACATGGAAAAGCTGGATTTACCTCAACAAACCTGAGAGTGGAAAACTGCCTAATGCCTATTGTACGGCCAGTGGACCCACGCCGCGGAAATCGTCTGAAAACAGGGAGAAAAGGTAACCGCGGGCTTACCGCGCCGCCCATTCCGGCACTCCGTTTGCAGGCTGTTTACGGCCCTCGCTGGCTGCCGCGGCCCTCCCCCTCCGAGCCGCTCGGCTAGCGGGAACCGCAACCACGGGGTTATGCTGTCTTGCGGATTATCCGGCAAGTTTGGCGGGGCCGCGGCAAGCAGCCGTGCGAACCACTAACCGCGAACCACGAATCACGATCCACGCACTACGAGGCTTTTATGACCTATCCCACCTACCACAACCTCATCGGCGGCCAGTGGGTCGCCGCGGCGAGCGGCAGAACCATGCTGAATCTCAATCCCGCCGACCAATCCGACGTTATCGGCGCCTTCTCCTCTTCGCACGCTGAAGATGTAGCGGCGGCCGTGGCGGCTGCGAAACAGGCCTTCGCCACATGGCGCCTGGTTCCGGCGCCCAAGCGAGCAGAGATTCTGCTTCGCGCGCGCGACATCCTCGTCCAGAACAAGGAAAAATACGCACGTGAAATGACGCGCGAAATGGGCAAGGTGCTGGCCGAGACGCGCGGTGACGTGCAGGAGGCCATTGACGAAGCCTTTTATGTGGCGGGTGAGGGACGGCGTCTTTTCGGCGTCACCACCCCCAGCGAACTGCCCGACAAGTTCGCCATGAGCGTGCGCATGCCCGTCGGCGTCGTTGGCCTCATCACGCCGTGGAACTTTCCCATGGCCATCCCCAGTTGGAAGCTCTTTCCCGCGCTGGTCGCCGGCAACACCTGCGTCATCAAGCCCGCCACTGACACGCCGCTCTCCACCTACAACCTCGTTCAGTCGCTCGTCGATGCCGGCCTGCCGCCGGGCGTGGTCAATATCGTTTGCGGTACGGGTTCGGCTGCAGGCGCGGCGCTGGTCGAACACCCCGACGTCCGCGCCATCAGCTTCACCGGGTCAAGTGCAGTCGGCTCGCTCGTCGCGCAACGCGCCGCCGCCACCTTCAAGCAGGTCTCGCTCGAGATGGGCGGCAAAAACGCGCAAATCGTGCTCGACGACGCCAATCTCGATCTCGCTCTTGATGGCGCGCTCTGGGGCGCATTCGGGACGACGGGGCAAAGATGCACTGCGACCAGCCGCATCCTGCTGCAGAAGGGAATTGCCGCCGAGTTCACTGAGAAATTTGTCGCTCGCGCGAAAAAACTCAAGGTGGGCAACGGCCTCGACGAAACCGTCGAAGTCGGCCCGCAGGTCAACGCCAATCAGATCGAGACCTCGGCGCGTTACGTCGAAATTGCGCTGGCCGAAGGCGCGAATTTGCTGTGTGGCGGCCACGCGCTCAGCGGCGGCGCGTTCGCTCACGGCAACTTCTTTGAGCCCTCGATCTTTGCAAGCGTCACGCCCGAGATGCGTATCGCGCGCGAGGAGGTCTTCGGTCCGGTGGTCGCGCTCATGGAGTTTGCGACATTCGAAGAGGCGGTCTCGATCGCCAACTCCATCGACTACGGACTGTCGACATCGCTCTACACGCGCAACGTCAATCGCGCCTTCGCAGCCATGCGCGACCTCGAAGCCGGCATCACCTACATCAACGCGCCCACTATCGGCGCTGAAGTGCATCTGCCCTTCGGTGGCGTCAAGCACACCGGTAACGGTCATCGCGAAGGTCTCGGCGCTCTCGACTTCTTCACCACGTGGAAAGCGGTCTACGTCGATTACTCCGACAAGCTGCAGCGCGCACAGATTGATAATGCGGAGTGAACGCGCTGATCGCCGTCTTGCACCAACTTGAACTAGGATTTGAGTGATATGGAAACTGCCTACGTACCCGACTCCACCCGTTACGACCACGCCACCTTTCGCCGCTGCGGCAATTCCGGCTTGGTGCTACCGGCCATCACGCTTGGCCTTTGGCAAAACTTCGGCGGCGCAGATGTCTTCGAAACCGGACGCGCCATGATCCGCCGCGCCTTCGATCGCGGCGTCACCCACTTCGATCTCGCCAACAACTATGGCCCGCCATACGGCTCGGCCGAAGAAAACTTTGGGGCGATTCTCCGCAAGGATTTCAAGGGCCTGCGCAACGAGCTTGTCATTTCGACCAAGGCCGGCTGGGACATGTGGCCCGGCCCTTACGGCATTGGCGGGTCTCGAAAGTATTTACTTGCCTCGCTTGACGATAGCCTCAAACGCATGGGCCTCGACTACGTCGACATCTTTTACGCGCACCGGCCCTGGAAAGATTGCCCGCTCGAAGAGACCATGGGCGCGCTGGTTTCCGCGGTGCATCAGGGCAAAGCGCTCTACGTCGGCATCTCGTCGTACAGCCCCGAGCGCACGCGCCAGGCTGCGCAAATCCTTAAACAAATGGGTGTGCCGCTGCTGATCCATCAGCCTTCCTACTCCATGCTGAACCGCTGGATCGAAAAAGGCCTGCTGGCCACGCTCAAGGATCTCGGCGTGGGCTGCATCGCCTTTTCGCCGCTCGCGCAAGGCCTGCTGACGAGTAAATATTTGAAAGGCGTGCCGAAGGATTCGCGCGCCAAGTTTGAAAACTCCTCGCTGCTCAAGGATTTTTTGAGCGAAGAAAACCTCAAGCGCGTCCGCGCGCTCAACGATATCGCCCAAGCTCGCGGCCAGACGCTGGCGCAGATGGCCATTGCCTGGGTGCTGCGCGATCAGCGCGTCACCTCGGCGCTGATCGGCGCGCGCAACGTGGAGCAACTCGACGATTCGCTCGATGCGCTGAAGAAGCTCAAATTCTCGGCCGCTGAATTGAAAGAAATCGACCGCCACGCGCGCGAGGGCGAACTCGACCTGTGGCGCGAAGCGCGCGAGACCATGGAGTAAAAGGCCGGACCAGAGGCCGCAGAGAACCGGGAAAGAATGCCCCCGTTCTATATGCTCTTCGCCTCCAGCACATCCCGCAGCGCGAAGCTTGTCTCGAGCCGGATCACGCCGGGCAGGCGCGAGAGCTCGTTCTGGTGCAGGCGGTTGTAGTCGTCAATGCCCGCCACGCGCGCCACCAGGATGTAGTCGTACTGGCCGGCTAGCAGGTGGCAGCTCACAATGTCGTGACAGTGCCGGACGGCGGTCTCAAACGCATTCAGCACCGCGGCCGACTGCCGCTCCAGCGTGACGCGGATGTAGACCGTCATATGCTTGCCCAGCAGCCGGTCGTCGATCAGCGCGCGGTAGCCGCGGATAGCTCCCGAAGCCTCGAGCGCCAGGATGCGCCGCGACGCCGCCGAAGCCGACAGCCCCACCGCCTCGCCTACCTCAAAATTCGTGGCCCGGCCGTGGCGCGCCAGGTAGCGCAGGATGGCCGAATCCAGCTCGTCGATTCCCGCCGCCTCGAGTCCAGCCGCTTCGAGACCCGCGGCCCCGAGTCCGGCTGCTTCGAGTGCCGGCGCGGTTGGGATGCTTTCTACGGATTGCAACGTCTCGGGCGATTGTTGCGATAAAGGCGCGTTTCTCTCACGTTTCGTTCCCATTTAGCTGTTCTACCACAAAGTTTGCACACATTGGAAGGCGCATACGCCGTAAAATTCCCTTCAGTTAGAAGAGGAGAAACCATGATCGTCGGCGTTCCCAAGGAAATCAAGGACAATGAATCCCGCGTGGGCATCACCCCCGCTGGGGCGAAAGCGCTCACCGAGGCCGGTCACACCGTGCTCGTCGAAACCCAGGCTGGCGCGCAGTCAGGCTTTCCCGATGCCGAGTACCAAAATGCCGGCGCTGAGATTGTGGGCGATGCGGGCTACGCGTGGGGCAAGGCCGACATGGTCGTCAAGGTCAAGGAACCCATCGAAAGCGAGTACGTTTACTTCCGCGAAGGTCTGGTTCTCTTCACCTATTTGCATCTCGCTCCGGTGACCGCACTCACTGACAAGCTGCTCGAATCGAAAGTGATCGGCATCGCCTATGAGACGGTGCGCGACCGCCAGGGAAATCTTCCTCTGCTCACGCCCATGAGCGAAGTAGCAGGACGCATGAGCGTGCAGGTCGGCGCCAGCTATCTCGAAAAGGAGCGCGGAGGGCGCGGCATTCTGCTGGGCGGCGTTCCCGGCGTTCCCCCGGCGCATGTGGCCATTCTGGGCGGGGGTGTGGTGGGCACAAACGCAGCGCGCATCGCTCTGGGCTTCGGCGCTAAAACCACGCTCATTGACGTGAATCTGAACCGCCTGCGCGAGCTCGAAGACATCTTCGGTGGCCGCCTCTCGACACTGGCTTCGAACAGCTACAACATTGCCCAGGTAACGCGCGAGGCGGATCTGGTGATTGGCGGAGTGCTCATTCCCGGGGCTACCGCGCCCAAGCTAGTCACTCGCGCCATGGTCTCGCAGATGAAGAGAGGCGCCGTTATCGTCGATGTGGCCATCGATCAGGGCGGCTGCGTCGAGACCGCACGGCCCACCTCCCATTCCGACCCCAGCTATGTGGTGGATGGCGTGGTGCATTACTGCGTCACCAACATGCCCGGCGCCGTGCCGCACACTTCCACTCTGGCGCTCACAAATTCCACGTTCCCTTATGTTTTGCGCATCGCCAACCAGGGCGCAGGTGAGGCAATCCGCCAAGATGCCGGCCTCGCCGAAGGCCTGAATACCTGGCTGGGCTCGCTCACGCATCGCGGCGTGGCCGAAAGCCAACACCGGGCCTGGACCGCGAGCGCCGGCTTGCTCGGCTGATGGGATTCGGGCTGCGATTTTTCGTGTTTCTATCCGTTAGCTAGCCGGCCCACACACGTGTGCAGATTTGTCTTGACACACATATTTCATATTTGTTAGTTTCCTCCCGCGGAAAAGACTAAGAGAAATCCACCGCCAAATGCAGCTTTTTCGATACTGGTCGTGTGTGCAAGAAGGGCCGGATGAACAGAGCTTGGATTTGGGGTGGATTTTTGTCTTTAGCCGATTTTTCACAGCATGTTCTTTGAAACTTAATGGAAGTGACCAAGGATGGCAGTGACATCGTTGCTTACTATCATCTCGGCATCTTCGACAACTTCGAGTTTTTTCGACCACACCCGCCGAAGCGGATGACTGCAGGCTGAAAACTGCATGCCATTCTTTTCTGTACGGCGGCGTTCGGTACTTCGCTCTCAAGTGAGAGCGACGGTTTCTATTCACGGCATCTTCTGAATCCTGTAGCCCTGATTAACAGGGAAGGCAATTAACCGTTGTTGAATCACAAACATTGGGAGGCAATATGCATTCGAGAATTCGATCTGTAGGACACCAGGCCGGTAAGCGTGGGTTCGCTTGGATCTTTCTGGCGATGGCGCTTCTGTTGATGCTTCCTTCACGCACGGCTCTTGCTCAATACGACCTTGGCGGCTTGGTTGGGACCATTCACGACTCCAGCGGCGCCGCGGTTCCGAACGTGACCGTTACCGTCACGAATGACGCCACGGGCATCGCCACGGTGGTCAAGACGGATCAGGCAGGCGACTATGAAGTTCCGGAGCTGCGTGTTGGTGTTTACACCATCTCCGCCAGCGCCTCCGGCTTCGCGATCGCCGAAGCCAAGTCCATTACCGTCTCCGTCGGCGCGCGCGTGCGCATCAATTTGTCCTTGAAGGTGGGCACGGCCCAGGCCACCACCGTCGAGGTCAGCGACGTCGCTTTGCAGTTGCAAACCGAATCGAGCCAGCGCGACCAGACCATCACCAACTATCAGACGCAATCTCTGCCGCTGGTGAGCCGCACTTACTCCGACCTCGTGAATTACGTCGTGGGCGCTCACCAGGCTCCGGCCGACGCCACCACCACGGCGGTCACCTCGTTTACGCGCGCCGGCTCCTTCAACGTGAACGGCCAGCGCAGCATGTTTAACGACTACATGATCGACGGCATGGACAACAATTCCTACGGCGAGAGCAACCAAGGCTTCGACAACCAGATCATTCAGCCGCCGCCGGATTCCGTCGCCCAGTTTGAGGTGATCACGAATAACGAGAGCGCCGAGTACGGCCGCTCCTCCGGCGCCACGGTCAACGTGGCGAGCAAGAGCGGTACCAACGAATTCCACACCACGCTCTATGAGTTCATCCGCAACACCGACCTGAACGCGTTCGGCTATATCAAGCCGATCTCGACCAACGCCGTCACAGGCGCGGTGTATCCGTTCTTCAAGCCGATCTTCGACCGCAATCAGTTTGGCGCCAACTTTGGCGGGCCCATCATCAAGAACCGGTTCTTCTGGTTCGTCGATTACGAAGGCTTCCGCCAGAAGCTCACGCCGACAGTCATTGATACCGTGCCCACAACCAACGAGCTCAGCGGCGCATTGGCCGTATCCGTTCAGGATCCGTGGGATCCGTCAATTTCCATCCCCGCGGGCACGCCGTATGCCAGTTGGCCTTCGCAGGCCAAGGCTGACGCCGATCCGACTGCCCTGAAGATTGCCAGCCTGTACCAGGCCGCTCTGCCTGGCAAGTGCACGGTCACCAGCGGTACCTCGTCGGGCGTGGCCACCAACGACTGCCCTTTGAACGCGCCTTTTACCGACCACGCCGACAAGGGCGACCTGCGCCTTGATTTTCAGCAGAGCGCCAACAGTTCGTGGTTCCTCAAGGTCAGCGATCGCAAGGAGATTGGCCACAACTACAACCTTCTGCCCGAGCCGATCGATATGCAGACCAACGGCGACATCCTTATTCACGATGAACAGATCGCCGCGGGCTACAACCATGCGTTCAGCGCCAACAAGTTCCTGGATGCACGCCTGGCGCTCTCAGAGACCAAGGCCGGCAAGTGGACTTACGCAATCGGCAGTACTTCGTTCCCAGCGGGCACCATCCCCGGCTTGCCGACCATCGCCGGCGTCTCGGGCGGCCTGCCTTCGGTGGCAATCTCCGGCGGCTTTACGTCCTTTGGACGCCAAAGCACCAACCCACAATGGCAGAACCCCTCGCTGGCCGATCCCAAGCTGAATTTCACGTGGGTCCACGGCCGTCACTCACTCAAATTCGGCTATGAATATGAGAAGGTCTGGCAGGAGATTGAAGATTCGAACCCGTTGTACGGCTCCTTTACCTACGGCGGCGGCTACAGCGCCTGCACGTTGGTGGCATCGGGCGGCTCGGGTTGCGCCGGCACCAGCAAGGTAGCTGACACTTACTTCGCCGACTTCCTCTTCGGAACCAGCAGTGCTTACTCGCTGGCAACCTATTTCATCACCCATGTCTTCCAGCAGATGGACAGTGCTTACGCTCAGGATGACTGGAAGGTCAGCTCGAAGGTGACCCTCAATGTCGGCCTGCGCTGGGAGTACGGTTCGCCCTGGTGGGAGCGCGATAACTTCCTCTCCAACTTCAACACCACCACTGGGACCTTACAGACGCTCGCGCCTGGTTATACAACAGCGATGTCGCCTATGTGCGGCAGCTCCCCTTGCATCGCTCCCTATAGCGGCAGTGGCGTGTTAGGCAAGTCGCTGGTCAAGCCCAATAAGAACGATTGGTCGCCTCGCTTTGGATTTGCTGCTGCTCTCATGCCGAGCCTCGTACTCCGCGGCGGCTACGGCACGGCATTCATCCACTATTGGCGCGCCGGTTCGGGCAACAATCTTGCCATCAACGCGCCTTTCGCCCTCTACACCGTGGTCAGCAACCCGTCTACCACCGGAACCACAACCGGCCGCTCAAGCGCAAGCACGAACGGCTTCGTAAACCTGTCGCAGGGCTTCCCCACGGGACTGGCCTCAGTCTTCAGCGCCGGCACGGACGACATCGACTCCATTCCAACCAACACCAAGGACGGATACGCTGAGAGCTGGTTCCTCGACCTGCAGAAGAGCGTGGGCAAGAACAGCAAGGTTGACCTAGCCTATGTGGCCAATCACGGTGTCCACCTGCAGGGCTTCATCAATGCCAACCAGAAGAATCCTGCCCTGCCGCTCACGACCGCTGGCGAGTTTACCGGAATTCCTGCCGGCCAATGGCAGCGCCCGTACATGAATTGGGGTGGTTACCTGCTCAACAATTCGACCCTCTATCCCACTTTCAACAATGGCGACATTACCCAGGCTTTGAGCGAGTTCCACTCCAGCTACAATGCGCTGCAGGCCCGCTATGAGCAGCGTTATACCGGCGGCTTGACCCTGTTGAACTCCTTCACCTGGTCGCACGCGTTGGATAACGCCTCATCGACCCTCGAAGCCAATACGCCCTGCCCGCAGAACGGCTACAACATTCAGGGCGATTACGGCCAATCGGACTACAACCTGCCCATCACCAACGTCACCACGCTGATTTATGAACTGCCCTTCGGCCAGGGAAGGCGTTGGCTCCCCGGCGCCAACCCGGTGACCGAGGCCATCCTCGGCGGCTGGCAGATCAGCGCCGTGAACACCATGGACGCCGGAACGCCCTTCAACCTGACATACAGTCCGGCCGCGATCAATGCCGTTTCGCCTGAGCTGACACAGAACTGGCGCGGTGAAAACCTCTATCGCCCCAACTACGTTCCGGGCACCTCCTACATCAACAGAGTGCAACTGGCAAACGGCTCCGTGCAGTACGTGAACCCGGCAGCTCTGAACATCCCTGAAACCTATACCACCGGTAGCTCGCTGCTCACCGGCGGCACCATCGCCAGCCCGTTTGGCGATCTGCCCAAAAACTTTGGCCGCACCCCGGCCTTCTACCAAACCGATCTGGACTTCAACAAGAAGTTCAATACCCCCATCGAGCGGGTCAAGATCGAGTTCCGGTCGGAGCTCTACAACATCTTCAATCACACCAACCTCTATCTGCCGGGTGGCTCGGGCGGTGGCACGGTATCGGGCACCGACAATGGCACCACCAGCCCCGTCAGTGGCAGCGCCCCCACCAGCCTGGGCGGCGGCACCATCACCGGTACGTTCATTCCGCGCATCGTCCAGTTTGGCTTGAAGGTCACCTACTAAGAAAATGCGGTTGCCCCACCCTCGTCGCCGGTCATTGGCGACGGGGTGGGAACAGCGCAAGAAACCGGTGCGCCGGCCGGATCTCACGGCCGGCGCATTCTGTTTCTGAATCATTCGCAGTAACATCGTCCTGCAGGAGCCCCGAGCGGCAGCCGGAGTGATAAACTGGACGCAACAGCGCTCCCGCTTCATGCGAGAGGCGCCATTGACCTTGAAACTGCGGCGATTCGGCTCGCGGTTCCACGCCCACTTAGAGACCAGAGCATGGGCGGACAAACAGCAATCCAGTTGATTCAGGGCGGTGTGTGCTTGCTGCCGCACCTTTACTGCGCAGCCTCTCGATCAAACGGGCGGTGCAGCACGCCACGCCCTGGATCGCGTTGCTCTCCGCATCTGGTAACCATGAAAGGAACGTATGGGCGTGACTAAACGCAATGAAATTCTGAAAGAACTTGGCGGCAATTCGTCATGGGACGTATTGGTGATCGGCGGCGGAGCCACCGGCCTCGGCGCCGCCGTTGAGGCCGCATCGCGCGGCTATCGCACTCTGCTGGTGGAGCGCTCCGACTTCGCCAAGGAAACCTCCAGCCGCAGCACCAAGCTGGTGCACGGCGGAGTTCGCTATCTCCAGCAGATGAACGTGACGCTGGTTCTCGACGCCTTGCGCGAGCGTGGCCTGATGCTGCGCAACGCGCCCCACCTGGTCCACGATCTCAACTTCGTCATCCCCGCCTACAGCTATTTTTCGCTTCCGTACTACGGGATGGGCCTCAAAGTCTATGAGCACCTCTCTGGAAAACTGTCCTTCGGCCATTCCCAGGTGCTCTCGCGCAAGGCGGCTCTCGAAAAACTTCCGGGCATCAAAAGCGAAGGCCTGCGGGGCGGCATTCTCTATCACGACGGCCAGTTCGACGATGCCCGCTACGCTGTCGCGCTGCTGCGCACGCTTGAAGATCTTGGCGGCGTGGCCATCAACTACGTTGCTGCCACAGGGCTCATCGAGCGTGACGGCAAAGTTATCGGCATTCAGGCGCGCGACCAGGAAGACGGCACCGCTTTCGAACTGCAGGCCAGGGCGGTCGTGAATGCTACCGGCGTACACGTCGAACAAATCATTGACATGAACGGCAAGTCGCACAAATCGCTGCTCGCCGTCAGCCAGGGATCGCATTTCGTTCTGCCGCGCAGCTTCCTGCCGGGCAATACGGCGTTGATGATTCCCAAAACCGCCGATGGACGCGTCCTCTTTGCCATTCCGTGGCATGGGGCGTTGATCGTCGGCACCACCGATGTGCCGGTTGACTCTTCATCGCCCGAGCCGCGCGCTCTGCCCGAGGAAAAGGCCTTTCTTCGCGACCATATCGCCAAGTATCTGGGCCACGCGCCGCGTCCGGAAGAGATCCTCAGTGTTTTTTCAGGCCTGCGGCCTCTGGTCCGTAAAGGCCATGCCAAAACCTCCAAGCTCTCGCGCGATCACACCATTCTGGTCTCTCCTTCCGGCCTCGTCACCGTCACGGGCGGCAAGTGGACCACTTATCGCCGCATGGGTCAGGACACCATCGACCACGCCGCGCAGGCCACAGCGCTGCCAAAGAGTCCATCGCGAACCGTCGATCTGAAATTGCATGGTTGGACTTCGGAACCGACTACCGCGACTTCCGGGTGGGAGTCCGGGTACGGGTCCGATCTGCCGGCTGTGCAGGCGCTTTCCAGCCAGGATGCCAGTCTCGACGGCCTGTTGCACCCGCGTCTACCCTTCCGCCTCCGCGAGGTGGTGTGGGCGGCGCGCTATGAGATGGCGCGAACAGTCGAGGACGTGCTGGCGCGGCGCACGCGCGCGCTCTTTCTCGATGCGCGTGCTGCCATCGAAGCCGCGCCCACGGTAGCCGACCTTCTGGCGCGCGAGCTCGGCCGCAGCGACGACTGGAAGTTGAATGATCTGGCAAATTTCCTGGAAACCGCGAAGGGCTATCTCTATACGGAATGAAAGGCGGATTGCATTACGGTTGAGCGCCGGGAGGAACCAGCAAGGTCAGCGAGTCGTGCACGACCTCCAGCCGCACGGGCAAGGAACCAAGCACCTCTCCATCCGCTTCCACCAACAACGATTCGTGGGAGCCATTGTGGGCACGACAAGCGATGCTGGGTGTCTTCAGCAGCTCAACTTCGCCGTTAAAGGTGTGCCGTCCGGCCAACGCCGCCAGCAAGAACTTCAGATAGCTCATCCGGCTTTGCGTCTTGAAGGCCAGCAGCCTCAGGTTGCCGTTGTTCAAACTGGCGCCCGGAGCCAACATCCGCAAAACCCCGCCGAACGAGCGCACCCGCACGGCCAGTATCTGCGATACATCCACCACGCGGCCGCCGCCGTTTCCATTCTCGGGCAGAACCGCCTCAAAGAACGGAAACGAAAACGTAGCCCAGGTGCGGAAGCACTCGACGAGGTAGAGCACATAACCCAGCCGCCGTTTCAGCGCCGCGTCCATTCGCGCCATCACCAGCGCGTCGGCGCCGATTCCGGCCGCCACGACGAAGTAACGCGAGGCGGGGTTCCCCTCATGGTCCTGATAGTGAATGCGTCCCAGGGAGATGCGTTCGGGCGTCGCTTCGAGAAGCCTGCGCGCCACTTTGGCCGGGGAGCCGATGAGGCCAAGGTCCGAGGCAAGCGCATTCGCCGTGCCCAGCGGAATCACGCCCAAGGCAACATCGGTGTCGACGAGACTCTGCACAATTTCGTGCACCGTGCCGTCACCGCCGCAGGCCAGGACCGTGTCGCAGCCATCGTTCAACGCCTGGCGGGCGTGCACCGCAGCTTCACCGGCTTTACTGGTTTCGTGCGCCTCGACGGCAATACCCGCCTCGCGAAGCACAGCCACAGCACGTTCGACCCCTGCCTTGCGTCGCGCGGAGTACTGGCCGGATGCCGGGTTGTAAATGAGCGCCACTCGGCGCATTGCGGGTTTCACTTGAAAGGTGTTTCCTGTCTCGTCAACTTGCCCTCAGGCGCATCTCGTTATCATCTCAGATTTTTACCCCAAATAGCTAAAAGCGACGCCGAATCTGCACCAAGGTTTTAGGTCGTCCACCCGCGGCTCACGTTGTCCCAGCACGGCAACCTGCGCCTCACACAATCGGTCTATCATGACCCTGTGGAGATACGAACGCCATGAATCCTTCCGGCAATACCATCCTCATCACTGGAGGCGGCTCCGGCATCGGCCGCGGGCTTGCAGAATCCCTTCACGCGCTCGGCAACCAGGTGATCATTGCCGGCCGGCGGCGACACGCGCTTGACGAAACCACCGCCGCCAACCCCGGCATGAAGTCCCTTCCGCTCAATATCGAAAACCCAGAGGCAATCCGCGAGTTTGCCGCCAAAGCTGTGGCCGAGTTTCCCTCGCTCAACTTCCTCATCAACAACGCCGGCGTCATGCGCGCGGAGAAGCTGCTCGCCCAGCAGACCGATCTCGCCGACGCCGAGGCCATCGTCGCCACCAATCTCCTCGGCCCCATCCGGCTCACCGCGGCGCTCTTGCCTCACCTCCAGAAGCAGCCGCGCGCGGCTATCCTAAACATCTCGTCCGGACTGGCGTTTCTGCCTCTCGCGCTCACGCCCACCTATTGCGCCACCAAGGCCGCCATCCACTCCTACACGCTCTCGCTCCGCTACCAGCTTCGCTCGACCGGCATCGAGGTGCTGGAGCTGATCCCTCCTTACGTGCAAACTGACTTGATGAACGGCGCGGACGATCCGCGCGCCATGCCGCTCGATCAGTTCATCGGCGAAGTCATGGAGATTCTGAAGCAACAGCCCACTCCGCCCGAAATCTGCGTGGAAAACGTCAAGCACCTGCGCTTTGCCGCAGAATCCGGCAAATTCGACCAGATATTCAGCGGCCTCAACGCTGCGATGACAGATATCCACTAGGCAGTGTATGGGTGAATCGAAAAGAGGATAGTTGCGGAACGGCAAACCTCGAACAGGGGTTAAAACCCGACCGTTTTCTTGCGCTCTTTCGGCGCGGCTAAAGCCGTGCCCTGATACGAAGCCATTCCACCAAGAACCGCCAAACACTGCCTAGGCCCCGCCGTCTTGACACCTCCCCAATCCCTTCGTGTAGGGTTGAGGGCTGGATCGGTAACGTTTACGAAAAGGGGCCCAAATCGTGATGAATCGCAGAGAGTTTCTGGTGACCGCAGCAGCCGCGCAACTTCTCACCTCTCCCTGGCTCAGACCCGCCACCGACGGCGCCGTTCCCGAAGTCCCGCCTTTCGACCCTTCGAAGTTGAAACCCTCTGACTTCTCCGATGCCGATCTCGACATGCCCTATAACCTCACCTATCTGCCTCGCATCGCCAACAGCATCGAAACCGATGGCCCCGATCGCGGCTTTATCAACATCTCCGTATGGCGTGGCATCCCCCAACTCCATCCTTATAACGCGCGCATCATGGAGAGCATCCTAACCCTCACCTGGTTTTACGCGAGCCGCCGTCCGTGGAATCAGTTTTTTGGCAATCCCGCCTTGCGCGCCCGGCTCGAGCTCGCCTTCGAGTACTGGTGCAACCTGCAGAGCCCCGACGGAGAGTTCAGCGAATACGGCCCGCAGAAGTGGAACCTGCCTGCCACCGCCTTCGCCGTCAAATTCATCTCCGAGGCGCTGCGTCTGCTCAAGACCGGCCCGCCCATCGCGCCTGCCCTCCATGCGCGCGCCATCGATTGCTGCCGCAAGGCCATCCATGCCACGCTCTACGATCCCGACCTCATCAGCCACGGGAAGAGCTACTCCAACCAGTTCACCAACATCTTTGCCGGCGGCGCGGCCTTTCTCGCCGTGTATCCCGACGCTACGCTCTCGGCGCGCCTCAAAGAGACGGTTGAGGCCAGCCCCACCAATCTGCAGAGCCCGTGCGGCTACATGTACGAGCACGACGGCCCCGATCTCGGCTACACCCTGGATACCCATCATGAGAATCTGCAGATGGCCTATCACTACTGGCGCGGCACGCCCTTGGGCGAAATCCTCCTTGAAGAGGAGAACCGCTTCGGCAAATGGCTTTCGATGAACATCATGCCCGAGCCCGGCCAGCCCTTCTGGGTGGCCAACCGCAGCATCGAATGCCGCCAGCAGCACGCCATATTCCCCGCCGTCGACACGCCTCTGGCCGATCGCTGCCTAATCATGCGCGCTTTCGCCACTCCGCCCGAGCGTCGTGCCGAGCATATCCGCGATGCCCGCGAAAAGCTTGAAAAAGACTGGCCGCAGGTCGATCCGCTTCCTGTTGGCGAGTTCAGTGCATTGTCGCCCTACCGGTTCCTGCAGCGCGCGCACTATGACTGGCACCCCACCGCCGAGCAGATGGCGGAAGCGCGCGAGCTGGTGCGGCCGCTGGCCGAGAAGTCCTTCGTCGAGCAGCTGAAGGACACGCGTGAGCCCATCGTTTTCACCTATATCCGCCGTCCCGGCTACTACGCGGCCTTTGCCTCCGCGCCCAAAGTCATCGCGGAGCAGCAGCGCCTTGGCCTCACCTTTATCTGGACGGCCGAGAAAGGCGTACTGCTGCAATCGCAGACCAATGGCAGAGAGACCGCATGGGGCACCTCGGCCGGCGGCGCATTGCCTGTGGAGGCGACCGGTCTCGACGCCGGATATAGCAACGGCAATACCGTGGTCCGCTACCCGCTCCCCGGCGGCGGACAAAAAACCGTCACCTTTGCCGACGACCGCATTCGCGTCACGGTGGAGCGCGAGGGCGAGATCGTCGAGCGGGTCCCCGTTTTCGATCCCGCGGCCGTGGTCTTCTCGGCGCAAATGAAGGTCGGTCCCGCTCCGGCGCGCAGATCCGGCCGCGCGGCCGCACCATGCGCCAATCCTGAGGCGGGCTGTCCCACCTCCGATGGCCCTGTTCCGGGCAAGACCCTGTCCGTCGTCGAGTTGCAAGCCAGCGGCAAACTGGAGTACGAGATCCGGCCGGTGTAAGGGAGGCTCAAACGCTGCGCGGCAATCGAGACAACCGCAGAGAATCGGGGAACCATCTCACCAGGCAAGGAGATGCAATGGCTACCAGCACAACAAAGAAAAAAGCCACGGGCAAGAAATCAACCCGCAAGTACTCGCCTGCGGCGGGAAAAAGCGTGGAGAGAGAAATGCGCGCGATGAAGGAAGGAAAACTGAAGAGCGGGCGCAGCGGCAAGAAGGTCACGAGTAGAAAGCAGGCGATCGCGATCGGGCTGTCCGAGGCGCGCAAGGCGGGGAAGAAGGTTCCAGCCAGGAAAGGTTGAATCGGCGATGACCTGTTCAGGCCGCCGCGCTTGAGCAGGTCATTCTGCCTCGGTGATCACAGTTCTGGCGCGATTTCGATTGACCGTGCCTCGCTTCTGGCAGGTGGGGCCGCGGCTCAAGCCGTCGTCACTGGCCTTTATTATTCTTAACAAGGAAGGCGTATAATTCCCGCGAAATCCTGCAGCAGGTAAATACCGCACTCAAACATTCCATTGCCCTCAAGCCTCGCTGCAGATAGATTGCAGGCGCCTCATGCGATCGAAGTGGTTGTATTTACTCGTGGCGTGTACTTTTGCTCGCCCTGTTGCCGCCCAAAATCAGCCCACTTCGTTGGTGACTCAGCCGGTCAATGCGACCACGCTGGTGACATTGCCCGGCACCGTCCATCCACTCGTTCGATCCGGCCTGGACCGCGGACGGGTGAATGAATCCACGCCGGCTGAACGACTACTGCTCGTGCTCAATCGTCCTCCCGAGCGCGAGGCCGCCTTCCAGCAATTGCTCAAGGATCTGCACACGCCCGGCTCGCCAAGTTACCACCAATGGCTGACGCCGGATGAGATCGGCGCTCGCTTCGGTCCTGCCGCCAGCGATCTGGATGCCGTGACGGGATGGCTGCGCTCCTCCGGTTTCAGCGTGAATCGTGTCTCGCGGGCGGGCCGGTTCATTGAGTTTTCAGGCAACGTGGGCGAGGTGAATGCGGCCTTTCACACCGAAATTCACGAGTATATGGTCAACGGGGCCCTGCACCACGCCAACGCCACCGAAGTGCGAATTCCCCAGGCCCTTGCCGGCATCGTCAATGCCGTGTCTCCGTTGAGCGACTTCCGGCCCCAGTCGCTGTTGCAACCGGGCGGAAAAGGGCACTACGATGCCACCGCGCGGCAGTTCGTGCCCGAGTTTACCCTGCCTTCCAGTTGGTCTCCGCTTCTTTACGGCGTTGCTCCCGCCGATTTTTACACCGAATACGATCTCGCTCCGCTCTATTCCGCGAGCGTAACCGGAGCGGGAAAGACGATCGGCATCATCGATGAATCGAATATCGATGTCAGTCTCGACAATGCCTATCGCAGCGTCTTCGGGCTCGCCGCCAATCCTGTTCAGGTGGTCCTCGACGGCGGCGACCCGGGCATGAATTCGAGCGATGGGGAATCGTATCTCGATGTGGAAGTGGCCGGAGCCGTGGCGCCGGGCGCAACCGTGAATCTCTACATCTCCGCCGGCTCGCCCTACCAGGATCCTCTGGCCCTTGCCGCACTGCGCGCCGTTGAAGACAACCAGGCCGATGTGCTGAGTATCAGTTGGGGCGCGGGCGAGCAGGAACTCGAGAACAGCGGCAACCAGCTCTGGGCCGCTTTGTGGGAGCAGGCCGCTGCCCAGGGACAAACCGTGCTGGTCTCTGCTGGCGACTTGGGACAGGTTCCGGATGAAGATTACTTGTTCTTAGGACCAGTTCTTGGGCCGGCCGTTAACGGGCTGGCTTCTACGCCATGGAACGTCGCCGTCGGCGGCACAGACTTTTATTACTCCGATTACGCCTCCGGCGCGCCAAGCGCGTCGACATTCTGGAACGCCACCAACGATCCCACAACCAAGGGCTCCCTCAAGGCACGTCTGCCTGAACAGGTGTGGAACGATCCCTTCGGCCTCGACGCCATCTCGAACGGATTGGAGCGTAATGAGATTTATGCCGGCGGCGGAGGTGCGAGCAGCTGCACAACGATGAATCTCACCACCGGCTTGTGTGTCAGTGGCTATCCGAAGCCGGCGTGGCAAACCGGGCCCGGCGTTCCCTCGGATGGCGTGCGCGACATTCCCGACGTCTCGCTCTTCGCTTCGAACGGAGCCAATTACTCCGGCTTCGTGACCTGCGATTCCGAGGGTGACTGCACGCCCGATTCCAGCGGTAACTTCGGATTCGATTTTGTCGGCGGCACCTCGGCCTCCGCGCCGGCCATGGCCGGCATCATGGCGCTGCTCGATCAGAAATATGGCCGCCAGGGCCAGGCCAATGCCGTGCTCTACCCTCTGGCTCAGCAAAAGCCCTCATCTTTCCACGACATCACTCTCGGCGGCAACTGGGACATCTGCGTGGAAGGCGATTCCGACTGCACCCTCAATGTCTTCGGACTGGGAGTCTATGCGGGCGAGTCGACGGTCTACTCCGCCGCTCCCGGCTTCGATCTCGCCAGCGGATGGGGCTCCATCGACGCCGCCAATCTCGTGAACAACTGGAATGCCATCTCCTTCGCTGCCACGAATACCACTCTCGAAGTTGCCCCATCCGAGGCCGTGCACGGAACCAATGTGACTTTGACGGCGGGAGTGACGCCTTCCTCGGGCTCGGGCACGCCCACGGGGGCGGTATCGATTCTTACCACTTCCACGTTGCCTTCAAATGAAAGTCAGACCGCGATCACATTAACGGGCGGCAGCGGCTCCGCGACGGCGAAATCTCTGCCCGGCGGCACTTACCAGCTAACCGCACACTATGGCGGAGACGGAACCTTTTCCGCCAGTACCTCGTCGCCGCAATCGCTGACCGTTTCGCCGGAAAAGTCGACCCTCGAGTTCGGGGTTGACGAAACCAACGGCACTTCCCTCAGCAGCATCTCTTACGGCGTTCCCACCTACCTCACCGCACAGCCCGTGGGCGTGAACTCGCCAGTAAGTGGGACAGGCGGTGCCGCCACCGGCAGCGTGGCCTTCACCGTGGATGGGGCTTCCACTTCCATTCCACTCAACGTGAGCGGCATCGCCTCGTGGACTGCGCCCGTGCTCTCCATCGGTTCCCACACCGCCAGCGCCAGCTACTCCGGCGATGCCAGTTTTCAGGCCTCATCGGCCGCTCCGTTCAACTTCTCCGTCACCAAGGGCTTTCCGGCGATGAACATCAACCTCCTCGCGCCCGCGTCGAACTCGGAGCCAGGGTGGCTGATCAATCCCGGCGGTAGCGTCACGATCGCCGCGGAGGTCGGTCCCAATGTTGGCATCCTCTCGGGCGGCGTCGCCCCTCCTGGCGTCGTCGGCCCCACCGGCACCGTGACCATTTGCCTGAACACCAACTTCAATGTTGCCACTCAGGCTTGCACTCTTGCTCCCGGCTCCTACTCGCAGACCGTCCCTCTTGTTTCTCCCAATGGGATGTATGGTTTGTATTCCGAAGCAACGGTGACCTTTACGAACCTGGCCGCGGGGTTTTACATGCCGCAATTCGTCTACAACGGCGACAGCAACTGGCAGCTCTACGGCCTGGATTACATTGACTACGTGACGGTCGCGACCGCGACTCCGCAGACTGCCTCCACCACTTCCCTGGGCGTTTTGCCCAACAGTATTTCGGGAACGCAGGGAGCTATTCTGACCACCACTGTGACGGGAAGCAACGGCGTTGCGCCGACAGGATATGTTTACTACTACAATAACGGCAACTTCATGACCTGGGATTACTTGGTTCCCTCGACTACCGGCACTACAAGCACCGATGTGTTTTCTGTAAGCCCTGCATGGTTCTGGAATAGTGGCTCCAATCAAGTGGTCGCTATCTACAACGGCGACAACAATTACGCGGGTTCCACCAGCAATACTGTGAACTTATCCGTTACGCAGACGGTGGGCGATTTCATGATCGCTCCCGCGGCCCCGCAGATCACGGTAGCAGGAGGAAGTAGCGGAAGCGTCACACTGAACCTGACCTCGGTGAACAGCTTTAACAGCACGCTCAGTCTCACGTGCACACCCTCCTCGAGCCAATTCTCGTGCAGCGTCAGTCCCTCGTCGCCAGCGTTGAGCACAACGGCTTCGGCCACGCTCACCATCAACGCAACCGTTCCCGGCGCCACTGGAATGCTCGCGCCCGGCCCGAGACGCGGTGGCTTCTTCGGCGCAGGAACGGCTTTGGCGCTTGGCATCGTACTCGTCCTGCCGTTGCGCAGACGGCGCTGGACAGGGATCGCCTGCCTGCCGATTCTGCTGGCGGTCTTCTTTATGGCCAGTTGCGGAGGCAGCGGAAGCACAACAGTCTCGAATCCAACTCCACCGGCAAACGCGACGGCCTCAGGCACCTACACTGTGCTCGTCACCGGTACGGCCAACGGCATTGTGCACAATAGCAAAGTCACGGTGATTGTGCAGTAGCTGGAGTGTTCGGCGGCGGCAGCGAAAAGGCGGTTGACTATTTCAACCACCTTTTCCAGATTTCCGAATTATCCGTGCTTTCCCGCAGCCAGCCATCGCCCTAAACTCATTTTGAGATGGCCACGATCCCCGACCTGACCCTGGATGCTGGATTGCCCGCGAACCTTGACGCGGAGAAGACCATTCTGGGCGCGATTCTGCTCGATAACGCTGCCCACGCCGAGGCGGCGGAACATATCAAGCCCGACGATTTCTCGCTCGATTCGCATCGCCGTATCTTCTTGCGCATGAGCGAGTTAATTGATATGGGCCGGGCCGTCGACATCGTCACGCTGTCCAACGAACTCTCCCGCTACAAGGAAGTCGAAGCCGTCGGAGGCGTGGCCTACCTGGCCTCGCTGACTGAGGGTTTGCCGCGCCGCCCGGTCATCGAAGACTACATCCGCATCGTCAAGGACAAGAGCCTGTTGCGCCGGCTCATGGGCATCTGTTCGGCCGCGATCGCCAAGGCCGCCGACCAGAGCCAGGATGCCATCGGCGTGCTCGACGAAACCGAATCGCAGCTGCTCGAAGTCAGCCAGTCCGGCCTGAGCCAGGGCCTGCAGCCGATCGACGTCATTGTTCGCGACTCCTTCGGGTCGATCGATAACTTGTACACTCACAGCCGCGACATCACGGGCCTGGCCACGGGCTTCACCGATTTCGACCGCATGACGAGCGGCCTGCAAAAGGGCGAGTTGATCATCATCGCCGCGCGGCCCTCCATGGGCAAGACCGCGCTCGCCATCAACATTGCGGAAAATGCCGCGGTGCGCTACGGCTCCATCGTGGCCATCTTCAGCCTGGAAATGAGCCGCGAGTCCCTGCTGCGCCGCATGCTGGCATCGCAAGCCAGTGTCGACCAGCAACGAATCCAAAAGGGATTCTTTGGCCGGGCGGAGCAGGAGAAACTCCAGGCCGCGCTGAACCTATTGGTGGAGTCGCACATCTTCATTGACGATTCCGCCGCCTCAACCATCGCTGAAATGCGCGCCAAGGCGCGCCGCCTCAAGCAGAATGCCGGCGGCCTCGACTTGATCATGATCGACTATCTCCAGCTCATGTCGGCAACCATGCCCGGCGCAAGCAAGAGAGGCTTCGAGAACCGCGTGCAGGAAGTCTCCGCGATCTCGCGCGGCCTCAAAGCCATGGCCAAGGAGCTGCAGGTTCCTGTCATCGCGCTCTCCCAGCTCTCGCGCAGCAACGAGAAACGCGACGACAAGAGGCCCATGCTGAGCGATCTGCGCGAGTCAGGTTCGATTGAGCAGGACGCCGACGTGGTCGCTTTCATTCACCGCGAGGCCTACTACAACCGCGACGAAGACATTTCGGCCGAAGACAAGGCCAAGTCTGAAATCATCATCGCCAAGCAGCGCAATGGCCCCACGGGCATCGTCAAGATGCACTGGAACTCGGCCTTTACGCGCTTCGATGGCGTGGATACGCATCATGAGGGCGAATAAACGCGCCGCATGCTTGCCTTGCGTCCCCTTCCCCGGCATCGCTATCGTTGTCCAAGTATCATGACGAGAAACAGGGAAGCTTTTCATGGACGTTCTTAAACGCCTCTTCGAGCAGCACTTTCATTCGCCGGCTGAGCACGTACGGCCGCTGCAGGGCCAACTCGGCGGCTCGGGACGCAATATCATCAGGCTGGCTGGCTCGGGCCACACGGCCGTCGGCATTCTCTATTCCGTGCGCGAAGAGAATATTGCCTTTCTCGAGTTCTCCCGGCATTTCCGCCGCCATGGCCTGTCCGTCCCCGAAATCTACGCCGAGGATCTGAGCAACGGCGCTTATCTCGAAGAAGATCTGGGCGACACCACGCTCTTCGAATTCCTCAGCGCCAATCGTTCCGATGACGCCATTGGCCCCGAGGTCGTCGCGGCTTATCGCAAAGTGGTCGCCGAGTTGCCGCGCTTTCAGGTGGTGGCGGGCCGCGACCTCAATTACAAGGTCTGCTATCCGCGCTCCAGCTTCGACCGCCAGTCCATTGCCTGGGACCTGAACTATTTCAAGTACTACTTTCTGCGCCTTGCCGGCATACCCTTCAACGAGCAGGCGCTGGAATTCGATTTCAGCCGCTTGACGAAGCTGCTGCTCGCCGCTCCGCACGACTATTTCCTCTATCGCGATTTTCAATCGCGCAACGTGATGCTGCGCGACGGGAGTCCCTGGTTTCTCGACTACCAGGGCGGCCGCAAAGGCGCGCTGCACTACGACATCGCTTCGCTGCTCTTCGACGGCAAGGCCGATCTGCCTCCCGCTCTGCGCCAGGAGTTGCTCGACCACTACCTCGACGCGCTCTCTGGTTTCATCGATCTGGATCGCGGCGCCTTCATGGAGCACTACTATGCCTACGTCTACGTGCGCATCCTGCAGGCGCTAGGGGCCTACGGCTTCCGCGGTTTCTACGAGCGCAAGGCGCACTTTCTGCAAAGCGTTCCTTACGCGCTCAAAAACCTGCGCTGGCTGGCTCACAATGTCCGCCTGCCGGTAGCGCTGCCTTCGCTGCTCGACGCCCTCCAGGCAATGCAGGCTTCGGAAAAACTACGCAACCTCTCCGCGCCCGCGCGCAGTCTCACGGTCCGCGTCTTCAGCTTTTCGTTTCATAATGGCATTCCCGCCGACGAATCCGGCAACGGCGGTGGTTTCGTATTTGACGGTCGCAGCCTGCCTAACCCCGGGCGCGAAGAGCAATACCGCCAACTTACCGGCAAGGATGAGGCCGTCATCGAATATCTTGACCGTCAACCGGGCGTGAATGAGTTTCTCGAGCACGCATTTTCTCTTGTCGACTCGAGCGTGGCCAACTATCTTCAACGCGGCTTCTCCAATTTGATTGTCTCGTTCGGCTGTACGGGCGGCCAGCACCGCTCGGTCTATCTCGCCGAGCATCTGGCGGAACATCTGCGTGGCACGAAGGGCGTGGATGTTAAGGTGCGCCACATGCAACTGGAGAAACTTGGCTGGGAGAATCCGCCGCAATGAAGGCGATGGTCTTTGCCGCGGGTCTGGGCACGCGCCTGCAGCCGCTCACCAACGACCGCCCCAAGGCGCTTGTCACAATCGCCGGCCGCACGCTGCTTGACATCACGCTTTCCCGCCTCCGCACTTTCGGCGTTCGCGAAGTGATCCTCAATGTCCATCACTTTGCGGACCAGGTTGTCGCAACTCTCGCAGCCAATCAGAATTTCGGCATGAGGATCGAAGTCTCGCGTGAGGAGAATTTGCTCGACACCGGCGGCGGCCTCAAAAAGGCCGCATGGTTCTTTCTTGAGTCCGGCGTCCATGCCGACGAACCGTTCGTCATTCACAACGTCGACGTGCTCAGCAGCATCGATCTCGCGCGCATGGCTCAATTTCATTTGCAACGCAATGCCCTTGCCACACTCGCCGTCGCAGAGCGCCCCACTTCGCGGCCATTGCTGTTCGATGCGAACGGCCAGCTTCTGGGACGTGCAGCCGCGATCGAGACCCAAACCATGGGTGCCCCGGGTCCCTCGCTTCTGGGGACCCGGGATAGCACAAACGCCGGAGATACCAATTCTGGAACTGCCCTGGCCTTCGCCGGCATCCACGTCGTATCGCCGCGCATCTTCGAACAACTCGATGAAGAGGGCGCATTTTCCATCATCGATGCGTATGTGCGGCTCGCTCGCCGGGGCGAAAGCATTCTCGGCTTCCGCGCCGACGGCGCCTATTGGCGCGATCTCGGCCGGCCTGACGACCTCATCGCTGCCGAACGCGATGTGGCGAGTGGAAAATATCCTACTGATTAAGTAACGCTGTCATCCTGAGCGACGAGCGGAGCGAGGAGTTGAAGGATGACAAATTCATTTTGGTGCAGGCGACAACGCCCGCACCGCACTATTCATTTCGCTACACCTTGGAAATCAGATTATTGTCCAGCAGGTCGAAGTCGATCTCTGCGCCCAGGCCGGGGCCTTCCGGCACATGCACAAATCCCTCGGCATCGATTTTGATGGGATTTTTCACGCCAAAGCTGAAGGGCTCCTGCGGGATGAGCACCTCGTAGTATTCGCAGTTGCGGATGGCGCAGCTCACGTGCAGGTTGGCCGCATCCAGCAGGGCATTGGTCGTGGTGTGCACCTCGCAGTTCACGCCGAAGGCCTCGCACAGCGCCGCGGTCTTCATCAGTCCCGTCACGCCGCCTTTCCATGACACGTCGCTGCGCACGATATCGACGGCGCGTTGCGTCAGGTACTGCGTGGTAGAGAACAATCCTCCCGGTGTTGATTCCACGCCCGCAATGGGAATCTCCAGCGCCCGGCACAGTTCCTGGTAGCCGTAGATGTCGTAGTCCGAGAGCGGCTCTTCGAACCAGTAGTAGTTCAGCCGCTCCAGCTCGCGTCCGATTTTCAAAGCTTGCTGTTGCGTGTAACCGGCCACGGGATCGCTCATCAGCACCATCTCGTCGCCCAGTTCCGAGCGCAGCGCGCGGTACGCCTCTACATCCCGTGCCGGCTCGCCCCAGGGATGGATTTTGTACGCGCGGTAGCCCAGATCGCGGTACTCCTGCGCCTGCTGCACAAAGGCATCAATCGTGGGCAGGATGAGCGAACTCGCGTAGGCGGGAAGTGAAGTCCGATACGCGCCGAGCAAGCGGTAAAGAGGCAACCCGGCGGCCTTCGCGCCCAGGTCCCACAGCGCCACGTCCACCGGCCCGTGCGCGTAGATGGGCAGAAATCCCCACCAGCGGTCCATGCGCCGCACTTGCTGCCAGAGCTGTTCGCGGTTCAGCGGATCCTGTCCGATCAATAATGGCCGAATTATCGAGCCGATCAGGTGCGCAGTCGCCTGCCCCGAGCGGCCGCCCCACGCAAACGCGTGACCCACGAGCCCCTCGTCGGTTTTGATTTCGAGAAAGACAATGTCGTGCGCGGCCCTGCCGCCCTTCACGCCCGCCGTCACCATCTCGGAATGCGGATTGGCGATGACGCTGATCGCAATGTCGGTAATCTTCATGCCATTCACTCTTTCACTTCTTCACACACTCACACTCAAACTTACAAGAGCTGGTTCCATAAATGCCGAAGCCGATTGAAAAACGTCCCTCAGTGGCTAAAGCCCCACTGTTTATGCGCCTTTCATGGCACGGCTAAAGCCGTGCCCTTTCAAACCCGAATTCATGCAACCAGTCCTAACTCACACTTTCACACTCGCACTCGCACTCGCACTTTCAAACTCGCACTCACACTCACACTCGCACTTTCACACACTCACACTCACTCCGCATCCACCGGGTAGCCGCGGCTCACATAGCTGTCGATGATCTTGGCATATACCTGCTTCCATCCGCCCTCTCGCTCCTCGGCCGGAATCCCATCGGGCCAAACGCTGATATAGAGATAATGCAGCTCCTGGTCGGCCGAGGCATTCTCCACCAAGTGCTCGGTGCGCGCCGGCACAAACGCCACTGCCGGAGCCCGCACCTGCTGCATCTCCCCGCCGATATACACCATTGCCTCTCCGGCCCAGAACAGGTAAATCTGCATGAAGGTCTCGTGGCTGTTCGGCGGGGTCGCGCCGCCCGGACGCACCATCTGCAGCACTGCCTCGCAGGCCCCGGTTGCGTCGCGCGGCAGCAGCATCACAAACTCGTTGCCCGCACAGCGAAAGGGCTCTCCCTCGTTGAATCGCCTGATGAACATCGACAGCTCCCATGGGATATTACCGCGGCAATCGCTCGCCGCGGAGTGCTACGGCAGTACTTTAACAGGCGTGCCGCCGCCCAACTACTTCAGTAATTCCCTCAAGTCTCGTTCAGGATCAGTGCAATCCGGCCCGTCAATAAATCGCTGGGCGACTCTTCTGGATCCATGGCGAGCAGCTCCACTGGAAACGCGATGTTCTGCGGCCGCAGGATCAAGCGCCTTGCCTGAAATTCCGCATAGCGGAGAGTAAGATGCGCGCCGTGGCGGACCGCATAAAGATTGGGGCGGTTCGGCCGGTAGGGAAGCAGCGAGTTGTAGTGCCGGTCAATCAGCGCAATGGCCTCGGGCAGCACCAAAGGCTCCATGGGCAGAGCGTCAGCCGGCGAAACGCGGATGGCAACAAAGCGCTGCCATGCGCGGCGCACGTTTGTGGCCCTTGCGCGCACATTATGCAAAGCCCCTGACGGCAGATGCAGCATTAGCTGTACCGCCGAAGGCCGAATGACCGGCTCAAAAAGCGCCGTGGCGTGTGAAACCACCGGGACTGCCCCGGCGCTCTCGTCTTCGGGCCAGAATCCGCGCTGGGGCAACGCAGGCAGCAGTTCGTCAACCGTCAGGCGCTGGGCGGCCAGTATGCGGTCCATAGCCTCCAGCGAAAGTTGGCGCCGGCTGCGCAAGAAGTTGGAAATGTGCGCCTGTCCAAAACCCGTCTGCCGCGCCAATAGCGAGACGCTGAGCGTGCCCCGCTGAATCCTGCGCAGCAGTTCCAGGCGGAGACGCTCGTGCATCTGAGTAAAGTTCATTTGTGGAAAATTTGCTGCCAGCAATAAGCATTAAATTTCAATGCTTTCCCTTGGAAAACCTATCAGGCTTGTTGGCCTTCATTTTCAGGGTTCATGAGGCGATTGGAAAGTGATCGATGGGAAGTCTGTGGGCCAGCGTTGACGCAGAGGAAGCAAATGCCTACATTGAGTTAACTTAATCACGCATTGGCTTGTGGGAATCTTTAGGAAAACATGCATTCGCTCTTTCTTAAGCGGAGGCGGAAACCTGCCTTCGGAAGCAGCGAATGAACATTTGCCGGTTCAACTTGTTGAAAACCGGCTTTCCTCCCATGCCGGCGTTGCTCAAAACAGCGCCGGAAGACACGCCAAGCGGGAAATTCCAGGATCTGCGCACGAATGGTCATGACAGACAACAAGAGAGCACAGGTGGCAATCCCCCATCAGGACAGGAGAAATCTGAATTGCCTCGCCTGGTTCTCTTCACCCCGCGGAATAACCTGCAACACAAGCCTCCGTCGGGAGATGAAACTAATACGGAGAATCAGTCATGGAAGTGCGCGTTCAGTTGAAAGTTTGCGAAGGGTGCGGCTGCCTTTGGTACCGCGCCCAGACACTCGATATTGTGTATTGCAAAGAGTGTCGGTCAAAGTTGAGGACGTTTCCAACCCCGGCGAGCCGCAAAAGACGTGGCCGTCCGGGCCGTAAGCAGCTGGCCAGGGTTTGGGCGGTAGCTCAGGTTGCGGGGGGTGCGCAATGAGCGCAGCTCTGCAGTTGCCCATGGCTTGGGAAACAAGCGCTGTCCAGGAAGAATGGCGGATCGAACGCAGGAGATGGGAACGAAAACCCGCGGTGCGGACCCAAACAGAGCCGGCCGCGGCCCAGGCCGAGCCGCCGCCGAACCTGGCCTTCTACCGGAGACATACCGAAAGCCTGTTGCGGCGCTATCTGTACGCATCCATGCAGGTGGGCAGGGCGCCGTCTATCCTTAGCGATCCGGTCTCGCGGGGATGGGCATCCAGCCGCCGCGTCCGCACCTTCGAAGACGCGGTTATTTTTGTCCTCGATATTGAGAAATGCATCGCTCAGCTCAGCCGGCTCGATCGCGAGATTCTGGGCCGTATTGTGCTGCAGGAGTACACCCAGGCTGAGACCGCTGTCCTGCTCGGCATGGCCATTCGCACCATTTCTTACAAATACCCCATGGCCGTCGACCGCCTCACGGAGAAGCTGCTCGCGGCCAGTCTGCTTGTTTTGCCTCACTAAACGAGACCGGCACAGTGGAGCGCAGTTTGCGTTCTTCTGTGCCGGCCGCACCTCATTCAGAGCCGCCAGGCTCGCTCTCCGCCGCTCTCGCACTGGCTGTTAACGCCAAAGCGTCTCCCCCCGGGAGTGCAATCCATTCTCGTAGCCTTCCTGTTTACAATGGGCTGCAGTGATGGCGTTCCGTTGACCAATCGTGAACAAACGCTAAGCTCTCGTCAATCCTTCCACACCGGGTCGTGTTGGTGTATTTAGATGAATCGGAACCTCGACAATTTGGCGAGACATATGATGTTGATCCGCTCCAGGGCGCCGCTTCGGCTGGGTTTGGCTGGTGGCGGAACCGACGTCTCCCCCTACTGCGACGAATTCGGCGGCGCCATCCTCAACGCCACGATCGATTACTACGCCTACGCCGCGCTCGAGCCCCTCGAAACTGGCATTGTCGAGTTCGTCTCCGCCGATCTCGGCCAGAGCGTCTCCTACCCCTCCACCGCCGTCCTTCCCAACGACGGCCGCCTCGATCTTTTCAAGGCCGTCTACAACCATGTGGTCCGCGAGTTCAACCAGGGCAAGCCGCTCAGCCTCCGTATGAGCACGCGGGTCGACGTCCCAGCCGGCTCCGGCCTGGGTTCTTCCTCCACGCTCACGGTGGCCATGCTTGCGGCCTATGCCGAGTGGCTCAATCTTCCCCTCGGCGACTACGAGCTCGCGCATACCGCCTTCGTCATCGAGCGCGTCGAGGCCGGCCTCGAAGGTGGCAAACAGGATCAATATGCGGCGGCCTTCGGCGGCTTCAACTTTATGGAGTTCGGCAGCAACGGCCGCGTGCTGGTCAATCCGCTGCGCATCAAGGCGTGGATCGTCTCGGAGCTTGAGGCCTCGCTGCTACTCTATTTCACCGGGAAGTCCCGCACCTCGGCCGACATTATTCAGGAGCAATCGCGCAATGTGCGTGACCGCAATGAGCTGGCCCTCGACGCCATGCACGCCATCAAGGAAGAGGCCTTCCGCATGAAGGAGTGCTTGCTGCGCGGCGATTTTCCCACCCTGCACCAGGTGCTGCGCAGCAGTTGGGAATCGAAAAAACGCATGGCCAGCCAGATCACCAACGAACATATTGAAGTCCTGTACGCGAGTGCGCTTCAGGCCGGCGCGTACTGCGCCAAGATCTCCGGCGCCGGTGGCGGCGGCTTCATGATGTTTCTCGTCGATCCCATCCACAAAGACAAAGTCACCGCCGCGTTGCGCGGCCAGCACGCCGGAGGCACCGCCTACGCATGTCACTTCACGCCCGGCGGCGTGCAGGTGTGGAGAGTGCCATGAGCGACCCGTTATCGCCCGATCCAACCACCGATCTGGTGCGCGCGAAACTCCTCGAAGGCGTCGGCGTGATGGAAGCCGTGGCCGGCGACGCCGGGTTGCATGCAACACTCATTGCGGCTGCCGAAGCCACGGCAGACGCATTGCTGGCTGGCCGCAAGCTCATGGTGGCCGGCAACGGGGGCAGCGCTGCCGATGCCCAGCACGTTGCCGCGGAGTTCGTTTGCCGCCTCGTCGACGATCGTCCCGCCATGCGCGCCGTCGCTCTCACCGCGAACACCTCCATCCTCACCGCCGTCGCCAACGACTATGGCTTCGAGCGCCTTTTTGCGCGCCAGATTGAAGCGCTCGGCCAGCCGGGTGACGTTTTCCTCGCCATTTCTACCTCCGGTAACTCGCCCAACGTGATTCGCGCGCTCGAGCAATGCCGTGCCATCGGCATCCTCACCATCGGTCTTACGGGAAAGACAGGCGGAAAAATGCCCCCGCTCTGCGACTACTGCCTGCACATGCCTTCCGAGGTCACCATGTATATCCAGCAGGCGCATCTGGCCCTCGAGCACATCTTTTCCCTGCTCGTGGAGCGCCGCTACTTCTCCGCGAATCGCGCCGCGGCCAGGGGCTGAATCCGCATGGAAGCCATGGTTCTTGCCGGCGGGCTCGGTACGCGACTCGCGTCGCGCCTTCACGGCCTGCCCAAGCCGATGGCGCCCATTGCCGGCCGTCCCTTTCTTGAAATTCTGCTTGCCCAGTTGCGCCGCTCCGGCTGCACCCGCGTTCTGCTCTCTGTCGGCCACCAGCACTCTGTCATTCAGGACCACTTCGGTGCGTCCTTCCACGGGATGGCAATTGACTATGTGATCGAAAGCGCTCCCCTCGGCACCGGCGGCGCCATTCGGCTCGCGCTCGCGCAAGCCAGGGAGGAATTCGTGCTCGTGCTCAATGGCGATACTTTCCTCGACGCCGATTACGTCGCCATGCTGCGCTTTCACGCGGCCGAAGGCGCCGCGGTCACTCTCGCAGTCGTCCATTGCGACGATGTGAGCCGCTATGGCAGCGTCATCCTCGAAGGCGAGCGCATTGTGGGCTTTGAAGAGAAGGGAAGTTCCGGCCCTAGCTGGATCAGCGCCGGAACCTACGTTCTTGCACGCGACCTCGCGTGGCCGCCCGCGCTTCCTGAGAAGTTCTCCATCGAGCGGGATTTCTTCGTCCCCGAAGTTGCGCGCCTTTGTCCCGCGGCCTACAAGGTCGACGGCTTCTTTCTCGACATCGGAATCCCTGAAGACTACGACCGGGCGCAAACGGAGCTGGCGCCATTTTTCCGTTAGGGACACCAACGATTTTTTGCGTCCGGGACGGGTGTTTGGTTAAGTCCCTCTGTCGCTCAGGATGACAACTTCCTCGTGGTGCGAATTCAGGACGACAGTTCCGTTGTGATGCGGACTTCTGACTCACCGAGCTACACCACCGCGTTCCGCGCAATCACTTCTCGGTACCACTCTGCGCTGAGCTTGGGCGTGCGCTTCAGGGTCTTGTAGTCCACGTAGTGAATCCCGAAGCGCTTGCTGTAGCCATCTGCCCACTCGAAGTTGTCCAACAGGCTCCATAGGAAGTAGCCCTTCGCAGGGAAACCTTCCGCGGCGGCGCGTTGCAGGTGCGTTAGATGATTGCGCAGGTACATCACGCGGTCGGTGTCTTCAATTCTTCCCGCCGCTGTTACCACATCGGCAGCCGAGCAGCCATTCTCGGTGATGAAGACCGCGCGCGGACTCCAGATTTCGCAAACGTTGCGCACCGCCCAGTAGATGCACTCGGGACCGATGTAGAGCCAGGGCGAAGCCATCTTGGGATACGACGCCGGATACGGCTCAATCGCGTAGCCTCGTGCCGACCCGTCAGCGCGTACATACGTGGGCGTGTACACATTCAGCCCCACAAAATCGAGCCGGCTGCCGATGGCCTTCATGTCGCCCGGCTCGACGTGTGGCGCATTCGCTCCTTCGCGCTGCAAATAACTTTCCGGATAAGCGCCTTCGAGCAGCGTGGTCAGGAACGGCGCATTTTCCTCGCGCGTGGCGTATCGCGCGGCCTCCATGTTGGCGCGATCCTCGATTACCGGCACGCAGACCTTGGCATTTTCTGCCAGTCCCACCTCGGCTGCGGGCGCGTTGGCGCGAATCGCCTGCACTCCCAGCCCATGCGCTAGAATCCCGTGATGACGCACCTGGTTCACCTGCGCGGCCGGCAGCTTGAGCCCCGGCGCAAACTGGCCAATTTGATAACTGAGGTCGGTAAAGCAGGCGAACTCGTTGGTGGTCATGAAGTGGCGCACGCGATCGGACAACTGTCGCGCCACGTAGCCGGCGTAATCGGCAAAAGCCAGCGCCGTGGCACGCGATTGCCAGCCTCCCGGGAGCGCTGCGGGCAGGTCCCAGTGAAACAGCGTGACGTAAGGCGTGATGCCGTTTGCCAGCAGTTCATCCAGCACGCGCTTGTAGTAGTCGAGGCCCGCATGGCTCGGCTGGCCTGTGCCTTGCGGAAAGATGCGCGGCCACGCGATCGACATCCGGTACGCACCGACGCCCAGGTTTTTCAGCAGCCGGGCGTCGTCCTTGTAGAGGTGATAGGAATCGTCGGCCACGTCACCCGTATCGCCGTTGTAGGTCTTGCCCGGCGTGTGCGAGAAGACGTCCCAGATCGACGCTCCGCGCCCGCCTTCATGCACTCCGCCTTCAATCTGGTACGCCGCCGTCGCGCATCCCCACACGAAGCCCGGCGGAAATTGCCGGCTGCCCGGTGGCTGCTGGGCAAAAGAAGAGTGGGGCGAGAACTCCGGCAGCGAAACCCCGGCCAACGCCGCAGTCGCCGCCGCAACCTTGCCAAACTGCCGGCGCGTGATCTCTTTCATGGATGCAATCGCCCTTTCGAAATCAAGGGCCGATTATAGCCGAGCGCAGTCGATGCCTTATGGAGCATGCTCGCCGCATACGGGCAATTTGTAGCCAACAAGCGAAATGGCCGCAGCCTTCGAAACCTGCGGCCGTCACGTAAAACTCTGATGAAAATTACGGCCTTCCCCATTGACGCGGGTTCGCCTCAAAGCTAAGTTCACATTCATGGAGAATTTGGACTTCGATCAGCTTCTCAAGTCGTATAAGGAGGCGGTGGATCACTGGGTCGATGCCATCCACGCCGAAGAATCGCTCGCGACGGAAGACCACTCCATGGTGGAGATGGAGCTTTGGGACGACGCCGGCTTCAAGGTCCAAGATGCGGAGCTGGTGGCCAAGAAGGCGCGCGATGCTTACAAGGATGCGCTGCGCAATAAGAACTACGGCATTTAACCGCGCAAAAAAAGACCGCAGCCTTTGATGGCTGCGGACTTTGAGTGAGCTACCTGCAAATGAGCAGTGCGCGAAGCGCGGCTGCCCCACCGCAGTTGACGTTACATCTCTTTCACGCCTTCGACAAAGGCTTTGAGCTTGCGCGACCGCGAAGGATGACGCAGCTTGCGCAGCGCCTTGGCTTCGATCTGCCGGATGCGCTCGCGCGTCACCTGGAAGCTCTGGCCCACTTCTTCGAGCGTATGCTCGGAACCATCTTCCAGGCCGAAGCGCATCTTGATGACGCGCTCCTCGCGCGGCGTGAGCGTGCGCAGAACCTGCGAGGTGTATTCCTTCAGGTTCACGCCGATCACCGCCTCTGAGGGCGATACTGCCTGGCGATCTTCGATGAAGTCGCCCAGGTGCGAGTCTTCCTCTTCGCCAATCGGCGTCTCCAGCGAGATGGGTTCCTGTGCGATCTTCAGCACCTTGCGCACCTTGGCCACGGGAATGTCCATACGGCGCGCAATCTCCTCGCTTGAAGGCTCGCGGCCCAGCTCCTGGACAAGTTGACGAGACGTGCGAATGAGCTTGTTGATGGTCTCGATCATGTGCACAGGGATACGAATGGTGCGCGCCTGGTCTGCAATGGCGCGCGTAATCGCCTGCCGGATCCACCACGTGGCGTAGGTCGAAAATTTGTAGCCGCGCCGGTACTCGAACTTGTCCACTGCCTTCATCAGGCCGATGTTGCCCTCTTGAATCAGGTCAAGAAACTGGAGGCCGCGGTTGGTGTACTTCTTAGCGATCGAAACGACCAGTCTTAGGTTGGCCTCGATCAGCTCCCTCTTGGCCTGCTCGGCGTCCATGTCGCCCTGGATCATTTCGCGCTGGGTGCGCTTCAGCTCGGCAATGGAGACGCCCGCGTCGCCTTCGATTTTTTCGAGATCGGTGCGGCAGTTCTTTTGCTGCCTGCGGTATTCCTTTTTCAGATCCTCGCTCTTCGAGGCGTCGTACTTCTGCTCCAGCGAGCGGATCTGCCGTTCCAGCGTGCGCATGGTGTCCACGGTCTTGTTGACCTTGTCCAGCAGGCGCTTGCGCTCGAGGGCGGTGTACTTGAGTTCGCGCACGATGCGCGACACGTAGACCTTCTCGCGCGCGATCGTCCAGCGCAGCCGCCGCGCTTCCTTCATTTTGGCTTTGTTGCCTGGCGCGATGGCCGCCAACTTCTCGTCCAGCAGCGCAATCTTCTTCTGGTGCTTTACCAAAGCGTCGGTGCGCGCCACCGTGGCTTTCACGCGCGCCTGCACCACCTCTTCGGTCAGCTCCTCCTCGTCGAAGATCACCACCTCTTTTATGTTGCGCACGCCGCGCTTCAGGTCTTCACCCAGCGCCGCGATTTCCCGAATCACAATCGGCGAGCGCGAAATCGCCTTCAGCACGCGCATCTGCCCGCGCTCGATGCGCTTGGCAATCTCCACTTCGCCTTCACGCGTGAGCAGCGGCACTGTGCCCATTTCGCGCAGGTACATGCGCACCGGGTCGTTGGTTTTCTCCAGCGTTCCCGGCGTCAGATCCAGCTCGACGTCCTCGCCTTCTTCCAGCTCGAAATCCTTGTCGCCGGGAAACTTGGGAGCGTCCAGCAGATCGATGCCCTGACCGCTGATGGTCGTCATCAGATCGTCAAGATCGTCGGCAGAGCCAATCTCATCCGGCAGCGCGTCGTTCACTTCGCCGTAGGTCAGATAGCCTTTTTCCTTGCCGGTCTCGATGAGCCCGTGCACGTCTTCTTCGAATTTGTCATCAATCGCCAAATGATTCCTGCTCTCTTCGGCCGCGCGGGAACTCCCGCGTCCTGCCCATTTTCATATCTTGGCCGCTGCGCCCTCCGGCCGGCCCGTTCGCGCCTCGGCGCGCCGCAATTCGCGTTGCCCCTGTCGCATTGCCCCTTGCGGATTTTGCCGCGCTCCACGCCACGTAAATCGCGCTGCGCAATCCATCCCGCGCCCAATTACTTTCGGCAACGGGCCCGATTCCGCACAGGCACAATAAAAATTTCCGCGAGGAAATTTTCGCGCGCGGACACACCCGCATTTCCGCCTGAGCGGCTTTAGTTTGACTCGGAACAGGATGGCAGCGCTTCAGGTTTCGCCTGGGTCGCCCGCGAGCCGAAGCTCATGTGTGGGGCAAAGGGGCGCGCATCCTCACTGAGATCAATAGATTACCACAAACGAACTTGTCTCCGCCAGCACAAATTCGGCGGCAGAATCAACCCGATTGAACCCGCTGTCGGGCATTGCGGGCGCGGATTTGCAGAGCCACCCGCTCCTTTTTCCTATTATTTAGACGCTGGAAAGGGGCTTTTCGACGCAAAATCCACGCGATTATCCAGCCCCCAAGTTCGCGCCAACCGCTACTGCTTCAATGGCTTGTGGCTGTGCAACTGCCGCAGCGCCCGGTCCAGCTCGAGCTTCTGCTGGGTCAGCACGGCCAGCTCCGCGAAATCGCCGCGGCGTTCGGCCTCGGCAATCTGCGCTCGCAGGTCGCGGAGGCGGCTTTCGATGCCCCGCTCCTGAAGTTCCTGCAGCGCACTCGCGACCTCGTCCTCTGCGGGCGGCCGGCTTTCGCCCAGCAGCGCTTCCGCCAGCAGGGCGCGCTGCGCCGGGTCCCCGACCACTTCCATGGGATCGTTGGTCGCGCGGACTGCGAGCGCCTGCAAGGCCGGGAATGCGCCCAGGTGCTCAAACCACTCCGGCTGCTGCGCCACTTGTTCCGTCACTATCCTCCGCGCCGCCTCGCCTTCGGGGTCAGTAATCGCCAACGCCCGCAGCAGTACCCGCTCGACCTCGGTCAGCGCGGCGGCCCGCGTCTCCACCCGCTCGCGCCGCCGCAACGCTGCCTGTCGCAGTTCCTCGCGCAGCACCGCCGAGTCAATGCCCAGCTTTTGCGCTGCGTCCGCGGCAAACTGGTCCCGAGCCAGCTTCTCCGGGATGCGGCGGATGTGCGGCAGCAGGAAATTCAGCGCCTTCACCTTCTGGTCGGCGCTGGCGCCGGGGAATTGCATCCGCGCACGCTCGATCAGATAATCAGATTGCCGCCGCGCTCCCCGAATTGCCTCTTTATAGGCCTCTACGCCACGCTCGCGGATAAATCGGTCCGGGTCCAATCCGCCTTCGAGCGTGACCAGCTTGATGGCAAAACCCTCCTCGGTCAGCAGGGAGATCGACTTTTCCGCGGCATTTGCGCCGGCCGCGTCGGGATCGAAATTGACGATCACGTTCGACGTGTGCCGCTTCAGAATTGCCACCTGCTGCTCGGTGAAAGCCGTTCCGCTGGTCGCGATCACGTTCTGGATCCCGCGCAGAAAGACGCTGATGCAGTCCATCTGCCCCTCCACCAGCAGCGCAAAACCCACAGTCCGGATCGCTGTCTTGGCCTTGTCGAGGTTGAACAGGACTTGTCCTTTTAAATAGAGCGGCGTCTCAGGCGAATTGATGTACTTGGGGCCGGCCTTTTCGCCCTCCGCCGCGGCGCCCAGCGTGCGCGCCGTAAATGCGATCACCCTGCCGCCCTCATTGCAGATGGGAAACACAACGCGCTTGCGGAACCGGTCGTAGATGCGGCCGTGGCCGCCGTCCTCCTGCTCTTTCGAGCTGAAGAGGCCGCTTGCGCGAAGGGTCGCTTCGTCGGCCATGCCGCTCAGCCGGTCGCGCAGGGCATTAAAGCTGTCCGGCGCATAGCCGATGCGGAATTTCTTGATCCCCTCGTCCGAAAGCCCGCGACCGGTAAGGTATTCGCGCGCCAGCGCGCCCTCGGGGTCGCGCAACTGCTCCTCAAACCACGTGGCCGCGGTCTCGTGCAGCTCCAAGAGCTTCGTACGCAGGCGCGCCTCGGCCGCCTCCTCAGGCGAAGAGAACTCGCGTTTGGGCAGCGGGATGCCGCACTTCTGAGCGACGATTCGAACCGCTTCGGGGAAGGTCACGTTCTCGATCTTGCCCACAAACGAAAACACGTCGCCCGACGCCTGGCATCCGAAGCAATAAAAGAACTGTTGCGACCCACCATTCACGTTGAATGAAGGTGTTTTTTCCTTGTGGAAGGGGCATAACCCTTTGAATCTTTGTGCCCCCGCGTTGCGCAGCCGGATGTAGCCCTCGATCACCTTGACGATGTCGGCCTGCTGCTTTACGGTCTGGGCGAAGTCGCTCATGGAAAGACACTTTTACCAAGCATAAGGCTACCGTCCGGCCCGGAGCTTTGGCCTTTTCACAGCAGCGCAAAATATTTGTTGCAACGACTATCTCTATGCCGCATCCAAAACATGAAAACCAAGATGCTCTCTCGGCATCCAAGCAAGTGAAAAGGAGACATTCCGCCATGACAACCGCAACTGCTACCCCCGTTACCACCACCTGGAACATCGATCCCGCCCACTCCGCGGCTGGGTTCAAGGTCAAGCACATGATGATTTCGAACGTGAAGGGCAGCTTCTCGGGCCTTTCCGGCGTACTCACCGAGCACGCCAGCGACTCGACACTTTCCTCGATTGAGGCCTCGGTTCTTGTAGCCACCGTCTCTACCGGCGACGCGCAACGCGACGGGCACCTGAAGAGCGCAGATTTCTTCGACGCCGAAAAATACCCCACGCTTAACTTCAAATCCACCAAGGTCGTACGCAAGGCTGAGGGCGAGTACAACGTCACCGGTGACCTCACCATCCACGGCGTGACCAAGCCAGTGACCTTCGCGGTCGACGGTCCCAGCGCTCCCGGCAAAGACCCTTGGGGAAATACCCGCATCGGTCTTTCTGCTACCGCGAAAATCAACCGCAAGGACTTCGGGTTGGTGTGGAATGCGGCTCTCGAGACCGGCGGCTTCCTGGTTGGCGATGAGATTTCCGTCACCCTCGACGTGCAGTTCATCAAGGCCGCCCAGTAAGCTGGCGTCAGGGGCAGGGAACGGGCGGCCGGATGGCCACCAGTCTCGCTCCCGGAAATTACCTGTTGCAACGAATATCTCGCCCGCGCATCCAATACTTGATCGGCAAAATCGGAGTTGGCCGCTTGGCGCGCTTCGGGCTTACCCAGCGCGAAACCGCCTGCTGGGAGCGGCCGCGTGCCCCTGGTTCTGTCGTCGGAGGTTCACCATGTCACTCAGAGCTGTAAAAGAGATTTACCAGACCAAACCCACCATCGAGGGAGCCGGCGTCAAGTTGCAACGCGCCTTTGGCTTCGGCAAGACCGGCGAATTTGATCCGTTCCTGCTCCTCGACGACTTTCGCAACGAGAATCCTGCCGACTATCTGGCCGGCTTCCCCTGGCACCCGCACCGCGGCATCGAAACCATTACTTACGTCCTTGCCGGTGAGGTCGCTCACGGTGATTCGCTCGGGAACAAGGGCCGTATGACTGCGGGCGATGTGCAATGGATGACGGCAGGCAGCGGCATCTTGCACCAGGAGATGCCGAAGGGCGATGAGCACGGCCGGATGCATGGCTTCCAGCTGTGGGCCAACCTGCCCTCGCACCTCAAGATGACCGACCCGCGCTATCAGGACATTCCGGCAGCGGCCATTCCCGAGGTCACTGAGGACGACGGGACGAAGGCGCGCATCATCTGCGGCGAGTTCTGGGGCAAAACCGGACCGGTCGAGGGCGTCGCCGCAGACCCGCGTTACGTCGACATCAGTGTGCCGCCGTTCACGCGCAAGCGCATCAAGGTGGAGACCACGCGCAACGCCTTCGCCTACGTCTTTGCCGGATCGGGGACCTTCCGTGACGCCTCTGCGCCGCAGGCGGTGCTGACTGAATCGGCTGTCGACCCGAATGCAACGCCGGTCTATGACGCGAAAAACCATTCGCTCGTGCTCTTTGACCGCGGCGACGAAATCGTGGTTCAGGCCGGCCCGGAAGGCATTCGCTTCCTGCTGGTCTCGGGCAAACCGCTCGAGGAGCCGGTAGCATGGTACGGCCCAATCGTGATGAACTCTCAAGCCGAGCTGCGCCAGGCTATGGCAGAGCTTCAAAACGGCACCTTCATCCACCACAGATAAGGGGTAGGCAGCCCGACCCGGTACCGGGACAGCCCCGGGCCGGGGCCGGCCAGCGCCCTGCGGTTCTTGCGTTAGGTTGGGGGCCGAACGATGTCCCCGCCTAAGCCAGCTTTCAGCCGTCCGGCCCATGATGAACCAGTCGACGCCGCACAGGCGAAGTTCGGTACGTTCGAGGCCTTTCTCGAACAAAGCGGTTCGTCGGCTCGTATCCAGGCTGAAGAGAGTGTGCATCGGTCAAGCGCTTTCTTCCTTAAGAAAATCGCTTTTCTTATTGCTTTTAGCAGGATCCTGTGTCTACACTGGTCAGCGGCCAAGCGCGGGCATTTTGGACCGGACTCTATTTCTCAGTTGCCTGGTGTTTTTCTTGTTCATTTTGTTCGAGACGGCAAGAAATGTTTCCGCGATCGCGTTTACGGTCAGCCGCAAGGAGCTTTACAGGAACGGTGCGATGAAGAAGCAAGCAACAACTCCAAAGCGAGGCCACGCCAACATCCCCGCGTACAAAAACTCAAGCCTTCCCTCGGCGCGGCGGGTCAAAGACTTGCTCGCGCGCATGACCCTCGAGGAGAAGGCCGCGCAGATGCTTTGCATCTGGCAGCAAAAGGCGCAAACGCTCGTAGACGCCGATGGAAACTTCGACGAAAAAAAGGCCAAAGCTGCGTTCCGCGACCGCCGCGGCCTCGGGCAGGTGGGCCGCCCCAGCGATGCAGGCAAGGGCCTGAACGCGCGTCAGATGGCAACTCTGACCAATGCCGTGCAGAAATTTTTCGTAGAAAACAGCCGCCTGGGAATTCCCGTCATCTTCCACGAGGAATGTCTGCATGGGCACGCTGCGGTGGACGGCACCAGCTTTCCGCAACCCATCGCACTCGGCGCGACCTTTAATCCTGAACTGGTCGAGCAACTGTACACTATGACAGCCGCCGAGGCCCGCCTGCGTGGAGCGCATCAAGCGCTTACACCAGTGGTCGACGTGGCGCGCGAGCCACGTTGGGGCCGCGTGGAAGAAACATTCGGCGAAGATCCGTTTCTGGTTTCGCGCCTTGGCACTGCCGCGGTGCGCGGATTCCAGGGGGATCGCACCTTTCGCGACAAATGTCGTCTCATCGCGACGCTTAAACACTTCGTTGGCCACGGCCAGCCCGAGTCCGGTATGAACTGCGCGCCGGCCAATATCTCTCTCCGGGTTCTGCGTGAGACCTTCCTTTACCCATTTCGCGAGGCGTTGCGCGAGGTCGGCGCCATCAGCATCATGGCCTCCTACAACGAGGTCGACGGCGTGCCATCGCACGCCAGCCGCTGGCTGCTGCGCGATGTGCTGCGCAAGGAATGGGGCTTCAAGGGCTTCGTCGTTTCCGATTACTACGCCATCTGGGAACTCGGCGACCGTCCCGATACGCACGGCCACTCGGTCGCCGCGGACAAAAAAGAATCCTGCGCGCTCGCGGTCAAAGCCGGCGTGAATATCGAGCTGCCCGACCCCGATTGCTACCTGCATCTTGTCGAGCTTGTCCGCAAAGGCGTGCTGAAAGAGTCCGATCTCGACGAGCTGGTTGCGCCCATGCTTTTCTGGAAGTTCGAAATGGGCCTGTTCGACGATCCCTATGTCGATCCCGATGAGGCCGAGCGCGTGGCCGGCTGCGATGCGCACCGTGAATTGGCTCTTGCCGCCGCGCATCAAGCCATCACGCTGCTCAAGAACGACAACCACATCGCGCCTATCGACTTGCGGAAAATAAAATCCGTTGCCGTCATCGGTCCCAACGCGCGTCGCAGTCTTCTCGGCGGCTACAGCGGTGTGCCCCGGCACAACGTCACGGTTCTCGACGGCATCCGCGAGAAGGCCGGCAAAAAGGTCAAGGTTTTCTATAGCGAGGGCTGCAAAATCACCGTGGGGGGAAACTGGAACCAGGATGAAGTGATCGCGAGCGACCCTGAAGAAGACCGCAGGCAGATCGCAGAAGCTGTCAAAGTCGCCAAGCAAGCCGACGTCATCGTGCTGGCCATCGGCGGCAATGAGCAAACTTCGCGCGAGGCCTGGTCGCTGAAGCACATGGGCGACCGTACCAGCCTCGACCTCATCGGCCGCCAGGAAGAACTCGTCAAGGCCATGGTCGCCCTGGGCAAGCCGGTGATCGCTTTTCTCTTCAACGGCCGTCCGCTGTCGATCAATTACTTAAGTCAAAACGTGCCGGTCGTCTACGAGTGCTGGTATCTCGGCCAGGAAACCGGCCGCGCAGTTGCCGACGTGCTCTTTGGCGACTACAACCCCGGCGGCAAGCTGCCCATCACCATTCCGCGGTCTGCCGGCCACTTGCCCGCGTTTTACAACTACAAGCCATCGGCGCGCCGCGGTTATCTCTGGGACGATGTGTCGCCGCTCTATGCCTTTGGCTACGGCCTCAGTTACACGAGCTTTTCCATTGGCAAACCCCACCTGACGAAGAAGAAAATTCGCCGCGACGGGTCCGCGCGTATTCTGGTCGACGTCACCAACACCGGACAGCGCGAAGGAACGGAAGTGGTCCAGCTCTACATCCGCGACCTGGTCAGCTCTGTTACTCGTCCGGTCAAGGAGTTGAAGGGATTCCAAAAGGTGCGGCTCAAGCCAAGCGAGACCACAACCGTCGCTTTCGACATCACGGCTGCGTTGCTCTCCTTTTACGACATCAATATGAATTATGTTGTCGAACCAGGCGACTTTGAGTTGATGGTCGGCAACTCTTCCCGCGACGCGGACCTGAAGAAGATCATTCTCCACGTGACACTGTAGACGCGGCCGACTAGACTGGCGAACGACGAGGCGGCGATGACCGAGAAACTTTCTTTCCGCGAGAAGTTTGGCTACGCCCTGGGCGATCTTGCCGCCAACTTTGTCTTCCAGGCCATGCTGGCCTTGCAGTTGGATTTCTACACCCACACCTTCGGCCTCACCGCGGCGCAGGCGGGAACGCTGTTCCTCATTGTGGGTCTCGGCGTGGCCTGTCTCAATCCCGTCATGGGCGTGATCGCCGATCGCACGCAGACGAAGTGGGGAAAATTCCGCCCGTGGCTGCTGTGGACCGCTGTTCCCTTTGGCGTGATCGGCGTACTGACTTTTACTACACCGAATCTCAGTCCCGCCGCCAAGATCATTTATGCGTGGGTCACCTACATCCTGCTGCGGCTCGTTTACACCGTGAACAACGTGCCCTATGCCTCACTCACAGCGGTCATGACCTCGGATCCCGACGAGCGCACCAGCATCGCGTCGTACCGGCAGTTCGCGGCCAACTCCGCCGGCTTCATTGTTGCCAGCCTCGCCATTCCCATGGTCAGGTTCTTCGGCCATGGCGATGACGCGCGCGGATACCAGTACACCATGGGCCTTCTGTCGGTTCTCAGCGTCATCTTCTTCATCGTGGCATTTTTCTCCACGAAAGAACGTATCCAGCCCGATCCGCAGCAGAAGACCTCTCTCAGCCGCGACCTCGCCGACCTCTTCAAAAACCGCCCCTGGATTGTGCTCTTTCTGACGACCTTGTTTTATTTCGCAGCCATCGTCATTCGCGGCAATGTGATGCTGCCCTATTTTCGATTCGTGGCCAGTAACGTGGACCTCTACTCATGGTTCAACGGATTCGGCCTGGTTGCACTGCTGGTTGGCGTCACTTGCTCTACCGCTGTGTCCGTCCGCGTGGGCAAACGCCGGCTCTTTATCGGGAGCATGGTCTTGTCGGGCATTTTTAATACGGCATTGCTCGTCATTCCGCCCACAGCGACCGTCGCGATCATCGGGGCTGAAGTGCTTCGTCAGTTCTCCTTTGGATTGTCGGGGCCAATTCTATGGGCGATGATGGGCGACGTGGCCGATTACGGCGAATGGAAGACGGGCCGCCGCGCCAGCGGCACTGTCACGTCCGCCGTTGTGTTCGCACTGTGGGCGGGACTCGCGCTGGGCGGCGCCATTGCCGGATGGCTCTTCTCGCTCTATGGTTTTGTCTCCGGAGCCGCGGTGCAGACGGCGCGTGCGCAAAACGGCATTCTTATGACGGCGAGCGTTTATGCCGGTCTCGCCTTCTTTGCCACGGCCGCCTGTCTCTGCTTCTATCCCATTACGCGCGAACTCAATCAGAAAATCGCCAACGAACTCACTGAGCGGCGCAAAGGCTTCGCGCCGCAGGCCAATTCATAGGTTCTTGAGCGCACTGCGCCTCTTCAGGCAAGGAGAAGTCATGCTCGATAAACTCCCACGCGGCTCAAATTGGACAAATGCTCGACCGGCAATCTTCCTCAGCCTGATCCTTGCCAGTACGGCAGTTGCTGCTCACGCGCCCACTTCGCTCAAGGCCGCATTCAAAGGCGACTTCGTCATCGGCGCGGCTATCAATGCAGCCCAAATCACCGGTCAGGATGGCCGCGGTGACGCGATCATTTTGTCGCAATTCAATTCCATTTCGCCGGAAAACGTGTTGAAGTGGGTGATCGTTCATCCCCAGCCCGACAAGTACGACTTCACGCTTGCCGACCAATACGTCGCCTTCGGCAGAAAGCATCACATGTTCATCGTTGGGCACAACCTGGTCTGGCACAATCAGGTGCCCGCGTGGGTCTTTCGCGACGCCGACGGCAATCTCCTCACCCGCGACGCTCTTCTGGCGCGCATGCGTGACCACATTCATACCGTCGTCGGCCGCTATAAGGGAAAAATTCAAAGCTGGGACGTCGTCAACGAAGCGCTCAACGAAGACGGGACGATGCGGGATTCACTTTGGCACAAGATCATTGGCGACGACTACATTGAGAAGGCTTTTGAATACGCGCACGAGGCCGACCCGCAGGCGCTGCTCACTTACAACGACTACAACCTTGAAAATGAGGCGAAGCGCAACGGAGCTATCGCGCTCGTGAAAAAGCTCCAAGCCGAAGGAATCCCGATCGCGATCATCGGCTTGCAGAATCATGACAATCTGACCTGGCCCACGGCGGACGAAGAAGACGCCACGATTTCCGCATTCGCGGCGCTGGGCCTCAAGGTCGCCATCTCCGAACTCGACATCAACGTGCTGCCCAGCGCCGGCCATCAGCCCACTGCCGACGTCACGCTGAGCATCCAGCAGAATAAAGCGCTGAATCCTTACGCCGACGGTCTGCCCGATTCCGTGCAGCAGCAACTCGCCGCGCGCTACGCCGATCTCTTTCGCGTTTTTCTCAAGCATCGCGGCACAATCACGCGGGTCACCTTCTGGAATGTCTCGGACGGCGATTCCTGGCTCAACAACTGGCCGATGCAGGGCCGCACCAACTACCCGCTGCTCTTCGATCGCAACGGCCAACCCAAGCCCGCCTTCGATGCGGTCATTCATGTTGCGTCGGAGAACCGGCCGCACTGAGGTTGGGCGCGAACGCCCAATTGTGTCCCAGGCAGAAGTTCACGATCGAGCAGCCGAGAATCGCGATGGCATTCGCCGCGACGACGGGAATCCGCATGCTCTCTACCAGCACCCGCATCAGAGCCAGGTTGCCCACCATCGAAACCAGCCCGTTCGACAGATGGAATCGGATCAAATGCCCCGCCAGCGCCTCACGGTCCCCGGGGTGCCCCATCCTAAACACGCTTTTTGTGTTTAGGGTGGGAAAGCGATCGCGCCACGTGTAATGCAGGTGCCAAACAAAGTTGTGCAGCAACGTGATCTCGATCGCCGCGGCCGTCGCCACCATGTAATGTTCCGGCGCAAGCTGGTTGATGAGCGCCAGCACGCCAAGCTGCACGGCCGTGCCGACAGCGCCTACCAAGTTGAATTTGCCCCAGCGCACGATCATGTCCCCCGGTTTTTCTATCGATACGTTCATTGCCGTGACTCCGACTTCAGGGGTTCTTGCCGGTAGAGTCGCGCGGTATGTCGCACCGCGACGCCGATCGCCAATGCCGCCATGACGACGGCCGCAATCGTTCCTCCCAGGTCAAATAGGAGAAGTCTGTGCCCGAACACATTCGAGTACGGACTGCGCAACGCGGCGAGATTGCCGAGCGCGAGCAGAATGCGAATCTCTGTAGGCCCGAAGATTCCCTGCGAAAGCTCGAAGCACGATAACGTGTAGGTGGCGAGGTAGCTCTCGCTCGAAAGCACAAGGAACGCGATCAGCATCGCCATGGCTGTGGCCCAGTGCAGTAGCCCAGACGCGCCCAGGCCGCACATCAGCGCCACAGAGCCGACAATGTCGACGATATGATCCACGTAGAATCCGTAGCGCGGCCGTTCCTGCCGGCGCACGCGCGCCAACGTTCCGTCCAGGCTGTCGCCCAGCCAGTTCAGCGCCAGGCACACGATCGCGAGCAGCAACGCTCGCCGATCCCAGCGGACAAATGCATAGCAAATGCCCGCTCCAATCTGCGCGCCCAGCCCCAGCAGTGTGAGTTGGTCCGAACTCACCCACTTGGGAGCGCGTTCCGCCATCCATGTGAGCGCCCGCTTCTCCATGCGCGCCGTCAGCGCCTGGTTTACACGTCGCGCATTTCGGAACGCCGGTTCTTGGTTCATCAGTGCTGTTTGTGTACTCATCTCTGTCTCCTTTGCATACATCTGCATTCGTTTTCTGCGCCTGCTTCCTGCTAGTCCGGCAAGCCAATCAGCCAGACGACGCGAAAGACAATGTTGTGTTGATCGGGATTCGCATTCGCCCAGTAATCGCGCACCTCAAATTGAATCGAATGTGAGGAATCGATCGGGCGCGCGAATGCGAGACCGTAATCGAGGGCATTGCCGGTTTCGAACATGCGCGTATATCCACCGACGACTAGCGGCAAACCGCGTTTTATTGGGGGACCGAGGGGGAGCACAACATCCGTACTCAGGTAGCCGGAGATAGCGCTCCGATTGGCCTGCGGACCCGTGACACCGGCTTCGAGGTCAAGAAACGGCAGAATCGTAAACAAGCCACCACACTGCACAGTTGGCTTCACAGACGCCGAGGATTCGCTTGCACCTGCGCCGCAGGTGAGCCCGGCGCGATCATTCCACTCGTAAGCGCCGAGGCCCGGGGAATCTGGCGTGTGGGTCGTCGCGGGCGATGTTTGCGTCTGCGCGCATGCCATCGCCGGCAGGAAAAAAGCGACAAAGATCTCTCGCACCATTCTGGCTTTCATGGTGATTCCTTTCTGCATCGTTTTGTACTGAATTAGATCTCGCTATCTGCGTAGCGCATTGCTCGTGGCGCGCAGCGTAAACTGCAGCGAATCGCGCGGCACGCTCTCAATGAATGGCCCAATCGCCCATCCCAGGCCAATCGGAATCGAACGCGACAGCGAAACCGACTCGATCTGGATGTACAGTCCGCCGTCCCGCTCCTCGTAACTCCAGTAGGTATTCATCCGCCACAAGAAACCGTGCTCTTCGCCCGGCCCCAACGCGCGCTCGTGGGCCGTTCCCGGCGAGTCAATTTCCGTTATCTTCTTGCTGCGGGTAATGCTCGATCCGCGCTGGGCGTCGAGGTGCCCAGAATCGGGGCGTCCAAAAGTAACGTCGTACGCTGTATCCATCACCACGGTCAGCACGTGCTTCTGCTGCACTCGCATCGTGGTCTGAAAGTGATCGCCATCGCTCTCGAGAATGCGCGCTGTGAGCACCTGCGGCGTATATACCTTGGGGTAGGCGTTAAAGTTCTTCATCAGACGCTCGAAGTCCGCCGCTTTGCCGCCGGCAATAAACGCCGTGCCGCACCAATCGTGCAACAGCGCGCCGGGCAACTCCATGCCCGCGCCCGTCGTAAGTTGCGCGATGATCAAATCGCCCTGGCGCAACCGCGCAAAGTCCACAGGAGCCAGAAAACCTCCTGCTGATCGATGCTGTGCGTCCAGCCGTGCTTCCACACGCCCTATATAAGAGTTGAAAGCCGCCGTCGCCGCTGGCGTGGGCTGCGCCACAACCCATGCAGGCGCGGCCAGCAGGAGAAGCAGTCCAGCCGCCGCCCATCTTCCGCTACCGAATTTCTTTCGTTCGTTCATGAATCGCACCTTAATCGCTCTGACGTTGCGGCGCAATGCAAGTTGTCTCATTTGTGGAGTTATTGGTTCTCACCGTGCAAGTGCCTCGATCGGCGCGACTTGGAGAAAGTTATCCAACATGCGGACAAGGTCTTGCGGCGCACTCTTTTGGCAAGAGCATCCCTCAGCGGCTAAAGCCGCGATGATTTTGAGGCTTTTCGGCACGACTAAAGTCGTGCCCTTTCAAAACAGGACTTTCACCGCAGGCCGCTAAATCTGCATCGGCTACACTGGTCCAAAGCCATGACGGAAGACAGCACCGGCTCGCGGCCGGCCCCGCGCTATCGCTTCGGAATCTTTGAGGTGGACGCCGCCACGGGAGAACTTCGCCGCCAGGGCCTGCGCGTCAAGCTGAACACCCAGCCCTTCCAGGTGCTGCTTATGCTGCTCGACCGGCCCGGCCAGCTCCTTACGCGTGAGGAGATTTCGCGCGAGCTCTGGCCCGACGGAACTTTTGTCGATTATGAGCACGGCGTCAACTCGGCAATCAACCGCATCCGCGAAGCGCTCAGAGACACGGCAGCCAGTCCCCGTTTCCTTGAAACTCTCGCGCGCCGCGGCTATCGGTTTATCGCACCGGTGGAACGCGTCGATTTGCACAAAGACCCCGCTGCAGGTGAAAGCCAGTCACCTTCGGTCTCCGAATCTCTGGCGTCCCCGTCGGCAAATGAGCAGCAATCTGCCGACTCGCCGGGGTCCCGGTCGCGCATCCAGATTCTCGCTACGCCCAAAGATCTCCCCAAAGTCTCCTATCGGGTCGCGCAAACCCTCTTCATCCTCTTTCAGCTGATGTATCTGGGATTTTATGTGGGGGCGCTGGCCAATCTGGCTGAGATTGAAGATCTTTTTTCGCCGCTGCCGAATGCGGCCGTGGTGTATCGCGTTCTCATCATTACGGCCGCCATCCTCATTCCCGTGCGCGCCTTTGTGCTCTGCGCGGCGCTCTTCCACGCTCCGGGCTTCCGCGAGAAATTCCTGAAAATGTGGCCGTTCCTGCTGCTCTTCGATGAGCTCTGGTCGCTCGCGCCCTTCCTTCTTCTGCACCACATCAACTTCGGACTGGCGCTGGCCTGCACTACGTTGCTCGTCTACTCGCCCTTCGCGCAGCGCTCGCTGGTGCTGATGGGCGCGGGCGGACCCAAGCCGGAAACTGCGTAGTCGCTAAGGGAATAGTGCCGACCTCCAGGCTGACTTCTTGCTGATCTCCAGATTCGCACTTCGCTTCTGGAGGCGTGGACGCCGCCAGTACAGCCGGTCAGGAGACCGGCGCTACACATCGCTCCCTTGGTCCCTGTCTTTATCACTTCTTCGGCGGCGCTTGCTGCTGCTGATTCTGCGGCTGGCTGGGGTTTGTGACCTCCTGATCGCCGTAAAACACCTTGGAGGTTGAGCCGAAACGCTTGTAGTCGGAGTATTTAATGATGTCGCGGATGTGAACATCCTGCTGCATGGTAAAGTTGCCGCCGGCGAAATGGAGGATGCCTTCCCCCTTGGTATAAACGGGAAACCAGTAGTGCCCGTCGACTTGTGCCCGCCAGGTCATGAAAGGCGGGTGCAAGTCTTCCTTATCCTTGCGCGTGTCGTCGGGCACTATGTTGCCGTTCGACACCACGATCTGCAGGTCGGTTGCGTCCACCCAGATGCGCCCAAGAAAATATCTCTTGTTCTTCTGGATGGTCTTGGGGCTCACGTCGAAGACGTAGCAATCGATTTCGTCTACCTTTTGCCGGCCCACATATTTGATGTCGTACTGGGGGAGATCCTCCTTGGTCAGCACGAACGGATAGCCGTGCTGGATGTCCTGGAGGTCGGAGGGTGACATCATGATCCCTCCCTGATCGAGGGTGTTCGGCGGCGCGAAAACCACCCTCTCCGTGCGTCTCCCGTCCGGGTCGAAGATCACATCGTCCACCTCGTACCACTCCCCGCTCACTTTTTTCGTATCGTCGTCGATGGTATCGACCTTGGCCGTGCGCCGATAGGTGTAGTGGTTCAAAGCCTCCTGGAACTCGCTCTCCTTGGCTGCAAACTGCTGGATGATCTGCTCCGGGGGAATCGCAGGGTCGGAGATGTCCATGCGCCCGAAACCGGAGTCGAGCGGCATGGGGGTAAAGCTGTCCTTATCCTGCGCCGCAGCCGCCGCCAACCCCAGCGATGAAGATGTGCTGCCGGGAACCCCGGCAAAAGCACACGCGGTGACAGCGACCGCCGCAATCCATGAATATAGTTGCACCTTCATTGACCCCCTGTTCCGATTTTCGCGCATTTCCGCGCCCGGCGCATTTCCCTCGCCGGTTCTCTAAACCTTAGACGCACAACCTCGGTTCCCGGAGGACCTCAATCGGGGCTCGGAGCGGTTTGCGCCGTCGACAGGGCCCCAAGTACCGCTGCGCGTGCTCTTTCGCTCGGACGAAAAGAGCGCGGGAATTCTCGGGGGCAGCGCCTGCCAAGTCATCGATTGAGACCGCGCCCTGCCCATCTGATCAATAGAATAGAAGCAGATGGCATTCACGGAACAATACGACGTCGCCGTGGTGGGCGCGGGACACGCCGGCTGCGAGGCCGCCATGGCCGCGGCACGCATGGGGCTGAAAACCGCCCTTATCACCATGAATCTCGACCTCATCGCCCAGATGAGCTGCAACCCTGCCGTGGGCGGCGTGGCCAAGGGCCATCTGGTCCGCGAAGTCGATGCTCTCGGGGGCATTATGGGCGAAGTGGCCGACGCCGTCGGCATCCAGTTCCGGCTGCTCAACTCATCACGTGGCCCCGCTGTTTGGAGTCCGCGCGCCCAGTGCGACAAGCAGCTCTACCGCGTCAAGATGCGCGAGGTCCTCGAATCCCAACCCGGCGTCCACATACGGCAGGCGGAGGTCGTTGATCTCGTGATCGAAGAGCAGGGAACAGAAGGCGAGGGACTAAGGGATTTAGGGACTAAGGGACTAGGGACTGGCGACGGAGGAACTGAGGAACGAACCGCAGAGCAACTTACTGAGCTGCCAAGGCCCGCGAGACTTAGAGGACGTGTTCTCGGTCTCAAGCTGCGCGACGGCCGCCGCCTCATGGCAGGCGCCACCATCATTACCACTGGAACCTTCCTCAACGGCCTCATTCACTGCGGCGAAGAGCGCTACCCTGCCGGCCGCTCGGGCGAGCCTGCATCGGTTCTTCTTGGTGAGGCGCTCCGTTCGCTCGGCCTTCGCACTTGCCGGCTGAAAACTGGGACGCCTCCGCGTCTCGACGGCCGCACTATCGATTGGAAGGCTTTCGAAGAGCAGCCCGGCGACGCCGATCCCACACCATTCAGCTTCCGGACGAAGAAGATCGTGCAGCCGCAGATCAGTTGTCACATTGCCTTCACCACGCCGGAGACGCTGCGCCTCATTCGCGAGAACGTGCACCGGTCGGCAATGTATTCGGGGCGGATCGAAGGCATCGGGCCGCGCTACTGCCCATCCATTGAAGACAAAGTCGTTAAGTTTCCTGACAAGACGCAGCACCAGTTTTTCCTCGAGCCCGAGGGCCTGAATACCCACGAGGTTTACGTCAACGGTATGTCCACCTCGCTGCCCATGGAAGTGCAGTGGCAAATTGTCCACTCCATCCCCGGCCTCGACCAGGCCGAGATGCTGCGTCCCGGCTACGCCATCGAGTACGACTCCGTCGACCCCACCGAGCTCGATCGTTCCTTGCGCGTGAAGGCCTTCACAGGGCTTTATCTTGCCGGGCAGATCAATGGAACGAGCGGCTATGAAGAGGCTGCGTGTCAGGGCATCATGGCCGGCATCAACGCCGCGCTGTGGCTCAAGGGTGAGCCGGCGTTCACCATGGACCGCACCGAAGGCTACACGGGCATCCTGATTGACGATCTGATTTCGAAGGGGACGAACGAGCCGTATAGGATGTTCACTTCACGCGCCGAGTTCCGCCTGCACCTGCGCATCGACAACGCCGATCGCCGGCTGACGCCGCACGGCCGCCGCCTCGGCCTCATCAACGACACGGCCTGGGCCGAATACGAGCAGAAGCAGGCGCGCATGGCCGCACTCGAGCGCTTCTTGACCACCGGCAAGGTGAATTCCGAAAGGCTGCAGGCCGCGGGCTTTGGCGATCTCCCTGCCACTGCGGGCCAAACCTGGGCGCAACTGCTCAAGCGTCCTGAAGTCGCGATTGAATCGCTCCTCGCCGTACTCCGCGATGACCTCGCCCGCGAACCGCTGCTGGCTGAGTTTGCGGCCGCACGTGCAAGCGCGAGTGGCATTCAGCGGAGCGAGATGCGCAACGAAGCGCGCGCCGTCGAAACCGAGATCAAGTTCGCAGGCTACCTCGAGCAGCAGAAGAAGTCCATCGCGCGGCTCAAGGCTGCCGAGTCCGTCGCCATCCCTGAGTGGTTGGAGTACGGCGTCATCAGCGGCCTTTCGCGCGAGATGCGCGAAACGCTGGAGCGTGTGCGTCCGCAGACCCTCGGCCAGGCCAGCCGCATTCCCGGCGTCACGCCAGCCGCATTGAGCCTGGTTCACGTGTCGATTCGGATTCAGGGACGGACTCAGGGCAAGCTGCAGGACGATCGCGAAACAGGCCGCCGCGCCACGGCCTAACTCCGCTAACCCTGCTAACTCCGCTGTCGCACGCGCGTATCATGGACCCGTATGAATCTCGACCAAATCCAATCCGCGCTGCGCGACGCCTCCCTTGACGGCTGGCTCTTCTACGACCATCACCATCGCGACCCCATCGCCGCGCGCATCCTTGGCCTCGATCCTCAAGCTCACGTCACGCGCCGCTGGTATTACTTCATTCCCGCGTCAGGCGAGCCGCGCAAGCTGGTGCATCGTATCGAGCAGGGCCGCCTGGACGCGCTGCCCGGCAGCAAAGCCCAGTATTCGAGTTGGCAGGAACTGCACGCTGGACTCGATGCCATGCTTTCCGGCTATCGTCGCATTGCCATGCAGTACTCGCCCAATAACGACATCATGTATGTGTCGATGGTTGATGCGGGAACCGTGGAATTCCTCTGCTCGCTGGGCAAGGAGATCGTGACCTCCGCCGATCTTGTCAGCCAGTTTGAAGCGGTCCTGAGCGAGGAGCAGATAGCGAGCCACCAGGCCGCGCAGCGCGTCATCGATCCGATTGTTGCCGAAGCCTGGCTTGAGATCGGCCGCCGCTTGCGTTCTGTTTCGGGCGGCGCCGCCAGCGCGGGCGAACTTTCGGAGTTCGATATGGTCGTTTGGTTGGGCGAGGCGATGCGCCGCGAAGGTCTGGTGTGGGAGAACGGCCCTGACGTGAGCGTGAACGCGAACACCTCCGACTCGCACTACGAACCGACACGAGAACATTCGGCGCCTATCCGTGAGGGCGACTTCCTGCTCATCGACATTTGGGGACGAGAGGACAAACGGGGCGGCATCTTCTACGACATCACGTGGACCGGCGTAATCGGCCGCGAGCCGAGCGCCAAAGAGCAACTGGTGTTTGAGACCGTGCGCAACGCGCGGGACGCGGCCATCGCTACAGTCCAATCCGCATTCGCCGCCGGCCAAGAGATCCGCGGCTTCGAGGCCGACGACGCTGCGCGCGATGTGATCCGCGCGGCGGGCTTCGGCGAATACTTCACGCATCGCACCGGACACAACATCGCGATCGAACTGCACGGTTCCGGAGCGCATCTGGACAACCTCGAAACCCACGATGTGCGCCGCATTCTGCCGCACACCTGTTTCTCGGTCGAGCCCGGAATTTATCTGCCCGAATTCGGCGTGCGTAGCGAGGTGAACATGCTGACCGCACCGGGAAAGGCGTGGGTAACAGGCCGCATCCAGCAGGAACTGATCAGGATCTAGCTTATTAGGACACTGTCCCGTTCCCTGAGCCCTGAGGCCGTTCTTGTATAGTCAATAAGGAATGTCGACCACGCCGAATAAGCCTGTTGCGGGCAAAAAATCAGGGCAGGGATTCGTATATCTGCCGCTCATCGCCGGATGGCTGGTTCCCGGCGCGGGTCATTTCCTTCAGGGCAAATGGGTGCGCGGGACGCTGCTGGCGGTCTCGATCATCGCCATGTTCGTGCTGGGACTGGCCATGCAGGGCAAGCTCTACACCAGCGTGCAGGACATTCTGGACATGCTGGGCGTGGCCGGCGACCTGGGCAGCGGCCTGCTCTACGTGGTGAGCCGGGTAGCGGGTTGGGGCGCGCAACCCATCCAGACCACGGTGGCCGACTACGGCACCAAGTTCATCGTGGTGGCGGGAATGCTGAACATCATTGCCGCCGTGGACGCGCATAACCTGCGCACGGGAAGGAAGTCGTAATGTTCCATCCCTCCCATTTCACCGCGGTTCTGCTGTTCGCGCTGTTCGCGTCGACGGTGTTCGGCATTACCATGCGCGACACGCCGCGGCGCATGTTCCGCTACGGCGCCTACTGCTTCATCCTGTTTGTGGGCTCGGCGATCGTGCTGAGTTGGGTGATGCTGCTGATCGCGCGGTAGCTTCCCAAGGAAAAATCGAACGAATCGCGTGACGGAGCCGTCTTTCTTGCAAGACCTTTCGACCCCATCGCTGCGGGAGGATTCTCGATTGACCCCACATAGAGCGCTCAGAGCGTTTCTTGCCGATCGTGCGATTCACGCCGGGTTTCTCGCATTCGTGGCGATTGTGTTTTTTGTTGGCGCCCCGGCCGTTGCACAAGCCGCACCTAGCGCCGCAGCGCCAGTGCTCGCGTGGCAGACTGCTGCCGGCGGTCGCATGGAATTCGAGGTCGCGTCAGTGCGCCCCGCCGCGCCCGGCGCGAGCGGGCGCACGAACGTGGAAATGGGCCTCGAGGAGGGAATCGTCCCAGCGGATGGCCGCTTTTCAGCGACAGGTGCCCTGAGTGCTTATATCAAGTTCGCCTACAGGCTCAGCGTGTTTCAGAATCAGGCCGATTTCAGCCACGTGCCCAAGTGGGTAACCACAGAACTGTTCGACATTGAAGCCAAGGCGCCCGCGGCAGACGCCACGAAAGACCAGCTGCGCATGATGATGCAATCGCTCCTGACCGATCGCTTCAAGCTGGCCGCGCATTTTGAAACTCGCGATGTCCCCGTGATGGCATTGGTGCTGGTCAAGCCGGGCAAGGTCGGCCCACGATTGCGTCCCCACTCGGAGGGTCCCGCATGTGACGCCAAGATCCCGCCGGTGGACCGCAACTCGCCGAAGATCCCCGACGTTTTCATGCCCGTGTGCAATGTTTTAAACCTGCTGGATTGGGCAAATCATACGGTCATTCTCGGCTCGCGCAACACCACCATGGACATATTCGCTGATTGGTTTCCTGCGCTGGAGCGATTCGACCGGCCCGTCGTCAACCAGACTGGTCTTACGGGAAGATTCGATATTGAACTCAACTTCACGCCGTACTGGGTGATCCCCAAAGAGCAAGGTGGGGACGCGCAGCTCGACTTCACCGGGCCGACTTTTTTTGACGCGCTCAAAGGCCAGCTCGGCATGAGACTCGTATCTACGCACGCGCCTGTCGAGACTCTCGTCGTCGATCACGTGGAGCAGCCTTCGCCGAATTGAACTGCAACGAGGGGCCAGGCATGAAGTCGAGACTCATTGAGATCGCAGTTCAACGTGCTAAGGCGGTCCTCTCCCCGCTGCTTGTTGGCGCCATCGTCTTGTGCCTCCTCCCGAGCGGGTTTGCTACTGCTCAAACCTCTCCGCCGCCAATTCCCGCGTGGCAAGCCGCTGCGGGCGGACACATGGAGTTTGAGGTCGCGTCGATCCACCTGGGAGAGCCCGGCAAATTCCTGCCTCCCAATATGGCGCTTGATAGCGAAGGCAATGCGATTCCAGAGGGCGGGCGTTTCTTCGCGGATTTTCCGCTTGAGGTCTACATTCAATTCGCCTGGAAGATAATGCCGACTCGGGAGCAACGGGCAGCCATGCTCGCCCGTCTGCCCGGTTGGGTCGCAACGCAGTCCTTCGTGATTGAAGCCAAGGCGCCCATGGCCAACCCGACCAAGGACCAGATTCGCCTGATGGTGCAGTCGCTGCTTGCGGATCGCTTCAAGCTCGCTGTGCATTTTGAGAGCAAGGAGACGCCCGTGCTGGCTCTGGTCCTGGTGAAGGTCGGCGTCACCGGGCCACGTCTCCGGCCGCATGAGCAAGGGCTCGCCTGCGATGCGAAGTGGACCGCTCCGCCCGATCGCACTGCGCCCTCCGTGCAGCCGGGTGGGATGCTGCCGGTGTGCAATCAGGTCGCCGCGATGAGCGGGGCGGACCACACAGTGCTGCTCAGCGCCCGCAACCTGACCCTCGAGCACATTGCAACTTACCTTCCCACTGTCTACAATCTCGGCCGCCCCGTGGTAGACCAGACTGGGCTCGTGGGCAGTTTCGATTTCACCCTGCAATGGCAGCCCGACCAGAACGGACCGATGCAATTTCTATCGGGATCGTCGGATGAACTCGGAGGCACGCCGTTTTTCGACGCGCTGAAGGAGCAGCTTGGCCTGAAGCTGAAGCCTGCGAAGGCCGTGATTCCGACACTGGTGATCGATCACGTGGAACAGCCTTCGCCGAATTAGTTGGCCTGGGCGTTGTGCGGAATCGGCCGGACGCACGCGGTGCTACAATTCCTCCCGATTGCCTGCAAGAAAAAATCCGCTACAATCGCAAAGGAATTACCCATGAATCTTCGAATCCGCCAAATTGCAACGTACGTTGCCGCGTTGCCGTGTCTGAGTGTTCTGCTTGTGGCGCTGCCCGCGGCGGCGCAAAATGTGAACCTGTTCCCGGCAAACGGTACGATTGGTCAGCAGGAAGCGTGGACGCGCGTGGCCATCCCGCCCGACCATCCCGTGAGCCAGACGCCGCAGTGGCACATCGACTACGCGAACAAACAGATTGTGTGCGATGGGAACGGTGGCCACGAGTGGCTGCGCTTCAATCGCGAGTTGACGAATTTTACCTTTCATGTGAAGTGGCGCTTTACGCCGGTGACGACGCCAAATCCGAAGTACAACTCGGGCGTGTTCTTCCGCAACAATCTCGACGGCTCCATCTGGCACCAGGCGCAGACCACGCAAGCAGGCGGGTACATTTTTGGGCTGACGCCGATTGACGGCAAGCCGACGCGCTTCAATTTGCAAAAAGACATGACGGAGAATCGCGTGAAGCCGGCCGGGGAATGGAACACCTACGACATCCGGTGTGTGGGCGACACGTGCACGCTAGCCGTGAATGGCAAGGTGGTGAACACGGCGAAGGTGGGGCAGGCGACGGGGTACATCGGGCTCGAGTCCGAGGGCTACCTGATTACATTCAAGGATTTTCGGTTGCACGAGCTGAAGTAGGGTTCGCGCTTTCCTACATCGCGAAAAGCGAGATGGGTCGCACCCGGTGTCATGCTGAGTTGGAAAGAGTAGGTTGAGGTTCGTGCTATCCCCGGTCCCCAAATGCGAGGGACCGGGGGCACC
>Ga0181538_10000294_pt1 | contig 58691 bp, 46 predicted proteins | sample PEATcosm2014_Bin_40_FD_119773 | JGI IMG/M metagenome (GOLD analysis project Ga0181538, IMG submission 119773) | Peatland microbial communities from MTU Mesocosm Facility, Houghton, MI, USA - PEATcosm2014_Bin23_30_metaG | ecosystem: Environmental > Terrestrial > Soil > Wetlands > Peat | place...
CCTGGCTTCCGCAGTGCTCCTCGGCTCGGCCGCCTAAAAAAAGCGGCCACGAAGCCCAGGGGAGAGGGGACGATGACTAGTAAACTGCCAAACTCCAGGCCCCGGATGTACATCCGGGGCTTCTTGTTTTGATCAATCCCGCTGACATTCCGGGCAAAAATGCGTTGAACGCCCGCCGAGCACGATCCGCGTAATCGGCGTGCGGCAGACGGCGCAGGGTTTTCCTTCGCGATCGTAAACGCGGTGGATCTTCTGGAAATCGCCGGGCCGGCCGTCGGCGTCGCGGTAATCGCGGAGAGTGCTGCCGCGATGGCGGATGGCTTGGTTGAGGACGGATTTGATGCTGCGGTTCAGCCGGGCGATCTGAGGCGTGGAAAGCTTGTTGGCGGCGGTTCGTGGATCGATCCCGGCGCTGAAAAGCGATTCGTCGGCATAAATGTTTCCCAATCCCGCAAGCATTTTTTGATCCAGCAGCGCGGTTTTGATCGATCGGCGGGTTTTTGACAGACGCTGCGCCAGTTGCTTGGCGGTGATCTTCAGGGGTTCTGGTCCGAGTCCGGCGTCGGGGCGGCCGTCGGTTCCCAGCCAGAAAACGCCGCCAAATCGGCGGGGATCGACGAAGCGAAGCTCGGCCTGCGCGATTTGCAGGATCAGGTGCGTATGGGGATGGACGGGAGCGTCCGCGGCGTCGATGGTCAGCCGGCCGGTCATGCCGAGATGGATGTAGAAGCGGGCGGCGTCGTCCAATTCGAAGACGATCTTTTTGCCGCGACGATGCAGATGGGCGATCGTGCGGCGTAGAACCTTTGAATCGAGAGCGATGTCCGGGGGCTGGACGATGTCCGGGCGGAGGATTCGCACGGCGTCGATTCGCCGGTTGACGATCCGCGGGCGCAAACTTCGTACGATTGTCTCAACTTCGGGCAGTTCAGGCATTTGAAACTTTCCAGGCAACCAGCGCGTCTATGGATTGTTCCCAGTTCTTGGGATAGAAACAACCGGCGATATCGGCCAACCATCACAAAAAGAGAGGTCGGGACCATGGAATCACAACTCGGCATCGCGGAAGGCCAGCCGGCCGATTTGGCCGGGGACGAACTGGCGGCCGTCGAAAAGCTCCAGAAGGGTTACCACGACATGAGGTCGGAGCTGGCCAAGGTGATCGTCGGCCAGGAAGGGGTGATCGAAGAGCTTCTGATCGCGTTGTTTTGCCGGGGGCATGCGCTGCTGGTGGGCGTCCCGGGGTTGGCCAAGACGCTGCTCATTTCGACGTTGTCGCGGACGTTGGGGTTGAGTTTCAGCCGGATTCAGTTCACGCCGGACTTGATGCCGTCGGACATCACGGGGACGGAGGTGATTGAAGAGGACAAGACGACGGGTGGGAGGCAACTTCGGTTCGTGCGCGGGCCGGTTTTCGCCAACGTGATCTTGGCCGATGAGATCAACCGGACGCCGCCTAAGACGCAGGCGGCGTTGCTGGAAGCGATGCAGGAGCACCAGGTGACGGCGGGCGGGAAGCAGCATCGGCTTCCGCAACCGTTTTTTGTGTTGGCGACGCAAAACCCCATCGAGCAGGAGGGGACGTATCCGTTGCCGGAGGCGCAATTGGATCGGTTCATGTTCAACATCAACGTGGGATATCCAACCGAGGACGAGGAATTCCAGATCGTGCGTCTGACGACGATGTCGCGGAACGTGGAGTTGAAGCACGTCCTGAGCGGGGAGGAGGTTTTGCAGCTTCAGGAGATCGTGCGGAAGGTGCCGGTGGCGGATCACGTGATCCGGTATGCGTTGCAATTCAGCCGGCTGACTCGGCGCACCGAAGGGGGGTGTCCGGATTTCGTGAATGAATTCGTCAGCTGGGGCGCGGGGCCGCGCGCCAGCCAATACCTGATCCTGGCGGGCAAGGCGCGGGCGCTGCTCAAGGGGCGGTATCACGTCAGCACCGAGGACATCCGGCAAGTGGCCTTGCCGGTGCTGCGGCATCGGATCGTGACGAATTTCAACGCCGAGGCCGAGGGCATCAAGAGCGACGACCTCGTGCGACGGCTTCTGGAGCACATCCCGCGTCAACACTATGACGAGCTGGACCGGACGGCGGCGCGAATGATGAGGGATGCGCCGGCGGCGTGAAATCGAGCAGATGGCTCTGGCCCAGAACATCTTCGCAAAGCTCCGATTAAAACCGGACCAACTGCGCGCCGCGGCAGAAAAGAGATTTGGCGACTCCGAATGCCTCACCTTCAGCGGCAACTGAGATCGAGCCAACGGCGCAATCTATATGGCGGGGTTTGCGATCGAATGTCTGTTAAAGGCATTGTTGCTCGACAGACATCCAAATTTGAAACCCGGGATTGATCCGGCAAGGCTATCATCTTCTGATAAGGAAGTGTTCGATTTGATGTATCGGAGTCACGAGCTTGACGACATGTGCGGCTTTCCGCCCGAACTCAAGGAAAAACTTCGTAGGGCCAAGACAAAATCCGGGTCGTCAGTCTGGGAGCGATTCCAAGATATATGCGCCGAATGGACCGTTTACGCTCGATATTCTCCGCGTCACGCCGAAATCGCCGACGCGAAGCGATATTTGGAGACCGTTGAAGAGGTGAAAAAATGGCTCAAAAAACTGTGATGGATCCGCCTTATGTCGCGAAACTGCTGGCCGCGCTTCGAAAGGGGATTCCGCGCGCACAAGTCGACCACGAGCAAGTGCGGCGCGATCGGTACCGGTTTATCGTTGTTTCTGCGAAATTCGACCGATTGGGGCACCCGGAGAGACAGCGTCTGGTTTGGGACATAGCCAACAAAGCTCTGAACAATGCCGATCTGATCAAAGTTGCGATGATTATCACTTTGAGTCGCAAGGAGTTCGTTTCCAATAATTCCGGCAATTGAGCTTGTGTCCGATCCCGCCACCGATTTTCGCCGTTATCTTGAGCCGCGCACGCTGGCGCGGATCGGGTCGCTGGATTTGCGCGCGCGGCTGATCGTCGAGGGGCTGATGGCGGGCATGCATCGCTCGCCCTATCACGGAATATCCGTGGAATTCGCGCAGCACCGGCAATACGTGCCGGGAGACGATATCCGCCACGTCGATTGGAAGGTGTTCGCCAAGACCGACAAGGTTTATCTCAAGCAATACCAGGAAGAGACCAACCTGCACCTGATCTGCGTGGTGGATGCCAGCGAATCGATGGGGTACGGCTCGGTGGGCGACGGCCAGGCGTCGTGGAGCAAATACGATCACGCGACGGCGATCGCGGCGGCGTTGTCGTACCTGGTGATCCGGCAACAGGATTCGGTGGGATTGGCGATCTTCGACAACGAACTGCGGCGGTATTTCAAGCCGAGCAATTCGCCGGGGCAGTGGAAGACGATCACGCACGAGCTTTTGCAGGTTCCGAGGCTGAAGAAAACCGGGACGGGGCGGGTGCTGGACCAGCTTGCGGAAAAGCTGACCCATCGCAGCCTGGTCGTGGTGCTGAGCGATTTCTTCGACGACATGGATTCGGTGCAGCAGGGGTTGCGGCATCTTCGCTATCGCAAGCACGAGGTGATCGCCTTTCAGGTGCTTGACCCGATGGAGGTGGAATTCCCCTTTCAGGACGTGACGTTGTTCAAGGGATTGGAGGAGATGGGCCAATTGCTGACCGAGCCGCAGAGTTTGCGGCAGGGATATCTGGCCGAGCTGTCGGCGTTCACGACCCAGTTGAAGAAGATGTGCCGGGGGGTCCACATTGATTTCACGCAGTTGAACAGCGGTCAGCCGCTGGACGTGGCGCTCAGCGGCTTCCTGGCGGTTCGGGCGGCGAGCATTCGTTGAGGACCGCAATGGTCATGACGTTCCAACCGGCCCTGGCATTCGCATTGGTTTCACCGCTGCTTTTCTGGGCGGGGGCGGGGCTGGTGTCGGTCCCGATCGTGATTCACATCCTGAATCGCCGCCGGTTCAAGGTGGTTCCATGGGCCGCGATGGAATTCCTGCTCCGGGCGATGAAGAAGAATCGGCGGCGGCTGAGGTTCGAGCAGTTGCTGCTGCTGGCGACGCGGTGTTTGGTGCTGCTGCTGGCGGGCTTGGCGCTGTCCCGGCCGCTGGGGTGTCAGGACAGCAGTTTGGCCGATCTGGCGGGGCGGCGCACCGGGCTGCACGTCTTCGTGATCGGCAATGGTTATTCGATGGCCTACCAAGCCGATCGCGCCGGCGCCAAGACCCATCTGGACCAGGCGAAGATCATTGCCAAAGCCCTCATCCAGCGGTTGAGTTCCGGCGGGGAATCGGTGGCCATCGTGACCGCATCCTCGCCGCCGGTGCAGATCGTCTCTTCGCCGATTTACGATCTGAAGGCGGCGGAGGATGCGGTGAATCGGATCGAGCAATCGTATGGGGCGACGGACGAGGCGGGAGCGCTGGCGCTGGCGCGGGACATCGCCAGGCGCGAGCCGGTGAATTCCAACAAGACCCTGTATCTGATCGACGATTCGACGCGGGTGGCATGGCAAACCCAGGGTGAGGTGATTGGCCAGCTTGGGCGGGAGCTTGCCGGACTGTACAAATCGGGCATCACCCATTTCAACTTGGGCAAGCCGGGGCAATGGAACCAGGCCGTGGTGGATTTGGCGCCGGCGGATTCGCTGGTCACCAGCAGGTTCCCGGCGAACATGGTCGCGGACGTTCGCGGCTACGGGCCGTGCCCGACCGAGCCGAGGATGGTGCTGAAGCTGGATGGCGTGGCGCTGGCGCCGGGAGTGATGAACGTGAGAGCGACGGCGGCAGCGTCACCACAGACGATCACGGTGAATGGGCTGACCCCCGGTATTCACGTTTTCACCGCGTCGCTGTTCAGCGACAATCGGCTTCCCATCGACGACGTGCGCTATCGCGCGGTGAACGTGGTGGGGCAAATCAAGGTGTTGATCGTTGAAGGCGAGCGGGGCGTCGGCGGGCAGGGATCCAGCGGGGCGTTTTTGGATGCGGCGCTGAATCCCAGCGGATATGCCGCGTCCAACGATTCCAAATCCGCTGGATACGTGGCGACGGAGCGGATCAGCGACCTGGAATGGGGCGACAAGGTTTTGAGCGATTACCGCTGCGTATGTCTTTGCGGCGTGGGCCAAATCCAGGAAACCCAGGCGGCGCAACTGGAACAATTCGTGCGCGAGGGCGGCACGGTGATGGTGTTTATGGGCGATCCGGTGACGGCGGAGAATTACAACGCCACGCTGTACAAGCACCATCTGCTGCCCGGGCCGCTGACCAAGCGGATCGTGGTTTCCGGCGACCAGACGCCGCGGCGATTCGATTTCGATCCGCATCGGCCGCTGAATCGGCTCCTGGCGGATTTCCAAAACCAGGAACAGACGGGGATGGATTCGGCCGAGGTGTACAGTTATTGGCAGATGGATTTGCCGGCGGATTCGCCGGCGGAGCGGGTGTTGAATTTTCTGCCGGCGGCTGGAACCCCGAATCAGCCCGAGGACCCGGCGATCACGGTTCATTCGCTGGGCGCGGGGCAGGTGGTGTTCTACGCCACCAGCGCCGATCCAAACGCGGAATGGACGACCTTCATGCCGCATCCGGCCTATCCGGCGCTGATGCACATGCTGCTGCTGGGGACGACCCGCGGAAACGATTCGTGGATGAACGTTCTGGTAAATCATTCGCTGAGGGTTCCGCCGTCGATCCGGTGGACCGCGGCGCCCGTGCTGAAGGATGGGAATCAGACTGAATATCCGATGGAACTTGAAACGGTCACGGATGCCACGTCGGTGTATTTCGGGCAGTCCCAGTACGCGAGCAAGCCGCTGGCCAAGCCGGGGGTTTATTCGCTGTCGACGGGGGCGGACAATTACAAGATCGCGGTGAACGTGCCGGCGGCGCAGGAGGCGGACGTGCGGACCCTCGACGATACCGAGGTGAGAAAATCGCTCGGGGACGTCGAGATCGACATGCAAGGCGATTCGGTTCCCGCCCCGGCGCTGGAGGCGGAGCAGGGGAAGGATTTGGGCTGGGGGGTCATGGTTGTGGTGCTGGCTTTGCTGGCGATGGAATGTTTCATGGCCATGCGGTTTGGGCATCATTGGCGGAAATGATCGGATGCGTCACGTTCTGGAAATCATCCTCGGTCTGCCCGCCGGATTTTTGAGCCGCGAAGGGCATCTGACGCTCCAGTTCAATCCGACCTGGCCGTTGCAGCAATACCTCGGCGGGGCGGGGGTTTGGAATTTTATTCTGGCGCTTTTGGCGCTGGCCCTGGTGGTTTACATTTACCGGCGCGAAGCGCGGACGCGGAAGATGCGATGGCTGCTGGGTAGTTTGCGCGCCGCCATTTTGGGGCTCGTGCTGGTGCTGCTGAATCGGCCGGTGCTGACGCTGGGGCAGGAACGGCGCGAGCCGTCGGTTCTGGCGATCCTGATCGATGACAGCCTGAGCATGAAGGTGCCGGATGCGGCATCGGGGGACGGACAATCCATCGGCCGGCTCGATGCGGTGATCGATCGCTTTTGCGATTCGGAGGGTGAATTGCTGAGGCGGCTGGCGGCGGTTCACGACGTTCACGTTTACGATTTCAGCCGGGGGGCCAAGGAGATCGGGAGCATTCCCGGCCCCGGAGACGCGGCGGGCGCGGCGACGACGCGAAGCAGCCATGCGGCCGTGGATCAGGCGGTTTCGGCGCTGAAGCAACTGAAGGCGGAGGGGAACGGCACTCAGGTTGTCGCGTCGCTGACGAGCGTCTTGCAGGATTTGCAGGGGCAGCGCGTGGCGGGAGTCGTGGTGCTCACGGATGGACGGGAAACCCCCAGCGAATCGCCGCCCGAGGCGGTCGCGGCGGTGAAATCCTATGGCGTGAATATTCTCCCGGTGGTCGTAGGTTCGGACAAGATGCCGCGGAACATCGCGGTTCAATCGGTGAATTTTGAGCCCGCGGCGTTTGTGGACGACTACACGAACCTGCACGTGACGGTTCAGGCCACAGGATATGAGCCGAACCATCCGCTGACGCTGGCGCTGCTGCGGCAGGTGACGCGCGGCGTGGAAAAGATGAATGTCCCCTTATTGGACGATGCGGGGAACGAGATCACCAGGACGGTCCTGGCGGCGGATGACAAGCCGTTCCAGGTGGACTTGCAGTTCAAGCCGACGGCGGCCGACGTGCCGGTGGCGAATCTGGTGGTTGAGGCCAAGCCGCAGCCGGGCGAATTGGACCTGGCGGACAATTTTCATCCGGCGCGGCTGGACGTCCTGGACAATCACGTTTCGGTGCTTTACGTCGATGGATATCCGCGCTGGGATTACCGGTATCTGAAGAACGCCTTGCTGCGGGACAAAACAGTGAAGGTGAGCTGCCTGCTGACCAGCGCCGATCCGGCGTTTCGGCAGGAAGGAAGCGACGATCCGAACCGCGCGCAATACGCCAATTCCTGGCGGATCACGGCGTTTCCGGAAACGATGGATCGGCTGCTGGATTACGACGCGGTGATCGTGGGAGACGTCGATCCGCGGCAATTCACGGATGCGCAGCTTCAGATGATCGCGGATTTCGTGAGCAAGAAGGGCGGGGGTTTTGCCATGGTGGCGGGGCCGAGGTGGTCACCGCAGGGTTATCGCAATACGCCGATCGAATCCTTGTTGCCCGTCATTATCACCCACACGGAGGCGGATGACGCGCGAGCGAGCATTACGGAGGGTTTCAGGCCGGTGCTGACGCGGGCGGCGGCGAATTATCCGATCTTCCACTTCTTTCCCGATTGGGTCGAGAACGAGGAATACGTGAAGAACCATCTTCAGCCGATTTTCTGGTATTGCCGGGGGGTCATGATCAAGCCGGGGGTGGGGATCACCCTGGCGGAGCATCCGACGGATTTGGGACCGGATGGGCGGAAAGCGCCGATCATGGTGATCGGCACTTACGGGACGGGCCGGACCATATTCTCTGCGATCGACGATTCATGGCGGTGGCGGTTTTATACGGGGGAGTCGATATTCAATTCCTATTGGGTGCAGCAATTGCGGTATCTGGCTCGGGGTCGGAAAATCGGGCAGAGGCAGATGACGTTTGCCGCCGATCGGGACGTGTACGAGCTTGGGGGGCAGGTGAACCTCGAACTTCAACCGCTTTCGCCGGATTTGATGCAGCAACTTTCCTCGCCCCTATCCGTCCAAATTGTGGACGATTCGACGGGACAGGCGGTGCGTCGGGTGGATTTGCTCAAAACCGATTCGGGGGGTGCGGATTACCGCGGTTCCTTCACTGCGGATCGGACAGGCCAATTCAGCGTGAAATTGCCTCATTTGACGGAAAGCGATCCATCGCTGTCGTTCAAGGTTGTGGAACCGGAGATGGAACTTCGCGAGCCACAGGTGGATACGTCATTTTTGGGCCGCTTGGGGACGGAGGCGCCGATATCTTTGTCTGAAGCGCCGACGCGGTTGGCGGCGATTCGCTCGGCGGCGAAGATCATTCCGATCGACACCGTCCAGCCGCTGTGGGATGCGCCCGTGGTTTTGATCGTTTTTGCGGCCCTCATCACGCTAGAATGGATCGTGCGTAAGATGTTGGGGTTGTTATAAGGAAGAGATGGAGGGGCAAGGGAGTGCGTGACATCTTCTGCAATCGTCCTCTTTCCCTCCCCTGGTACTCCGGGGGAGGGGCAGGGTGGGGGCTGTATAGGCCAAATGACCCCCACCCCAGCCCTCCCCCGGAGTACCAGGGGAGGGGGAAAAAGTTGCAGAACGCGCCACGCGCCCGAGAGAAGGAACCGGAGTCCTTATGCCGCCGACTGCATTGATCAACACTCTGGAATCGCTGAGGCGCCGGGTTCGGCTGCTGAGCGTGATGTACGGCATCGGAATCCTCATCGCGATCGGGGCCGGGCTGCTCCTGGGGACGGTGCTGCTGGATTACGGGCTGAACCTGCCGGCGATTCCGCGGATCGTCGTCATGGCGGGCGCGCTGGCGTGCTTGGCGCATTTCCTGTCGCGTTGGGTGATTCGGCCGGCGATGAGGAAGCTGCGGCTATCGGAAGTGGCGGGGAAATTGGAGCACGCATTTCCGGATTTCAAGGACCGCCTGCGCAGTAGCGTGGATTTTTTGACCAAGGGAACGCCGGGTTCGCAAGCGATGAAGGACCGCGTGGTGGCGGAAGCGGCGGAGTTGGCCGGAAGATTCGATCTGTCGGGGGCGATTCAGACCAAGCCGGTATGGGAATCCTTCGCCGCCGGCGGGGGGGCGATATTGGTGCTGGTGATCTTGGGGTCCCTGGCGGGATGGGACTATTTGTCGCCGGCGATGTCGCGATTGATCAATCCGTTTGGCGAGCACCCCTGGCCGAAGCGGGTGCAGATTGAGATGGTCGATGCCTTGCCGCTGCGCGTCCCGGAGGGGCGGCCGGTGGACGTGCGGATACGGCTGGTGAAGGGTGACAAGGCCTCGCGCGAGGCGCGGGTGTATTACCGATACGGCAACGGACGGACGGAATCGGAAATCATGTCGCGCGGAGCGGACGGCATTTATTCGGCCAGCCTGGATGCGCCCGGCGGAAGCGGGCAGATGACGGTGTGGCCCGAATCGGGCGATGATTCGATGGCGCCCAAAACGATTGCGATCGTACAGCGGCTGTCGGTTGCGTCGGCACAATTAATCGTGCAGCCGCCCGCCTATGTGAACGAGCCGGCCGCGCCGGTGCCGTTCGATTCGACGCCGGCTACCGTGACTTACGGATCGAACCTTGAATTGAAGCTGACGTTCAACAAGGAGTTGGACGGGTCGCGTTTGCCGGTTATTTCACCGGTGGAGATTGGCGAAGCAGCGCCGCCGATCGATTGGGATGCGGCGACGGGCAATTCCGTGACGGGACATTGGATCGCGCGCGATTCAGCGGCGTTTACGGTCCATGCGTTCGATCGGGATGGATTCACCAGCGAGGACGGGGCCGAATATCGGGTGATCGTTCATCCGGACCAGATGCCGTCGGTCCAGATCACGCGGCCGGCGCGCAACGAGGAATGCACCCCGCAGGCGGTGGTGCCGCTACGGGCCGTGGCGGAGGATGATTATGCCATCAAAACGCTGAAGCTGGTGGTGTATCGGCTTGGGGAAAAGCCGGTGATGCTTTCGACCGTGGATCTGATCGCCAGCGGCGTGGCGGCCGACGGGGTCGGATGGACCCGGCTGGAATCCTCGGGCGACCGACGGCGATGGCAATTGGATTTTCCGTGGGACTTATCAAAGATCGCCGCCACTCCGGCGCTGAAGCCGGGGGACGCGCTGGAATATCACCTGGAGGTGCAGGACAACTTCGCGTTCGAGGGGAAATACCACGACTTTGTCTCCAGCGGGAAATACCGGATCACCCTCATGAGCCAGGAGCAATTCACCGCGCTGATGAGCGACCTGGTGGGGCAGGTGCGGGAGCAACTGAAGGACCTGCGCAACGGCCAGCGCAGCCTGAAGAGCCAAACCGAGGATTTGCATCACCAGACACAGAGTCAAGGGCAATTCACGCGGGCGGACCGGCAACAGGCGCAGGAACTGGTGGCGCGGCAGGCGACGGCGGCGTCGCAGGCCAAGCAGGCCGCGGGCAAACTGGATGACCTGCTGAACCGCATGCGGGAGAACCGGTCGGCGGCGCAGGATTTGATGGATACGACCGGGAGCGTGCGGGACGATCTGAACCAGGTGGCGGAGCATCCGATGAAGGATGCGGTCGCGCAGATCGACGATGCGCGAAACTCGACACGGGACGCGGCGGCGCGGAACAAAGAATTGGCCAATGCCGAGTCGAACCAGCAGGATGCGGCGGATCGGCTGGATCAGATGATCTCGCGGATGGGGGATGCGGGGGGGCTGTCGCAGGCGATCGAGCAGCTCAGGAAAATCCTGGACCAGCAGCGGCAGGTGAATCAGGCGAGCAACGACGTCGGGCTGCGCAACCTGGGGAAACGGCCGGATCAGATGGACCCGGGCGACCAGAAGGCGCAGCAGGCGAACGCCGATGCGCAGGCGGCGCTGGCGGACAAGACGGGAAAGACGCTGGACCAGATGCAGCAGACGGCGCAACAGCTACAGAAGAGCGATCCGGCGTCGTCGCAGGCGATGCAGCAGGCGGCCCAGACGGGGCAGCAGCAGAACGTGGCGGCGCAGATGCGCGCCAGCGCCGACGCCCAGCGGCAAAACCAGCAGGCCAACGCCCAGCAATCCCAAGCCCAGGTCGAAGTGGGATTGCAGATGATGATTCACCAGTTGGAAGAGGCGCAGAGCCGGCAACTGGAGGCGCTGGCGCGGCAACTGGCGGACATGAAGGAGCAGATCAACAACCTGCTGCGGCAACAATCCGGATTGAATTACGACAACATGGCGTTGCGGGGCGATGCGATCCTGAAGAAGGCGGAGGCGGCGACGATCGATCACCTGCTGGATTTGGCCCAGCGCATGAAGGCCCAGCTTCCGCCGACTCCGGACGTGGATACGCAGACCCGCTTGCAGCAGCAGACCGAGCGGAACACGCGGGGCGTGTCGAAGACGGAGGAATCGTTGCCGGATGCGGCGGCGGTTGTGTCGGCTCTGGATCGCGCGGCGGATCGGATGGGGCGGGCGATCATCGCGCTGCGCCAAGACGACGGGACGGACGAGCAACATCTGGCGGCGGCGTACGATCCGCCGCAGGTGGAAGCGCTCGACGCTTTGGAAAAGGCCAAGGGGCTGATTGACGAGCAGGCGGCCAAGGCCAACAGGGCGCTGAACCAGCAACGGAAGGAAGCGATCCGGGCGGCATACCAGAAGATCCTCCAGGAGCAGAAGAAAATCGATGCCGATACGGCGGCGATCGACGCAGCCCCGAGGCTCGCCGGTGGGCAGCTTGCGCATCGGGACGTGATTCTTCTGGATCAGCTTCCGCCGCGGCAGGGGATGCTGGCGGATACGACGGCAAAGCTGGAGGAATCGCTGACGAACCTGGACAGCGTGGTTTACGTCTGGGCGAATCACGACGTCGTGGAGTCGATGAATTTGGTGAAGGAATTGCTCGCCAAGCCGCGCACCGACGTTGTCACCCAGGCGGAGCAGACGCGGATTGAAGAGCAGATTCAGGCGATGATCGACAGCCTATCGGTCAAGCCGAAGGAGATTCCGTTCGCCAATAAGAACGGCGGCGGCGGCAACGGTTCGGGACAGGGCGGTGCGGCATTGCCGACGGAAGCGGAGTTGCGTCTTGAGAAGGCGCTACAGCAGGCGGTGAACAAGTCGACCACGGCGATCAGCAAGCGCACTGGGAACCAGGACCCGGCGCTGGTTGCGCTGGGGCAGCGGCAGCAGCAGCTTCGGAACCTGCTCGATCAGCTTCTCCAGAAATCGAGCCATGGACAGATGAAGCTTGGTCCGGAGCCGGACCCGAAGGACAGAGTTTCGGGGCAGGCATCCGATGAGACGATCGACGAGCAGGAATTGACCCAGAACCTGTTGCAAGGGGATGGCTCGCCGAACCCCGACGCGATGAAGAACGACGTGGGCCTGGTGGGTCAGCGGATGGCGCAATCGCATCAGAGATTATCGCTGGATCGCGATCCGGGTGCGGTGACGCAGGACATTCAGGGCCGCATTTTGAAGAATATGGATGCGCTGATAGACATGGCGCGTGTGCAGGAGGCGGAAAGTAAACAGGGTCAGGGCGGGCAGCCGCGGCCGAGCTCCCCCCAGCCGGGTGACGCGCAGAACGGGGCGCAGGCGCACAACAATAATCCCAACGGCCAGCAGGTGCGGAACAACGGTCATACTCCGGCGGCCCAGAGCGTGCCGGGCCACGACGTGGACACGAGCGGGACGCCGACGGCCGATATCACCCAGAGCCTGAAGGAATGGGGCAGTCTTTCGCCGCGTGAGCGGGCCGCGGTGATCGAAGCCGCCAGTGAAAAGCCCGTGCAGAAGTTCAAGGAGTTCATCGACGAGTATTACCAGGCGGTGGGAAATCGGCAGAGTCAATGATGTCCACCCATCCCACAAATTTGTTGCCGCCCTCCATTAGCCCCCCGCTTTGCGGGGGTTCCCGTCCGGGTTGCATCAAAGCATGCGTTTGCACAATTGCAATTTGTCTTGGGTTTGCGCACATTCCCGCGGCGATCGCGGACTCACCGGCGACTCAGCCGGATAAGCCGGCGATTACCGAGATCACGCCGGAGCAGACTCTCGCGGTGGAGAAGGGATTGGAATACCTGGCTTCGCGGCAGAATGGGGAGGGATCGTTCGGGAATTCCGGGGCCTATGGTGCGACGGCGGCGATCACGGCGCTTTCGGGAATCGCGTTCATGGCGGATGGAAATCTCCCCGGACGCGGGAAATATGGCGACAACGTGCGCAAGGCGGTCCAGTTCATCGTGCGCAACCAGCAGGAATCCGGGCTGTTCACCACCAGCGCTTCGCAGGGCGAAATGTATTCGCACGGATTCGCCACGCTGTTCATCGGCGAAGTTTACGGAATGACCGGCGACGACCAGATCAAGGAGAACCTGCAAAAAGGGGTCCGGCTCATCGAGCGATGCCAGAATCCGGAAGGGGGCTGGCGGTATCAGCCGGCGCCGGTTGACGCGGATATTTCCGTGACGATTTGCCAGATCATGGCATTGCGTTCGGCGCGGGATGCGGGGATCAAGACGGACGCCGGGGTGATGGAGAAGGCGCTGGCGTACGTGAAGCGTTGCCAGAATCCGGATGGGGGATTCAGCTATCAGGCGACGGGGGGCGAAAGCGGATTTGCGCGGACGGCGGCGGGGACGGCGTCGCTCTATTATGCCGGGAAATTCCAGGACGACGCGGTGACGCGCGGGTTGGATTTTCTCGCCCGGTTCATCCCCGGCCGCGACCAGCTCGACGAGCAGGGGCATTTCTTTTACGGACAATACTACGCGGTGCAGGCGATGTTCCTGGGCGGCGGAAAATATTGGGCCGACTGGTATCCGGCGATCCGCGAACTGCTGGTCGCGCGCCAGAACAGGGCCGTGGGAAATTGGGAAGGGGAGGTCGATCCGGATTATTGCACCGCGATGGCGCTGATTATCCTGCAGATGCCGAATCGCTATCTGCCGGTGTTCAACGGCAAGGGGCAGGGCAGTTAAGGGGTGTAACGAAACTAGAAATCCGCGAGATGCGAAATCCGAAATCCGAAATCCGAATGACGAATCAAGCCCGAATGACGAAGCCCGAAACAACGAGCATTTTCGTCATTCGGATTTCGGATTTGATTCGTCATTCGGATTTCGGATTTCGGATTTTAGCCGCGCTGTTGTTCCTGTCGCTGGTGAGCCGCTCTCCCGCGGCGACCTGGAACCTGACCGACTCTCAATTCCATTCCCGCTCGATATCCGTGGATTCGATCGACGCGGGGGGGATTCATTCGGGATCGGCGGCTGTGCCGTGGGAGGACGTGCTGGAGATTTGGAAGAGCGCCAATGCGGCGCCGGCGAGCGCGGCGAGGTTTATGCTGATCTTCCGGTCGGGGGACAAGTTGAGCGGCGAGCCGGTGTCGTTCGACGGCCAGACGCTGCGATGGAACACCGGGCCTCTGGGCCAGATCGGGTTTTCGGTGGACTCGGTGTTGGGGATCGTGCGTGGCGGATATGCGGAGGGAGACCTCGATCGCCCGCGCACCGATGACGTGGTTCGGCTGGCGAACGGGGATACGACGCATGGGATCGTGAATCAGATAACCCCGGCGGGCGTGACGATCCAGTCCGGGGATGCGACGCCGACGCCGGGGTGGGATGCCATCGACGCCGTTCTGTTTTCGACGGCGCCGGCGAATCCGGCGGGACTAGATCGGCGAAGTTTCCGCGTGCGATTGGCGGGGGACGATGCGATCAGCGTCCCGGACGTCGCACTGACGGGGGACCAACTGACGATCACCCTGGATGACAAGAGTACGCGGCAGATCGATGCGGCGTCGGTGCTGGAGATCGAGCAACTCAACGGCCCCATCAGTTGGCTGACGTCGCGCAAGCCGTCGGCGGACGTTTACCGGCCGATGTTCTCGGAGAATTTCCCAACGCGTTTCGACCGGACGGTGGCTGACGGAAGGCCGATCGCGGAAAAATATCCGGGGTTTCATCACGGCATCGGATGCCATTCCTATTCCAAACTGGTTTACGATCTGGATGGGAAATGGGCGGGGTTTCGGACGCAATTCGCGGTGGATTCGGATTCCCCGCTGGCGGACGTGACGGTGCGGATTTATCTGGACGACAAAGTGGTCGTGGAGCAGAAGAACGTGAAGGCGGGGCGGATTTATCCGGTGACGGTGGTTGGGCTCGGAGCGGCCAAGACGATCTCGCTGGAGGTGGATTACGGCGAGAACTATGCGACCCAGGACCGGTTTGTATGGCTCGATCCGGCGCTGCTGCGGAAGATGCCGGAGGCGGCGACGCAGCCGGACGCGGCGGGGCATTGAGGCAATCGCGCAAAAATAGAGGCCGGTGCTCGCCGTTACACCGGCCTCCTCAATCAGGCTGCCCGACCTTTTAAGGTCGGAGACCCACAGCCTCAGCCTCAATATCGGAGAACCCCACAAGAAATCTTCACTCAAATTTAACGCGGCGCGTCTAGGGTGGATCGAAGCCCCGGATGTACATCCGGGGCTGCGCGAAGCGCAAACGATTTCCGTAATCGGTATAATCCCGGGGCAATATGGATCGCACGGAAACCAAACCTTCGGCCAAGCTGGCGCTCGAGGACGGGACGGTCTTCACCGGCCGGGCGTTCGGCGCGGGCGGAACTTCCGAAGGCGAAGTGGTGTTCAATACGTCGATGACGGGATATCAGGAGATTCTCACCGATCCATCGTACAAGGGTCAGATCGTCACGATGACCTATCCGCTGATCGGGAACTACGGCGTGAATCGGCGGGACGTGGAAAGCCGCCGGCCGCACGTCGCGGGGTTCGTGGTGAAGGAATTGTCGCCGGTGTATTCGAATTACCGCGCCCGTCTTTCGCTGGATGAGTTTCTCAAGACCAACGACGTCATCGGGATCGAAGCGATCGACACCCGGGCGCTGACGCGGCGAATTCGAATCGGCGGGGCCATGCGGGCAGTCCTGAGCACCCAGGTCCTGGACGATGCCAAGCTCGTTGATCTGGCCCGCAAGTCCGCGGCCATGGAAGGCGCGGATTGGGTCCAGGCCGTCAAACCCTCCTGCGAATATTCCTGGGACCAGGACCAGGGGGAATGGCGATTGGGCAACGTCGAACGCGGGGACGGCCTGCACGTCGTGGCGCTGGATTGCGGGGCCAAGGAAAATATCCTTCGCAACCTCACCGAACGCGGAATCAAAGTCACCGTCCTGCCTCCCGACGTGACGACGGACCAAATCCTGAAACATTGCCCGGATGGGCTGTTCCTGAGTAATGGTCCCGGCGATCCGGCGGTTTTGGATTATGCCATCAAGCCGATCGTGGGGGCGCTGGGCAAAGTCCCGATCTTCGGCATCTGCCTGGGCCATCAGCTTCTGGGCCGGGCGATCGGGGCATCGACGTACAAACTGAAATTCGGCCACCGCGGCGCCAACCAGCCGGTGAAAAATCTGGACACCGGGCGGGTGGAGATCACCAGCCAGAATCACGGATTCGCGGTTGATCGCAAATCCCTGGAGGCCTGCGGCGGAGTGGTGACGCACGTCAACCTGAACGACCAGACGGTGGAAGGGTTCCGGCACAAGACGCTTGCCGTCTTCTGCGTTCAATACCACCCCGAAGCCAGCCCCGGCCCGCACGATGCGGCGTATCTGTTCGATGCGTTCGTGGAGATGATGAAAACGAAAAAGCCTCCAACGGGGCAGAGATTGAAGGAATTGCAAAGACTTCGGGACTGAACTGTCAAATCGTGTTGGCAACCACACAAATGAAGATCGCGGTTTCAATGGTCTCGCGGCTTATATGTGGCGGCCTATTGTTTATCAGCCTGGCGGCATGTGCGGCTCAGACGGACTACTCGTTCAGCCCTCGCACCGTTGAGTCATTCGATTCCGATTGGCGGTTCTTTCTCGGCGATGCTCCCGGTGCGCAAAAGGCCGGGTTCGATGATGTCGCGTGGCGAAAGTTGGATGTGCCGCACGATTGGAGCATCGAGGGAGCGATCGACAAAGACAACTCCACGGGCAAATCGGGCGGCTTTTTCCCGGCGGGGATCGGTTGGTATCGAAAACATTTCACGCTTCAGGCGGATGACGCCGCTCACCGCGTCTTTATCGAATTCGACGGCGTCATGGCCAACAGCGATGTCTGGGTGAACGGGTTTAATCTCGGCCATCGCCCGTACGGCTACGTCAGCTTTCGTTACGAGTTGACGGGCCATCTTCAATTCGGCGGCGGGGATAACGTGCTGGCCGTTCGTTGCGACGATTCGGCCCAGCCGGCGTCGCGTTGGTACAGCGGGGCGGGGATTTACCGGCACGTGCGGCTCATCGCCTGCGATCCGGTTCATTTGGATCAGTATTTCCCGTACGTCACAACGCCCCAGATCACCGATCAGCAGGCGACCGTGCACGTGGTGAGCCGGGTGGTCAATCAATCCAATGCTTCGCATCAGGTTTCGGTCTCGACGACGATTTTCGGCCCCGACGGGAAGGTGGTCGCAACAATCGCCAATGCGCCGGCGGCGTTGGCGTCGGGGCAATCGATGGACGTGATGCAGGACCTTCCCGTCAACAATCCCCAACGGTGGAACCTCGATCAGCCGAATCTCTATCGCGCCGTGACGGAAGTGGCCGCAGACGGCAAGACCGTGGACGATACGGCGACGAACTTCGGCATCCGCGATTTCCATTTCGATCCGGCGACGGGATTCTGGCTCAATGGAAAGAACGTCAAGATTTTTGGCTGCGCCCTGCACTCCGAGGGCGGGGCGGTCGGGGCGGCTGTGCCGCTGGGCGTTTGGCAGCGGCGGCTGGCGGCGATGAAGACCGTCGGATGCAACGCCATCCGCACCGCGCATAATCCACCCTCGCCGGAGTTTTTGGATTTGTGCGACCGCATGGGCTTCCTCGTCATGGACGAGATGTTCGATGTCTGGACGGTCGGCAAGACGCCCCTGCGGAGCCGAACCGTCCTGAACGACTACCACCTTTACTTCAAGGATTGGTGGCAAGCCGACGTGACCGACACCGTCGGCCGCGACCGGAACCACCCTTGCATCATTCTCTGGAGCGCCGGAAACGAAATTCACGACATCAGCCCCGCCAATGACCGCGGCTTTCGAATTTTCGTTCCCCTGCGCGATCTGTATCACAAGCTCGATCCAACCCGGCCGGTGACCCTGGCGGTGGTGCGGCCCAACGCAAGCCACGTGTATGACAACGGCTTTGCCGATTTGATGGACGTCGTCGGCCAGAATTACCGGGAGAACGAATTGCTGGCGGCGCACAACGCCAAACCAGACCGGAAAATCCTCGGCACCGAGAATCATCAGGACCTTCCAACCTGGCTGGCTCTGCGCGACCATCCGGAATTTTCCGGCGAATTTCTCTGGGCCGGCATCGACTACCTCGGCGAATCCTCGGGTTGGCCGATGATCAGCCACGAATCGGGCCTGTTCGACCGCACGCTCTGTGCGCGGCCATCGGCGTTTCAGCGGAGGAGCTGGTGGACGACCAAGCCTGTGGTGCGGATGGCGCGGATTTTGCCGCCGCTGCCGCGCGAGCCATCGCCCGCGAATGAGCCGGGAATGGATCCCGGTCCGCCGCCGCACCCGCGCTATTTCTCCGATTGGACTTTGCCCCGGCCCGGTCACCTGGAGAACCTGGAGGTCTACACCAATTGCCGGCAAGTGGAGTTGTTCCTCAACGGCAAATCGCTGGGCGTGCAGGCCCGCCATGCGGACGATTCGCCGCTGACCTGGAAGGTCGCCTACCAGCCGGGCGTGCTGCGGGCCGTGGCCGGCAACAACGGCGCCCCGGCGGCGACGGATGAACTTCGCACCGCCGGCCCACCAGCGAAAATTGTTCTTCTCGCCGATCAGCCGACCCTGACTCCCACTTGGGACGACGTGTGTTTCGCCCGGGCCGCCATCACGGACGCCGCCGGCGTAACGATTCCCGATGCGGATAATCTGATTCGGTTCGAAATATCCGGCCCCGGCAGAATCGCCGCCGTGGACAACGCGGACGTCTCCAGCCACGAGGCCTTCGCCGCCACCCAGCGTCATGCCTTCCAGGGACAATGTCTGGCCATTGTGAAGGCCACGTCCGCCGCCGGCCCAATTCGCCTCACCGCATCCGCCCCGGGTCTGGCGGCGGCATCAGTGGATATTCAGACTGCTGCCCCCGTGGCACGGGCGTCCCGCCCGTGATCTGCTCTCTGTTCCAATTCCTTCGCCAACTGTTTGCGTCGCGCCAAATATGCCTCAACCTCTTTCCGATCGCGAAGGTAGTACGCGATCACCGAGTAAACGCCGGCCAACGCGAGGGTGGAGTACCGTTGCACGATCGTTTCCGGAGTAGCTCCGTCCTGAAACGCCCGAACGATAAGCTCAAGCAAGACACGGGATTCCCCGACGCGCAAAGCGCCGTCCGAATCCTCCCGAAGAGGAGGAGCCTCGACTTGAACGCTAAAGCTCATCTCTGTCATTATAGCATCTATTCGGCTGTCTCATCGAAGGAATTGCTGTAAGATAAAGCACCGCGCTCCGCCCAGCGAGGTTGGAGGGGTCAACCGGATGACCGCAACGCCGGGCTTGGAATACAGCCTGCTTTGATGTGGACGCCCGGCGGTATTCAGGAAGGCCGAAAATGGAGGAGAAAACAGGATAATGGTTCGCGTCACTTTTAGTTCACAACAATAGCAGTCATTTATGGATACGCATCTAATTTATACCTATTCCGCCGCGGTCTTGCTTGGAATTATTTTGTTGTGGATCCTTTTTGGTCGCCAACCGAATCAGTGGCGATCACAATTTCGTTTTGGGGGTTTCCTGAGAGCGGTAATATCTTTTTTCCTGGTATGGGCGATCAGTCTCGTATTATGTGGTGGTCTTATGTTTATATGGCCCGGTTACTCCGAGAGCACGTTAATGAATCTTACTCCAGACCAAGTGATCGCCCGTCTAGGACTCCCATCTAATGGCGATCCTCGTCAGCGGGGTTGGCGCGAAGATCGAGATGGTCGTCTTGGCTTTAGCTATGAATGGAATTGGGCTGCCACATATATTACGTTTGAACACAATCGTGCGATCCGTGTGTCGATGAAGTGGAAATGAGACCTGGATTAACTAAAGGGGACATGCGAACTAAAGGTGACGCGAACCTTTACACGGGTTTGCAGAGCGTGTAGGCTTGTCGCGCATGCCTCGAACGGCTCGAAATGCTCCCGGCGGGCTGGTGTACCATGTCTTGAATCGCGCCAACGGGCGGCTGCGATTGTTCAAAAAAGACGACGATTTCCTCCCCTTCGAGCGGGATAAGGGGACATTCAAGATTATCCACCCACCGCATAAATCATGAATGTCCCCCTTATCCCCCATTATTGTTGCCAGACAACTACGCCCGCCGCCAGGGCCGCGCGAGCGAGGGCGCGGTCGACCGTTGCCAAGGGCGCATTTTTACGCTGGGCCAGTTCGAGATAAGCGGCGTCGTACACCGTCAGCGCATGGCGGCGCGCGAATTCAAGGACGCTCGCCTCACGTGGCTGGTCGTCCACTTCGAAGGGGAGAACGCTGAGATCGGCCAGGAAGGCCGCGGTTTGGTGCAGGGTGATGCGGTTGCGCCGCTCGCCCATCACCAGCGCGTTGCGCAATTCGAACCAAAACAGTGTGGGAACCACGGCCCGGTCACCGGCGATCGTGTCCACAACCGCTTGTGCATAGTTGGCGTCTTCATCATCGTACGCAAGGCTCAGAATAGCCGAGGTGTCGGGGACTATGGCCATTAGAACCGATGCCCTTGGTGCTTAAGGTCCAGGAATTCCTCTTTGGTCATGCCCCGAAACAAGCCACGCATTTTCTTTAGACGTTGCACGGCCTGCGCTACCACCTCAGGGTCGCGGGCGGTGTCGGGAGGGATCAGCTTGCCGACAGGCCGACCATGCTTTGTGATCTGGAAAGCCTCCCCACGTTGCGTGCGTTCCAGCAGCTCGCTAAGTCGAGTTTTCGCTTCGAATGATCCGATGGTTTCCATGGATTATCCTAGTTGCCAACTAGTTGATTATATCACATATCGGAAGTCTTTGGCAGGGAATTAAATATATCGCTAAGAGGTGGGTCCATTGCCAAAGCGGCGGCCATCACCGCGCTGCGAATTGTTGGCGGAAGGCGTCGAGGGACGTGAAGCCGGGGGGGAGGCGGGCTTCCTCGGCGAGGAGGACGGGGATGCCGTTGCGGACGGGATAGCGCAAGCCGCCGACTTCGGCGACTAGGAAGCCTTCTTCCATTCGGAGCTTGCTGCGGGTCACCGGGCAGCACAAAAGGGCGAGCGTGGCTTCGTCAATCGTTTGCGGGGGAGTGGGATCGGTCATGCGGGGAAGTATAGCAGTAAGGGGCCCTGTGAGGACAATCCTGGAAGAACCCCCACCCTTGCCCTCCCCCTGAGTACATGGGGAGGGAGAGATTCCTTGCAGCAAGTGTCGCGCAGCTCACAGCAGGGCTTCGCGGCGCATCCAGTCGATGAATCGGGTGAGTCCTTCGCGGACGGTGATCTTGGGATCGTATCCGAGGAGCTTGCGGGCTTTGGAGATGTCGGCGAAGGTGATCGTCGGCTCGGAAGCGGGGGTGGGCGTGTCGATGATTTCGGCTTTGCGGCCGATCAGCTCCTCCAGGATTTGGACGAATTGGAAGTTGTCCACGGGTTGGGAGCAGCCGAGGTTGAGGATTTCGTACTCTAAACCCTTGTCGAGGGCGGCCAGGAAGCCGGCGACGATGTCGTCGATGTAAGTCCAATCGCGTTTGAGCTTGCCGGCGCCGTAGAGGGTGATGGGTTGTCCGCGGTGGATGGCCTGAGCCCATTGCCAGGGCATCATGTCGGGTCGGCCGTGGGGGCCGTAGACGTTGAAGAAGCGGAGGATGGTCGTGGGCAATTTCCAGAGATGATGGTAGCAATGGGCGAAGAGTTCCATGGCTCGTTTGCTGGCGGGGTATGGGGCGAGTGGGCGGTCGGCGCTGGCGGTTTCGGTGAAGGGGGCGGGAGTGTCCTTGCCGTAGGTCGATCCGGTGGAGGCGAGGATGCAGCGGGGCTTTCCGATCTGGCGGGCGGCGTCGAGGAGATTCACCGTGCCCTGGACGTTCACCAGCGCGTACATCAACGGATGCTGGACGCTGTAGCGCACGGCGGCCATGGCGGCCAGATGGGCGACGGCGTCGGGACGATGCTGGTTCAAAAGTTCGCGGATTCGCGGGGCGTCGCAGAGGTCGGCGCGGATGAAGGAGAATCGGTTTTCGGGGATGAGGTCGTTGAGATGGCGCTGCTTGTGTTCCAGCGGGTAATAGTCGTTCATGTTGTCCAGGCCGATGACCTTGTCGCCGCGCTGGAGAATCGCCTTGGCAAGTCGGCTGCCGATGAATCCCGCTGCGCCGGTGAGAAAGACTTTCATAATTTCACCTCGGTGTTGATCATGCTCTGCGGAAATCCTGCGGAATCCAAGGAAGAACCCCCACCCCAACCCTCCCCCTGAGTACATGGGGAGGGGGAAAAGAGGTAGGTAGGCGCGGGATTTCAGCGGAGTATGTTCATCAAGTATGACGCTGCGGGCAATCAATCTGTTACAAATTTATGTCTCCGCAGCCATTGGGCCGCGATTGAGGGCCAGGTGGTCAAGACGGGGTCATTGCCGCCGAGGCCGAATCCGTGCGGGCCGTGCTCGAAGACGTGGAGTTCAACGGGCACTTTGTGTTGGCGGCAGGCCATGGCGAAGAGGAGGCTGTTCTCCACGGGGACGGTGCGATCGTCGGCGGTGTGGAGGATGAAGCAGGGGGGCGTTTGGGCGGTCACTTGCCGGTCGTTGGAAAGCAACAGTTCCAGGGCGGGATCGGGATTGTCGCCGAGGAGATTTTTGCGGGATAGGGCGTGGGCATAGGGATCGGCCATCGAGATCACGGGATAAGCGAGAATGGCCAGATCGGGGCGGGAACTGACGCGGTTGATGGGATCGGGGTCATCGGGGATGCCGGCGTCAAAATGGGTGGCGGCGGTGGAGGCGAGATGTCCACCGGCGGAAAAGCCGACGATGCCGATGCGGTTCGCATCGAGATGCCATTGATCGGCGCGGGAGCGGACGAGGCGGATGGCGCGTTGCACGTCCAGCATTTCGGCGGGGTGATGATATTTCGGGCCGAGGCGATATTTGAGGACAAACGCGTGGATGCCGAGGGAGTTGAGCCATTGGGCGACGGGCGCGCCCTCGTGTGGGGCGAGATGGCCGTAGGCTCCGCCGGGGCAAACAATGAAAGCCGCCGCGCCGGCCTTTGCCGGGGCGAGGAGGAAAGGCGTGAGCGTGGGGACGTCGGCATCGGCGGCACCTTGGGCGCCCGGCGCATCGCCGTCCCAAAGGCGGACGGAGGGCTGAATTGTGGCCATGGTCGCCACGTCCGCGGCTCTGATGATTCCGTGGCAGGATGCCAGAAGGAATGTGAGGCCGAGCGACAAGGCGCCGGCCCATCGGGTGGGAAAGTCCATTGGCGAGTCCTCCAGCGCGATCCTATCGTGCACAAAAAGTTTGCCAACTCCAGCGGGAGAGCAAATAATGTGCGGACTCTCGAAAGTTCGATCGCCGCGAGGAACGGAGCAAGGCAGATGAAATCAAAACTTTGGCAGGAATTCAAGTCGTTCGCGTTCAAAGGGAACATGATCGACCTGGCGGTGGCGGTGGTGATCGGGGCGGCATTCAGCGGGGTGATCAATTCGCTGGTGAAAGACATCATCATGCCGTCGCTGACGTACGTGACGACGGCGGCGCAGACCGGAATGGAATCGGCGGCCAAAGTGGCTGAAAAGACGGCCAGCGTGGTTGGGGTGACGACGCAGCCGGCGAGCACGCAGCCAGCGACGACGCAGCCGGCCGAGGCGTCGGCGGCCCCGCCGCCGCCTGCCCCGACTCCACCGCCGGCGCCGCCAGCGGCAGGGAACGAGAAGGTGGTCAATTTTTCATGGACGATTGGACGAATCCAGATCGGGAACTTCCTGGCCGAGTTGCTGAACTTTCTGCTGGTGTCGTTCGCGGTGTTCATCACGATCGTGAAATTGCTTGGCGGAGTGATGAAAAGAGTGGGGAGCGAACCGGCCCCGTCGGAGCCGACAACCAAGGAATGCCCCAAGTGCCTGTCGCTGATTCCGATCAAGGCGACGAAGTGCGCGCATTGCACGGCGGATTTGCCGTAGCAATCATCCCCGGCGGTTTGGCGAAAGGCGTACAGATGTGCGGGCGTTGCCGTGCGCGCCGATTGTAGGACGTAGTATTTGCAAAGCTTCATCCTCTCCTCCACCCAGATACGCCAATGTGAAGAAATGTTAACAGCGCATTGGGGAGCAATTAGCGGGTGCTAATGATCGTTGGTCTCCAAGATGTTGGGGTTTAGCGGTGAATTAGCGCAGTTGTTACCCCGCGCTTACATGGGCGGTCGATTATTATCAACGGAGGTTAAGCGTCTGATGTTAAGGCGCTTGAGGCCGGGAATGGATTTCCGGCTGAACCTGTTGTTGGCTCGGGTGCCGCGTGTGGGCGACTGGGGCGCGGCGGCGGGCAAGACCCAAGGGAGTAAGGTCTATGCGGGCGGGATCTCAATCAACTGCACAAATGAATTTCACGAAACGAGTCGATCTTCACTGCCACAGCCGCGCCAGCACCGAGGCGGACGAGGCGATGCTGCAAGCGATCCGGTGTCCGGAAAGCTACAGCGAACCGAGGGAAATCTACGCCCAGGCCAAGGAGCGGGGGATGGATTTCGTGACCATCACGGATCACGATTCGATTTCCGGAGTGGCGGAGCTTGCGGGAGTGGCGGACGTGTTGGTCGGGGAGGAACTGACCTGCTATTTCCCGGAGGACCGCTGCAAGATTCATCTGCTGGTCTGGGGCATCACGTCGGTCGATCATGATGCGCTGCAACGAGCCGCAGACGATATCTACGCGGTGGCGCGGTACGTGGGGCAAAATCGGATCGCGCACGCGGTGGCGCATCCGCTGTATCGCCAGAACGGCGTGCTGGATCGGCGGCACGTCGAGCGGTTGATTTTGATCTTCAACGGATTCGAATGTCTGAACGGCGCTCACAGCATGACGCATCGGGAAGTGTTCGAGCCGTTGTTGGATGAACTGGATGCGGCGGGAATCCGGCGATTGGAACGGGCGCATCGGCTGGAGGCGGTGTGGGCCAAGCCGTGGATCAAAACGCGGACGGCGGGTAGCGACGATCATGGCTTGTTCAACATCGGCCGGACGTGGACGGAATTTCCGGCGGAGGCGCGAACGGTGGATCAAGTGCTGGAATGCCTGAGGCAAGGCCGATGCCGGCCGGGCGGAGAGGCGGGATCGAGCATCAAGCTGGCGCATAATTTCTTCGGCGTGGGGATGCGGTACTACACGCGTCAGTTGGCGGAATCGAAGAGGGGAAGGCCCAGGCGCATGATGCGGCGGATGCTGGGCGAAGAGGCGCCGCCGAGCCGGTTGTCCGCGGCGGCGGCGGCGTGCGGGATTTACGCGCGCGGGATTCCCCGCAAGATCGGCCGGTTTCTGGGGATCGGCAAACCGGCGCGGGGAACGAAGCTGTTGGGGGAATTGCTGTTGTCATCGGCGATGAAGCGTGCCGCGGGGGCGGGGGCACTGATGCAGGCGTTGAAGGAAGGGCGATCTCCGCTGGCGGAACACCGCTCGATGTTCGATTTGGTTTGCCGGGTGGACCGGGACGTGGCGGGCGGGATTTTCGACGCGGTGGCGGCGGCGCTCGACGACGGCGAGCTTGGGGCGGTGATGGACGCGATATCGACCGTGATTGCGCATCAGGCATTGCTGTTGCCGTATCACTTCGCGCTGTTTCACCAGAACCAGGAGCGGGATTTGCTGAACCGGCTATCGAAGCGGTCGCGATCCGGGGCCGGGGATTTTCCGCGCGTGGGGGTGTTCACGGACAGCGCGGATGAATCGACGGTCGCGGGCCGATTCGTTGGGGATTTGGGACGGTTCGCCGAATCACGGGGATTGCCGGCGACGATCCACTTCGCATCGCAAGCGCCCAAATCCGCGAAGAATTGGCGGAGCTTCGCGCCGGTGATCGACCGGAAGATCGCGGGGCTTGGGGCCGAATTGAAAATTCCGCCGGTGCTGGAGATTCTGGAATGGTCGGACCGGCGGCAGTTTGACGTGATCCTGGTGAACACGGCGGGCCCGATGGGGCTGTGCGGCTGGCTGGTGTCGAAGATGCTGCGGGCGCCGATGGTGGCGGTGTGCCACGATGATCTGCCGGCGCGCATGCAGGAAATGACCGGTGGGGACTATCGCCTGACGGCGGCGTTGGAAGCGTACGTGGCATGGCTGTACCGAAGCGCGGCGAAGGTGCTGACGATGGGTCAGGGCGCGGCGAAGATTTCGGGGATTCGTCAGCGGCGCTTGCCGGCGGAGGATCCGCTGGAATCCGTTTGGGATGCGTGCGTGCGCGCTGCGCGGGGACGGGAGAGCGAGGACGAAAACACGGCGAGGGAGGCGATGCGCGCATGATGCCGATGACACCGGATTTTCACGGCCAGACGGCGGAGGCGGACGGTTGGCGGGGCGCCAAGCCGCGGATCGCGATTCTTTCCGCGTCGGTGGGCGCCGGGCACGTGCGGGCGGCGCAGGCGATCGAGTCGGCGCTGGGGGAATTGCTGCCGGATGCGACGATCGCGCACGTGGACGCGCTGGATTTGACCAACGGAGCATTTCGGCGCGCTTACGGGGCGGGGTATTTTCGGGCGGTGGAGCGCGCCCCGCGATTCGTGGGATGGATGTACGATTTCCTGGATCATCCGAACGATCGCGGAGCGGCGACGCGCACGCGGCAATTGTTCGAGCGGTTGAATTTCACGAGGCTGACGCGGCTGCTGACGGAACATCCGTGGGACTTGGCGATTTGCACGCATTTTCTGCCGGCGGCGCTGCTGGCCCGGCTGCGCCGGCGGGAACTGGTGCAGTTTCCCCATGCGGTGGTGGTCACGGATTTCGACGTTCACGGGATGTGGATCACCCGGCCGTGCGAACGGTTCTTCGTGGCGACCCAGGAGGCGAAAGCCAATCTGGCGGCGCTGCAAGTCGAGGATCGGGACATTCGCGTCACGGGCATTCCGATCGATCCGCGATTCAACGGGGCGCTGGACCGCGGCGAGGCGATCGCGCGGAACGAACTGGCGGCGGACCGGCCGATCGTGCTGCAACTGGCGGGGGGATTCGGGATCGGATCGATCGAGCGAATCCATCGGTCGATCTGCCAGATCGAGCGCCCTTTGCAAATCGTGGTGGTCACGGGCCGGAACAGCGGCGCGGCCGAGGCGCTGACGTCGGTGGACCATCATCCCCGGCACCGGCGGAAGATCCTGGGGTATACCATGCGGATGCACGAGCTTCTGCGCGCGGCGGACGTGGTGGTGACCAAGCCGGGGGGATTGACGACGGCGGAATCGCTGGCCAGCGGTTGCCCGATGGTGATCGCCGAGCCGATTCCGGGACAGGAGGATCGGAACGCCGATTTCCTGCTGGAAAACGGGTGCGCGATCAAGGTGAACAACCTGTCGTCGCTGACGTATAAGCTTTCCTCGCTGCTGGAAGACTCGGCGCGGCTGGAGAGAATGCGTGCGGCTGCGACGCGTTGTGCGCGCCCCGGGGCGGCGCACGACGTGGCGGCAAGCTGCGTTCAACTCTTGCAACATCATCCCGTTTTGGTTTAGAAAGAGCAGAGGAGCGCTCCCGTTTGGGTCGCGGCTCAACGGACGGCGCCTATGCAGCATCTGATCCTGGCCGCGTTTCTGATCGCCCTGGCGTTTACTTTCGCGCGGGTGGAAATCGAGATCGAGGGGCCGAATGGGTGGGCGGCGAATCTTCCCACCTGGCGGATTTCCAATCGGTGGACAAAACTGTTCTACGGCAACCGGCCGCTGACGGGCTACCATTTCTGGCTTCAGACGTTTGTATTTCTAATGGCCCATTTGCCGTTCACGTTGCAGTTTGCGCCCTGGTCGTGGGCTGGGGAGCTGCGAATCGTCGGGTTCGTGATCGTTTTTTTCATCGTCGAGGATTTTTTGTGGTTCGTGCTGAATCCCGCTTACGGCATCCGGCGGTTCCGGCGGGAGCACATCTGGTGGCATGGGCCGAACTGGTGGTGGATCATGCCCAGGGATTATTGGGTGTTCCTGACGCTGGGGTGCGTGACGTATGGGGCTGGGGTGTGGATGAAATCGGCGGTGGGGCCGTAGGGGCGGGGATTTGGTGGTGGGTCAATCTGAATGGTGAAGCGATTTGGGATTCCCAGGGAGCAAGCTCCCAGGGCTTTGGATGGCGAAAGTAACCCAATACCGGGAATTTCATCCACTTGAACACCGCCGGGGCTGGCCGTATGATGCCCGGCTTCCTGAATTCAGGCGGAGAGCCGTGTTTTGCAGCGAGGACCAAAAGTAAGATGCCGACGATTAATCAGTTAATTAAGAGGCCGCGACGGAGTCTGCCGCGGATCAACAAGGTGAAGGACCTTGAGGCTTGCCCGCAGAAGCGTGGGGTTTGCCTGCAGGTCAAGACGATGACGCCGAAGAAGCCGAACTCGGCTTTGCGGAAGATCGCGCGCGTGCGGCTGAGCAACGGGCGCGAGGTGACGGCGTACATTCCGGGCGAGGAGCACAACCTTCAGGAACACAGCATCGTGCTGGTTCGCGGGGGCCGGGTTCGCGATTTGCCGGGCGTTCGGTATCACATCGTTCGTGGGACCCTGGACGCATTGGGCGTCGAAGGACGAAAACGCGGGCGAAGCAAATACGGAAGCAAGTCCGGAAAGTAAGGTCCAATGCACGTTCTGCGGTTTCTTCTCGACGGCGAGTTGAGTCCGGGATCGTGGGGCTCGAGCCTGAGATTTTTGATCTCGCTTCTGGTGATGCTCATCGTCGGCATCGGGGCGATTATCTGGTGGCTTAAGCGTGGATAAGGTCAAAGTGAAACGGAGCAGGTAATTCAGCAATGGCATTCAAGAAATTCACAGCCAGCGAGGACATTCTAAAACCGGACCCGCGATACAACAGCAAGCTGGTCAGCAAATTCATCAACTGCCTGATGTGGCAGGGGAAGAAGACGGTGGCGCAGCGGGTGGTGTACGGGGCAATGGATCAAATCGCCAAGAAGGTGAAGGACGTTCCGGTGCTGGAGCTGTTCGAGACGGCGGTGAACAACATCAAGCCGTACGTGGAGGTTCGGAGCCGGCGCGTGGGCGGGGCGAACTACCAGGTCCCGATGCAGGTGAACAAGCGGCGGCAGCAAAGCCTGGCGTTTCGCTGGCTGCTGGACGCGTGCCGGGGGGCGACCGGGCGGCCGATGGCCGACCGGCTCGCCGATGAACTGATGGCCGCATATAAAAAGGAAGGCAAGGCGATGTCGACGCGAGAAAACACGCACCGCATGGCCGATGCCAACAAGGCCTTCGCACACTTCGCTTGGTAAGAGGATGTCAGCGTGGTGATCCATGATAGACGTCAAGGACCTGCGCGAGAATCCTGAGAAGTACCGCCGGGGGGCGGAGCTTAAGAACGTCACCGTGAACATAGCGGCGGTGCTGGACCTGGACGGGCAATGCCTGCGCGCCCAGCAGGAATTCGACCGACTTCGGGCGGAGCAAAACGAATTGTCCAGGCAGATCGGGAAGGCGAAGAGCGCGGAGGAACGGGAAGCGATCAAGAGCAAGGCTGCGGCGATGAAGCCGCAACTTCAGGAATTGGAGCAGAAGCGCAAGACGGCCGAGGCGGCTCGGGACGAGCTTTTGTTGCAGATTCCCCAGCCGCCGGATGATGACGTGCCGCCGGGGAAGGATGCGGCGGACAATGTGGTTCTTTACGCGCATGGCGAGCCGCGGCGGTTTGAGTTCAAGCCGAAGAACCATATCGAGCTGGGAAAGGCGCTGGACCTGTTCGATTTCGAGGCGGGGGTGAAATTGGCGGGGACGCGGTCGTATTTCCTCAAAGGATTGGGCGCCGATCTGCATCAGGCGGTGCTTCGGCTGGCGCTGGACATGATGACGCGGGAGAACGGGTTCACGCAATTGACCGTTCCGGTGCTGGTGCGGGAGGTGGCGATGCAGGGGACGGGGTTTTTTCCCGCCAGCCGGGAGCAGGCGTATCACGTCACCGAGGACGATCTGTTTCTGACGGGGACGGCGGAGGTGGGATTGACGGCGTATCACCTGGGGGAGATTTTGGAAGAATCGGCGTTGCCGCGGCGGTACGTCGCGGCCAGCACGTGCTTCCGGCGCGAGGCGGGGACTTACGGCAAAGATACGGCCGGGCTTTATCGCGTTCACCAGTTCGACAAGGTCGAGCAAGTGGTGATCTGCCGGAACGACGTGGAGGAATCGAAGCGCTGGCACAAGGAAATGCTGGGTTATGCCGAGGAGATTTTGCGGAGACTGAAGTTGCCGTACCGGGTGATCCAGTGCTGCACCGGGGATATCGGGGTGAAGAACGCGTCGCAGATGGACATCGAAACGTGGATGCCGAGCCGATACGACGGGAAGAACCCGGCGAGCGGCTACGGGGAAACGCATTCGGCGTCGCGGTTGTACGATTTCCAGGCCCGGCGATTAAATCTGCGGTACAAAGGCTCGGACGGCAAGATTCGGTTCGTGCACACGCTCAACAACACGGTGGTTGCCAGCCCGCGGATATTGATTCCGATCCTAGAGAACTATCAGAACGCGGATGGATCGGTGACGATTCCGGAGGCGCTGCGGCCACATCTGAATGGACGGGAGCGGATTGGGTGAGGGCGTACCCGACGCAGGAGAATGCCCGCGCTTGCGACCAGCAGGAGCGAACTTGTCGCCGGTTCGGGAATAGAAAGGGCGAAGACCGTGCCGCCGCCGTTGGCCCCGCCCCCATCTGTTGTCCCGTAGAGGGTGTTGCCCGAGAGGGTCAGGTCGCCGACCGGGTTTTCCCCGTTGGAGCCATTGAATGCCGCCAGCACGGTGGGCGATCCGCCGGTGACTGGGACTGAGAAGACCGTGCCTACGCCGTTGGGCCCCCCAACAACCGTTGTCCCGTAGAGGGTGCTCCCCGACAGGGTCAGACCGGCTTCGGGCTGTTGCCCGTTGGTGCCGTTGAATGACGCTAGGACGGCGGGCGTGCCACCGGTGATCGGGACCGAGAAGACTTCGCCGAGGCCATAGGCCCCGCTGTCAGGCGTTGTCCCATAGAGGGTGTTCCCCGCGAGGGTCAGGTCGGTGGATGGGTATTCGCCGTTGGAGCCGTTGAATGACGCCAGCACGGTGGGCGACCCGCCGGTGACCGGGACAGAGAAGACATTGCCCTCGCCGTCACCCCCGCCCTCAGTCGTTGTGCCATAGAGGGTGTTGCCCGAGAGGGTCAGGCCAGCCTCTGGGGTTTGGCCGTTGGCGCCGTTGAATGACGCCAGCACGGTGAGGGAACCGCCCGTGACCGGGATCGAGAAGACCGTGCCCCAGCGGTAGCCGCCCCATGCCGCTGTCCCGTAGAGGGTGTTGTCCGAGAGGGTGAGACCGTGTGGGCCTTCGCCGTTGGAGCCGCTGAATGACGCCAACACGGTGGGCGACCCGCCTGTGACCGGCACCGTGAAGACCGTGCCCCAGCCGTTGGCCCCCCTTGATAAGTCGTCCCGTAAAGGGTGTTGCCCAAGAGGGTTAGGCCGGCCTCTGGCCACTGGCCATTGGAACCGTTGAATGACCCCAGCATGGTGGGCGAACCACCGGTGACCGGGAGGGAGAAGACCGTGCCGTACCCGTCGGCCCCGCCTTCCCAAGTCGTCCCGTAGAGGGTGTCGCCCGAGAGGCTCAGGCCGGCTTCTGGGAATTCGCCGTTGGAGCCGTTGAATGACGCCAGGGTCGTGAGGGTGTACTGCGCCCGGGCAATGCCGGCGGCAAATCCGACCACCGTGGCGATGACCAGGACCGAGCGTTGCAGGCAATTCGTCCTTTTCACGATTTTCACCCTTGGGTTGAATCGAGTGGTTGAAAGTTCATTCGGAATCTCCTATTTGACTTCCCGCCCGCGACCGTCGCGGGCAACAGACAAGGGTCCAGTAGGTGAAGGTCTGTGTTGGGCTGTAGGCGTAGAGAACGGACCCAGAAGCGACTAATTTTGAGGTGCTGTATATTTGTGATTTGCGAAAACAAATTTTCCAGCCTCCCAAGGACGGCGTGAACTATGTGCAAGAATATGGCAAGTCTAACGGTTCGATGCTCTTACGACAAGGAAAAACGCGTCAAAATGATACTGCCAAATGCTAAGGTTGGTGAATTGTCCGCGGTTTGCGAGCTTGTAACGTGTCGCATGAAATCGATATGTACTTGTAGGACAATTGCTTATATGGATTCATTGACGGTTAGGACGAAACGCGACATCGTGCGTCCGAAATGCGACAGATGGGCGGAGGGCCTGAGGGCGAATTGTGGCTTGAGCGCTTACGGAATGACCCGTTACGCGCTCACCTCCTGGATTCCGTTGAACAACACGGTGGTCGCCAGCCCGCGGATTTTGATTCCGATCCTGGAGAATTATCAGAACGCGGATGGATCGGTGACGATTCCGGAAGCGCTCCGGCCACATCTGAATGGGCGGGAACGGATTGGGTAAGTCATGCGGGTTCCCCGCCGCTTTCTTTCGTCAACTCATCGAGGCATTTGAACGTCAACGGCTTGACCGCGGTAGGAGACTTCCGCGTCGGCCTTTTCCGGGAGGCGGGGGCCGGCGCCTACGCCGTCGCGGACGCGGATGATGCGGAAAGTTCTGGTGTTCAACATGCCGGGGAATTCACCCTGGCGGGCGCCGATCGTGAGCGATCCGCGGGAATCGTTCCAGGTGATCGGGATGACGGCGCGGATTCCCTTTTCGTAATTGTAGTTGTCGCCTTCGTCTTCGTAGAGGTTGAAAGCGCCGTCCTTGCCGGGGTAGATGCGCAGCTCGATGGGATCGGCTTTATGTCCCATCGCGGATTCCACAGGCGGACCGAGGGGGATGATGGAGCCGGCGCGAACGAAAAGAGGAATCGTCTGGATGGGAGCCGAAGCGACGATGGTTTGGCCGCCGGGGAGCGATTTCCCGGTCCAGAAATCGAACCAGACGTTGCCCGCCGGGAGATAAACCGGGCGGGTTGCGGCTCCGGCCGTGGTGACCGGATTGACCATGATCGCGGGGCCGAACATATATTGGTCGGGGATGTTGCACGCCTTTGGATCGTTGCGGAAATCGAGGACCAAGCCGCGCATCATAGTGGAATCGTCGTGCGTGACGGACCAGGCGACGGAATAGACGTAGGGCAGCAGGCGATAACGAAGCTGGTCGTAGTTGACGAGGATTTTGGAGGTATCGTCGGTGAATCGCCAGATTTCTTTCGGTTGGTCCGTACCGTGGACGCGGAACATGGGGCAAAACGCGCCGAACTGGAACCAGCGAGTGAAGAGTTCGCGGTAGGTAGGATCGGCTGGTTTACTGCCGAAGAATCCACCGATGTCGGTGTTCCAATAGGGGATTCCGGTGAGGCAGAAGTTGATGCCGGCGGGGATCTGTTTGGCAAAGACGTCCCAGCGTCCGTGGATGTCCCCGGACCAGGTGATGGCGGCGTTTCGCTGCTGGCCGGCGTAGGCGGAGCGGGTGAGGATGAGAACGCGCTTATCCGAGGATTCGGCGCGCTGGCCCTGATAGACGGCCGTTGTGGTCATCAGGGGATAAGCGTTGAAGACTTTGGCGCCCGGACCGGCGGCGGTGGCATAATCGCGGAACTCACCCCATTTCCCGCTGAGTTCCGGTTCAGTCGCGTCCAGCCACCAACCGTCGATTCCGACGGAAAAGAGATTTTTAGAAATCTGCCTCCAATAAATCTCCCGGCCCCTGGGGTTGAAAGGGTCATACCATTTCTGCTGGCCCTTGGGGAAGACGCTGGGGATGGTGCGCGGAAACAGCACGCCCGCGTTTTGCAATTCGCGGTAGTTCTCGCCGTCGGGATCGAATTTTGACCAGACCGAAATGAGCAAGTGGATATCGTTGGCGTGAAGCTTTTGCAGCAATCCCTTCGGATCGTAATAGCGCGACGGATCAAGCTTGTGCGATCCCCACGGTCCGTGCGACCAGTATTGCCAATCTTGGATGATGCCGTCGATGGGGATATGGCGGGTGCGATACTGATCGACGATCCAGAGAAGCTCGTCCTGGGAGGCGTAGCGTTCCTTGGATTGCCAGAATCCCCAGGCCCATTTGCCGAACATCGGGGCGGAGCCGGTCAGGAAGCGATAGGCGGCGATGGACTGGTCCAGATCGGGGCCGTAGAGGACGTAGTAGTCGATTGATTCGCCGGCCTCGGAAGACCATTGGATCGTACCGGGCTTGTCGGCAGCCGCGCCAGATGCGACATCCGTGATGGAGGGATTGTCCCAGAAGAATCCGTAGCCGCGAGACGACATGAGCACGGGAATTCCCACGAGCATGTTCTGTTGCTGGAGGTGGATTTTCTTCCCGGCGAGGTTGATCCAGCCATCCTGATGCTGGCCGAGACCGAAGATCGCTTCGTCGCTGGGGAATTGGAAGACCTGCTTGATCTTGAAGGTGGATTGGCGTTGGAGAGTGACCGCCTCCATGGACTGTCCGCCGTCGGCGGGCTCGGCGAGAAAAGATTTGCCGCCGGAATCTTGGAAATCGATGGCTCCGGTTTTTCGCTGGACCTGAACGCGCAGCAATGTTGTGTTGAGCGTGACGCGATCGGCGGCTTCCAGGAGATCCCAGTGAGCCGGCGCCGGCTTGGCGATGACCGAAAGACTGTTGTCGGGCGGAAGATTATCGGCGCGGGTGTAAGTCACGCGGACGATTCGGTCGGACCACACTTGCAACCGAAGGATGCCGACGCTCAATTTCAGCGTGAATCCCGCGGCATCTTGCCGAAGGGAATCGGCGGCGGGGGCGGCGCCGAGGGCCGAGGAGACGGGAGCCAGGAAGAGAAGCAAGAGCAAGATGCCAAGCGGATTGTCTTTGAAGCTAAAGAGCCGGTGAAGTTTCATCGGGAATCCGCCAAGGTTTGCTGATACTTCCGCATCAACCCGGCGCGGCTGATCAGGCCGATGACGTGGTTGGGGCGGCTGTTCATGGTGACGGGAAGATGGCTGACGTCGTGCCGGGAAAACGCTTCGAGGACGGAGCCAAGATCGTCGGTGTGTTTCACCAGCGGCACGTCGGTTCGCATCAATTCGGCGACGACCAGAAGGGGAACGGCGTCGCGATCGAGCAGGGCCATCTGGATGTCGGCGGCGACGACCATGGCGGCGTAGGCGCCGTGTTCATCGACGACGACGAAGTTGGCCGCGCCGCCGGCGGCGGTGAGATTGAGAATTTTCTGGAATGGATCGGCGGCATGGACGACGCTGGCGGGTTCGAGGGTGACGTCTTCGACGGTAAGTTGGCGGAGAACGGCGCGATCGCCGGCGGTCCCCGTTCGGATGCCGCGCAAGCGGAGACCCAAAGTGTAGATGGAATCCTGGTAGAGAAGCCGAGCGGTGGCCGTGGCGACGACGCAGGCGAGCATGGCGGGAACCATGACCTTGTAATCCTCGGTGACTTCAAAGCAGATGAGAATGGAGGCGAGCGGGGCGTGGACGACGGCGGCGAGGACGGCGCCCATTCCGACCAGGGCATAGACTTCCGGCTGAACGGAGGCGAATAAATGCGAGCGTTGGAGCAGAGACCCCATAACGGCGCCGGCGGTGGCGCCGAGAAATAGGGAGGGGGCGATGACGCCGCCGCTGCCGCCGCTGCCGAGCGTCAGGCAGGTTGCGATCATCTTCATGGCGCACAGAAACGCGAGCAATATGAGGATTTTTTCGGTGCCGGTGCTGGGCGAGGTATAGTAAACGGGCGAAAGCAACTGCTCGATGAATCCGTAACCGTCGCCGAAGAATGCCGGCATGGGATAGGTCTTGAATGGCACGGGCTTGGTGACGCCCAGGACGAGCCAGCCGAAGACCAGGATGTAAACAATCCCCAGCAATCCGAGGAGCGTACCGCCGAGAGCCGGCTTGAAGACGGGGGGAATTTTGAATCGGCTGAACCAGCTCTCGGACTTATACATCAGGCGGATGAGGGTGACGCCGACCAGGCCGCAGATGAGTCCGAGCACGACGAAATTTCCGACTTGTCCCCAGCGCAGGGCTTCGTGGGTGCGGATGGCGTCGGGGGAGATGTCGAAGATGGGGTGGAATTCCTGGCTGTGATGGATGAGCTTGAAGAGCAGGAGTTCGCTGACCTGGGCGATGACGCTGGCGACGACGACGGGTGTGAAGGCGCGGATGGAAAAATCCTGGAGGATGACCTCGAGGGTGAACAGGACGCCGCCGAAGGGGGCGTTGAAGATCGCGCTGATTCCTGCGGCGCTACCGCAGCCGATGAGGACGGGCATCTGGCTTCGGGCGATGCGGAAGAATTGGCCGATGCCGGAGGCGATGCCGGCGCCGATCTGGACGATGGGACCCTCGGCGCCGGCGGAGCCGCCGCTGCCGATGGTCACGCCCGCGGTGAGGATTTTTTCCAGGGAGACGAGGGGGCTTTGAAATCCGCTGGTTCGGACGACGGATTCCATGACATCGACGATGCCGTGGCCTTCGCGGACGCGGAAGAGGTATCGGCTGACGATGCCGACGATGAGCCCGCCGATGGCGGGGAACGCCACCAGAAGGATCATGCCGAACCCGCGGTAGAGGCGGCTTTCGCCCGTGTCCAAATAGAGGAGGTTGCGGACGAGGAGGATCAGTTCGTGGAATCCAACCGCGGCGGCGGCGGTGACCATGCCGACGATGACCGCGAGGATGAGCAGGAAGGAGTCGTCCTTGAAACCGAACCGGGTGAGGGAACGCGTGATCGCGCCGCGGAGGCGGGCGGCGGGCTCGGTGAGGTCGGGGGGCATTGGGCCAAAGAATACACCTTGAAGGCGGAAACTCGAAACTCGAAATTCGAAATTCGAATCAAATTCGAAGGACGAAACTCGAAACGCCTTGGTTTCGAGTTTTGAATTTCGAATTTGATTCGTCATTCGAATTTCGAATTTCCAATTTCGGCTTTCCCTCATTGCCTCCTATAATCCCTCCATGCCCTCAAACCGAGGCAAGGTCGTCGTCGCGATGAGCGGCGGGGTGGATAGCTCCGTGGCGGCGGCGCTGCTGCTGCGGCAGGGGTACGAGGTGGTGGGGGTCTTTCTGAGGCTGGGGACGCCGGCGGGAGTCGAGAACCATTCGGATGAATCGCCGGCGGATTCGGGCAAGAGCAAGCAGGGGTGTTGCTCGGTGCTGGATGCGGCGGATGCCCGGCGCGTGGCGGATATGCTGGGGGTTGGGTTTTACGTGCTGAACTTCCAGGAGGATTTCTCGCGAGTCATCGATTACTTCGTGGATGAGTACAACCGGGGACGGACGCCGAATCCTTGCGTGCGCTGCAACGATTGGCTGAAGTTCGGGCGGCTGGCGAGCTATGCCGAAGCGGTGGGGGCGGATTACCTGGCATCGGGGCATTATGCGCGCATCGGGGTGGATGCGGTGACGGGGCACAGGTCGCTGCTGCGGGGCCGGGATCGGCGGAAGGACCAGAGCTACGTGCTGTTCGGCATGAGCCGAAAGACGCTGGATCATACGCTTTTGCCGATTGGCGACATGGAGAAGCACGAGGTTCGGGCGATTGCGCAGGAGATGAAGCTTCCGGTTTACAACAAGCCGGATTCGCAGGAAATATGCTTCGTCCCGGACCAGGATTACGCGGGGTTGGTTCGGCGGAGAAGTCCGCAGGCCGTGCGGCCTGGGGAACTGGTGATGGAGGACGGCGCGGTGGTGGGGCGGCATGAAGGGCACCAGCATTTCACGATCGGGCAGCGAAAGGGCGTGGGGGTGGCGTTCGGGCGGCCGATCTACGTCGTCGATATTGATTCGGAGGCGAATCGCGTCACCCTGGGCGAAAAGGAAACGCTGCGCCGCGGCGGTTTGACGGCTCGGGAAGTGAATTGGCTGACCGACCGTCCGCCGATCACCGGCCGGCCGATTTCCTGCCTGGCGAAGATTCGTTACAACCACGATCCGCAGCCGGCGACGGTGACGGCGGGCGAGGGTGAGATCGTGGTTCGGTTCGATGAGCCGCAGTCGGCGGTCACGCCGGGACAGGCGGTGGTGTTGTTTGATGGGGACGTGGTGTTGGGAGGGGGATGGATTGAGAGGGCGTTAGTGTAAATTCGAAATTCGAAACTCGAAATTCGAATCAAATTCGAAATTCAAAATTCGAGTGGCGAATCGGATTTAGTTTCGAATTTCGAGTTTTGAATTTGATTCGAGTTTCGAATTTCGAGTTTCGAGTTTAGCGTTTTCCCCATGTTTCCCCGTAACGTTCTCATCTTCCACTCGGGCGCTCTGGGCGACTTCGTTCAGACGTGGCCGCTCGGGCTGGCATTGGGACGGCTTTTTCCGCAGAGCCGCGTGATCTACGTCACGCAACGGCAGAAGGGCGTGCTGGTGGAGAAAGTGCTGCGGCTGGAATTCATGGATACCGAGTTGGGATGGCATCATCTCTTCGGGGATGCGGCGCAATTGCCTGAAGTCTGCCGGCATAAGCTGGCGTCGGCACATTCGATCTTCACGTTTATTGCAAGGCCCGGGGATGCGTGGATGCGTGCGGCGGCATCGGTTGCGCCGGGGGCGCAGATGATTCCGGTTGAGGCCGGGACCGCCGGACAGATTGCCAGTTCGCTGAGTCGTGTTCCGGCGGTGCGGGCGGCGGTGGGGCAGATCATGGCATCCATCGCGGATAGGGGGATTCATTTTCCCGGGCCGCCGCAGGCCGGGCCGGTCGGCATTCATCCGGGCGCGGGAGCGCCGGCGAAATGCTGGCCGCTGGATGGGTATCTGGAGCTGATCGGCCGGCTGCACGATGCGGGGCATCGGTGCCGGATTTTTCTCGGCGAGGTTGAGATGGAACGGTGGCCGGGAGAGGAGATTCATCGGCTGCAATCGGCGGACGAAACGGTGCAGCCGGCGACGTATTTGGATTTGTTCCAGGAACTATCGGCGTGTTCGGCGTTCGTGGGCAACGACAGCGGGCCGGGGCAATTGGCGGGGATTATCGGGTTGCCGAGCGTCATTCTATTTGGACCGACCGATCCGGCGGTTTGGAAGCCGCTGGGGCCGCGCGTGGGGGTGATGCGGGGCCAGCCGCTGGCGTCGCTGCCGGCGGAGCAGGTTTGTCAGGCGGTTTTGCAAAGTTTGCCGCAAACGCTTTTGCCGGCGCGAGCCGATTGAATGGTTATGACATCGGCGGCTCCTCAACCTCCGCAGCTTAGTCAGGAGAACCTGCGGGAGTTGCAGGCGGCGCGGAAATCGCTGAGCAAAATCCGGCGGGCTGTCAGTACGGCGCGGTTTGAGGGGTATAGCGTTGCAATATGCGGGGCGCTGACGGTATTGATGAACACCGACAGCTTCGCCTGCGTGCTCGTTGGGACGGTGCTGGCGGGAATCGGGATCGTGGAGATCGTCGGCGCCAGCCGGCTTCGCCGGCTCGAGGCCGGAGCGGTCCGCATGCTCACCATCAATCAATTGTCGCTGGCGGTGCTGATCCTTCTGTATGCGTTGTGGAACCTGCACGCGGAGGTCGCTCATCCCGTTTCGGATTTTCCCGATCTCAGCCCGTCCGACGCGAAGCTGCTTGGGCAAATGGATTCTTCGGTTCTCGGCATCACGCACGAAGCAATGTTGTTGCTTTACGGCTCGCTGATCGCCGCGGCGGCGGTGGAGGCGGGCATGGCGTGGTATTACCATTCGCGCGGCGGGCATCTTCGAGAGTATCTGGCGCGGACGCCGCCGTGGATCATCACCATGCAAAAGGCGGGGATTTCGGTTTGAACGAATTTGCGAAATGCCCTCACCGCGGCCCTCTCCCGGGGTACCGTACCGGAGGAGGAGGAAAACGCAACGCCGGAAAAATCCCGTTACCTCTGCCCGCATCGCGCCAATGTAGGGGTGGTGGAAACCAGGCGGGATGCGGCCGGCGACCGGGCGATGAGGGTGGCCCGCCGCCACTGGAACCGTAAAGGGTAATGAGCCAATGACCATTGTCTCCCAGCCCCGAGGGATGGAAGATGAGCGCGTGGCGCTAGCGGAAATGCCCAGTCTCTCGGCCGGCGGGAAGGAATCGGACGAACTGGATTTGCTTCAATGCCGGCAAGTTCTGGCCGGAGACAACCAGGCTTGCGCGGACCTTTTCAAGCGGCACGAGGCGCGTATTGCGCGTTTGATGTGGCGTTTCACGCGCGACCGGGGCACGCAGGCCGAGCTGGTTCACGAAGTGTTCGTCCAGGTGTATCTCTCGTTGCCGCGTTTTCGGCCCCACAGAGCGCCGTTCGAGCACTGGCTTTTTCGGATCGCGACGCGTGTCGGGTATCAATTCTGGAAAGCCCAGGCGCGCCGCCGCCGGATGTTGCCGCTGGACGATTTTGATCCAGCCGCCGCGACCGCGGCCGATCGGATCGACCCCACCGCCGCGGCCGAAACGCTCCACCGTCTTCTGGCCCAACTGCCCTCGGCCGACCGGCTGGTGCTGACGCTGATGTATTTCGAGGATTGCAGCATGAAGGAAATCGCCCGACGCACCGGCTGGAACGAAACGCTCGTCAAGATGCGCGCCTACCGCGCGCGAAAGCGCCTGAAGCGGATCATCGAACAGAACCGGATGACGGAATTCTTAACCGGGATCAGCCATGGAACCACTTGAAGCAGTCGATGCCCTGGCCCGGCGCGCCAGGGCCGAAACGCCGCCCCAAACCGACGTCAACGTCGGCGCGGTGCTGCGGGCCGCCCGCGCCGAGCCGCCATGGCGGCTGACGCCGTTGGCGTGGTCCGCGGCGGTCTCCGCGCTCGCCGCCTGCGCCATCCTCACCCTGGCGCTCCATTCCAACAAATCCACAACCGTCGATCCCATCACGCCGCTGTTCAACGCGGCAGAGGTGCAGATGCCATGACCGAAACCAACCCACCCATTTCCGATGCCGGCTTGACGTCCCGATGTAATTGCTGCCGGGCGATCAAGGCGCTGATGCTGGCGGCGGTCATATTCGTTTGCGGCGGCGCGGCCGGCTGGGGCCTTGCCCTGCTGCTTCACCGGCCGCCGCCGATGTCGATGGAACTCGTTCCGGAGCCGCCCGCCAATGACCTGGTCGAGCGACTGCGTTATGAGCTGCTGCTGAGCGACGATCAGGTGACGCAGGTGCGCCAGATTTACAAGGAGCGGCAGGACGCCCTGCACGCGATCCGCGAGAAGATGGGTCCGGAATTGAAGGCGGAATATGACAAGCTCGATCAGCAGATGAAGGGGGTTCTGACTCCGGCGCAATACCAGAGATGGGCCGAGCGATTCCAGAGCGTGCGCAGCCGGATGTTGCCGCCGCCGCCGCCCGGCGGAGGCCGGCTGGACCGTTGGGATGGACCGCCCATGGAGCCCGGCGGGCCACCCGGTGGACGCGGCGGGCCGCCCATGGGGCCGGGTGGACCCGGTGGGCCACCGCCAGGACCCGGTTGATCGGCTATTATTTATGCCATGAACCACCGCATCGCAGGATTGATATTGTTTGGGCTTCTTCTGAACGCACGAACCGCGCTGGGAACCGGCGGAACGGTCAATGGCATGACCGCCGTCATCATCGTCGCCGCCGACGGAACCGGCGATTTCAAAGCCGTTCAGCAAGCCGTGGATTCGATTCCCCAGGGCAACGCCCAGCCCATGATCGTTTGCATCAAGCCCGGAACCTATCACGAGAAGATCCGCATCACCCAGCCCTTCGTCCACCTCCTCGGCCAGGACGCCGAGAAAACCATCCTCACATTTGACGATTACGCCCGGAAGAAAAATCCGGACGGCAAGGAACTCGGCACCTTCGGATCGTTCAGCGTCACGGTCCGCGCCAAGGGATTCGCCGCCGACAACGTCACCTTCGAGAACCCCTCCGCTCCGCGCAAGACCGTCGGGCAGGCCGTCGCACTCGGCGTGGATTCCGATCGCGCCGTTTTCCGCAACTGCCGCTTTCTGGCCAATCAGGACACGCTCTACGCCAATTCCGGACGGCAGTATTACTACAAATGCCTCATCCGCGGCGACGTCGATTTCATCTTCGGCAACGCGACCGCGGTGTTCGACCAATGCGAGATTCAGAGCACCGGCAAGGGATATTTGACGGCCCAATCCCGCACCGACGAAAAGCAGAGCACCGGATACGTCCTGGTCGATTGCAAGCTCACCGCCGCAGACACAGTGCCCGATGGCTCGGTCTATCTGGGCCGGCCCTGGCGGCCCTACGCGCGCGTCGTGTATTTGCATTGCCAGCTCGGCCCGCAAATTCAGCCCGCCGGCTGGCTCAAGTGGCGGCCCACGGACAGCGACATGCACGCCTTCTACGCGGAATACGCCTGCTCCGGCCCCGGCGCCGCCGGCGACGCACGCGTCGATTGGTCAAAACAACTCACCCAATCCGAAGCTGAGCCATTCTCGAAGGAGAATTTCCTCAAAGGCGATGACGGATGGGCGCCGTGGAAGGAAAATCCGCCGACGACGCAACCATGAATTGGAATTGGAAACTCGAAATTCGATTCACGCAATCTTGCAAGCCTCGTCAAACCCCAGCCGTGGAAGGCGCGGATGCAGCTTCTCGGCATCCCCATATCCAAGGTTCATAATGAAATTGGATTTGAACCGGCCATCGGGGAAGAATTCCGCATCGACCTTGGCGTTGTCGAAACCCGACATCGGGCCGCAATCCAGCCCAAACGCCCTGGCGGCGACGATGAAATACGCCGCTTGCAGCGTCGCGTTGCGGAAGGCGTGGATTTTGGCGCGTTCGGCGTTCTCGGGCTTGGCGAAAAAATCGCGGAACCCCGGCGCCGGCGGAAACAGCCGGGGAATGTATTCGTAGAACCGCAGATCGTCCGCGAAAATCGCCGTCACCGGGGCCGCCATCGTCTTCTGGACGTTTCCCGCATCCAGCGCGGGTTTCAGCCGCTCTTTCGCCGCCGGCGATTTGACGAAGACGATCCGCATCGGCATGGTGTTCGCCGACGTCGGACCCAGCTTCGCCAGGTCGTACACCGCCCGCAGCAGATCGTCGCCGACCGGCTTGGCCAGCCACGCCGAATACGTGCGGGCCTGCCGGAAAATCACGTCCAGGGCCGCATCTGAAATCGGATTTGCCATTGAAATTCCTTGCCTTCCTTCGTGGGCTCGATTGACGATAGGTGCAAACCGCGATCACTTCAACCGCCATGGTGAATCTCCCGCCGCTTCCGTATCATGGGTTCAAGCGAAATTGGCCGGGAGGTAACGGTGGTTCGTCAGGCGTTTTTTCAATTCGGAATAATCCTGGGTCTAACCCTGTTGGCGGCGGCCGCGAATGCTTCGGAAACCGGCAATTACGTCATCGCCGCCCCCGGCAACCCCGACTGGGCGCTCGGCTGCGGCTGGACGGGATCAAGCGATAAAAGCGTCGAAGGCGCCGACGCCGTCGGCGAATACGTCGATACCACCATTCATCTGCAAAGCGACGGCGTCCCGCTGACGGAAAAAATTCGTTCGTATCAAAACAAACCGCTGGCGATGTTCGCCCTGACCTATGAAGCCGCCGCGGCCAAGCCGCTTCTGGCCTTCCCGGACTTCGACCAGTTGCCGAAGAATTTTCACGTCATGAGTTTTCGTCAAAAGTCCCATTCGCCGGTCGCGTTCGAGCCCGTGGACAGCGGGTCGCCGTGGATGATCTTCGACGATGATGCGGACACGTTCATCATCTCGCCGGCATCGCATTTTCTGATTCAGAGCATCGGCGGCGACGCCCGGACTCATATCGTCGGCGAATTGCGCGATACCGTGAGGAACATCCCGGCCGGATTCACGCAACAAACCCTGGTGGCCTTTGGCAAGGGAATCAACCGCACCTGGGACGAATTCGGTCGGACCCTGACCGACTTACAGGGCAAGACGCGCCCGGCGAACGACAGCGACATCGGCCTGAAATATCTCGGATATTGGACCGACAACGGAGCGTATTACTACTACAACTTCGATCCGAAGCTGGGGTATGGCGGGACGCTGTTGGCATTGGCCCAACATTTCCGCCAGGAAAGCATCCCCGTCAAATACCTGCAGTTGGACAGTTGGTGGTATTACAAATCATTGACGGGCCCCGACGGAAAGCCGGGCAAAACGAAGAACTCCAAAATGCCGCCGGGCGAATGGAACCGCTACGGAGGATTGATGCAATACCGTGCCCATCCGGGCGTCTTCCCCGAGGGACTGCAAGCGTTTCAACAAAAGCTCGGCCTGCCGATTATGACCCACAACCGGTGGATCGATCCGGCCAGCCCCTATCGCCAGAGTTATCAAATCGCCGGATTCGCCGCCACCGACCCGCGCTATTGGCACGATATCATCGGATACGTCCACGGCGCCGGAGCGTTCACCTACGAACAGGATTGGCTCAGCGAAATCTATCTGCATTCGCCGCAATTGGCCGCCACCGTCGATGCCGGCGACGAATTCCTGACCGGCATGGCCACCGCTTGCCGTGATGACGGTATGACCATGCAGTATTGCATGCCTTTTCCATTCCACTTTCTCCAAGCGAGCCGTTATTCAAACCTCACCACGATCCGGACCAGTGAAGATCGGCTTCTCCGCGACCATTGGCACGATTTTCTTTACGGCTCGCGCCTGGCTTCGGCAATCGGAATCTGGCCTTGGACCGATGTCTATCTCAGCTCCGAAGCCGATAACGTCCTGCTTTCAGATTTGTCCGGCGGAATGGTGGGCTTCGGCGACGAGATCGGCAAGGAGGACAAAGAAAACATTCTCAGGGCCGTGCGGGCCGACGGCGTCATCGTCAAGCCCGACGCCCCGATCGTGCCCCTGGATTCCGCCTATATCGCCGAGGCCCAGGGTGAATCTCGGGCCCTTGTCGCAAGCACCTTCAGCGACCATGGCGGGCTGAGAACTGAATATGTTCTGGCGTACCGCGTCCCCACGGGGCACAGGAGAAGCAAGGACGCCGGGCCGGAAGATCTGAAAGGCAAAGAGCAGCGTGCTCCCGCCGAGCCGTCCGACGTTCAGGATGCCGCGTTCTCGATGCGGGCCATCGGCGTCGAGGGGTCCGCCTACGTCTACGATTTTTTCAATCAGCAAGTGTATCGCGTCGATCCCGACGCGACGTTCAGCGCCGCCCTGGGCAAGGACGGCTTCAATTATTACGTCATCGCCGAGCCGGGAACCAGCGGCATCGCCCTCTTCGGCGACGCCGGGAAATTCGTCTCCAGCGGCAAACAGCGCATCGCGTCATTGCAACAGGAGCCGAAAAAACTCACCGTGGACGTGACCTTCGCCCAAGGCGAAAAGAACGTTCGCCTGCACGGATGCTGCCCATCGCCGGTCAAAGCCAGCGTTGCCGGCCACGCGCTAGACGTTTCCTACGACCCGGCTTACCAGCATTTTGCGGTCGATGTGAATGCCGATCAGGCAGCGGCGAAAAATGGCCAATTAACAGCCGAAGTCATCCTGGAAACCAAATGAGTGAGGTCTGTTCGCATATGATTAAGAAAAGACCGGGCATGTCAAAATGGGCAAGATGGCCGGTCGAGTTACCCCAAAGTTAATGCTTAATACCAAAGAATGCTGTTTCGGAGCACGGGAAATGAGTTATCATTCAGATTAACGGCTCGCCAAGGTTGTGGGCGGAAGGTCGAACGGGCAATCCCGGGCGATACTCTTCCTCCAGGCGGGTTGCAGGAGGAATTGGATGAGACGGAGGGCTTGGAGAAAACTATCGACCCATCGCTGGCGAACCGGCGCATTCATCGCCGTCGGAGCGATTACCGCGGCTGCGCGGGCTCAGGTTCTTAATCAGATCGGCGTCACCGCACTGCAAAGCTTGAATCCCTCCCTAACCGGCAGCGGCGTCACCGTCGGGCAGGCCGAGGCCGATGCTGGGGCTGCAAATGCCTTTGAAGTCAGTCCCGCCAGTGTCGCGCAACCGCAAAGCCTCTTCACGTATTACAATGACAACGGCACGATGACGTCCACGTATAATTCCGCCGAGGGGTCCGGACACGCCAATGCCGTCGCCGCCAATTTTTACGGCGTTGGCACCGGCGTCGCCCCCGGCGTGCAGCACGTTGACAACTACTCGGCGGGTTATTTCACCGGCAGCATCATCAGCAACGGCACGGCCATCAGCGATGCCATCGTCAACCAATGCTTCATCTTCCAGGAGAGTGGCGGCACGCCACTCACCGTCGCCGATCAGCAGGACGCCGACCTTACCTATGACGATTACGTGGCGACGTATCAGACTATTTTCGTTTCCGCGGTCGGCAATGGCGGCCAGGTGAATGCGCCGGCGACGGCGTACAATAGCATTGGGGTGGGAGACTACGGCGGCGGGTCGAGCACCGGTCCGACCGTCGATAACGGGCGCTCCAAACCCGATATTGTCGCACCCGGTTCCGCCACCAGTTGGACCACCCCTCTCGTGAGCGGTTCCGCTGCCCTGCTTCTCCAGGCCGGCGCCACGATGTCCGCCGGCGCCACCGATCCGCGTACCATCAAGGCCCTGCTTCTCAACGGCGCCGTCAAGCCTTCGGGCTGGACCCATACCCATACCGCGCCACTCGACGTCAATTATGGAGCGGGCATTCTCAACGTGTACAACTCCTACGTCCAACTCGAGGCCGGCGAGCAAAGCCCCAGCGTCACCTCCTACGAAGCGCTGGGCGGCAATCATTCCGCCCTGAGCGGCGGCTACGCCAATGCCCTCGCCGGGTGGAATTTTACGACATTCTCCAGCTCCTCCACGCAGGACGTTTACAGCCATTACCTCGTTCCCACCTCCAGCCACGCGAGCAGTTACACCCTGACAGCCACGCTGGTGTGGGAAAGGCCTTACGAGACCGACATCACCTCCAATCCGATCAACAATCTCGACTTGTTCCTATATGACGCGACCCGGAACACCACGACGCCCCTGGACTACAGCAACAGCACCGTTGATAACGTCCAGGAACTCTACGACGTGGGCCTGACCCCCGGCGACACCTACGACCTGGAAGTCTTCAAGGCCGGCGGCGCCATCGGCAGCCAGGGCGATATCACCAACAGCGAAACCTACGCTCTCGCCTATGACTTTGCGGCCGTCCCCGCACCGGGCAATCTCACCTGGAACAACACCGGCGGCATCATCCCGAACGATGGAAAGACCTGGGATACCACCAACAACAACTGGAACAACGGCACCGCCGCCACGGGTTACGCCGATGGCAGCAATGTCACCTTCAACGACGCCAACAACGGCCATTACGCGGTGACGTTGACCAGCACCGTCAGCCCCGGCTCGGTGACCGTCAACAACAGCCTGGGCAACTACACGATCACCGGCGCCGGGAAAATCGCCGATTTCGGGTCGTTCGTAAAAACCGGCAGCGGTACGCTGACCGTCGGCGCCGCCCTGAGCGTCGGCAGCATGAGCATCAGCGCCGGAACACTGAAGCTGGCCACCGGCGTCTCCGGCGTCTCCGGCCCCGCCGTCACCAGCCCCATCGACCTCACGGCGCTGTCGATCACCGGCAACGGCGTGCTGGACGTGAACAACGATCACCTCATCATCACCTACGGCTCCAGCGATCCGATCTCGACCATCGCCAACTACATTAAGTCCGGCTACAACGGCGGCGGGTGGAACGGCCCAGGCATCATTTCCACGGCGGCACTAACGAAGACCAATGGCCTGCTCTACGGCGTCGGCTATGCCGACGGCAAAGACGGCGTCGTCGCCGGTCTGTCCTCCGGCCAGATCGAAGTGGCCTACACGCTGCTGGGCGACGCCAATCTCGACGGCGTGGTCAACAGCTCGGACTTCGCCATCATGGCGGCGAACTTCAACCAGAGCGTCACCGGCTGGGACCAGGGAGATTTCACTTACACCGGCGTCGTCAACGCCGCCGACTTCATGGTCGTGGCGGTGAACTTCAACCAGGGCGTCAGCGGCGCGGCCTCGGCCGGCGACGTTGCGGCGCTGGACGCTTTCGCCGCTGCAAACGGCATCAGCCTTGGCAGTGTGCCTGAGCCGGCATCATTGGGCCTGTTCACGTTCGGCTCGGTCGGCATATTGGCCCGCCGTCGTCGCCGTGAGTAACTGCCATTGCGCTCAGCTTGAAGCTCAGAGACTTCAGCCGAGGCGTTCAAATCCGGGACAGACGATCTGTTCGCATCTTCGAGTTTTCAACCGGCCCCGCTTATAATCGCCCCGACGGATGAAAACCGAAATTCCGCTTGAATATGCTTCGCCGATCGCGCCCGCGCTTCCGCGCCGCGGCTTGCCGCGGTTGCAGGAACTCGGACTGGTGCTCGTCATTCTCGTCATGGGCCTCGGCCTGAGCATCTGGGGCTATGTCCAGGCCGCGCCCGGCGAGGAAAACCATTTCCTCAATCCCGGCAATCTGCTCGAAGAGATCGCCACTCCCGCTTCCTATTATGCCATCATGGCCGTCGGAATGACGTTGGTGGTCATTTCCGGCGGCATCGACATTTCCGTCGGATCGACCATGGCCCTCAGTGCCTTCACCGCCGCCCGCGTGTTGCAATATTTTCCCAAAGGCGCCCCCGCCTGGCAGGTCCTTCCCGCCGCTTTCCTGCTGCCGATGGGAGTCGGACTCCTCTGCGGATTGCTCAACGGCGCGCTGATTGTCAGCCTCAACATACACCCATTCATCGTCACCCTCGGAACCATGAGCATCTTCCGCGGAATCACCGTCGTCACCACCCGGCTCCAGGAAATCCCCATGCAGGACCACCAGATCCCCGCCGCCTTCACCGATCATTTCATGCGGCTGAACGTCTGGGGTCAGCGGCCGATGCCCATGGTCGTCATGCTCATCGTCACGGCCATCGGCGGGTTTTACCTCTCGCAGACAGCCGGTGGACGCGAAATCTACGCCGTGGGCGGCAATGAGGAGGCCGCCCGATTCAGCGGCCTGCAAACCAAATGGATCAAGCTGCGGGTCTACGCCGTCGCCGGCCTGACGGCCGGAATCGCCGGCATGGTTTGGCTCGGACGCTTCGGCGCAACCTCCACCGGATCGGGCACGGGATACGAACTGACCGTCATCGCCGCCGCCGTCGTCGGCGGTGCAAGCCTCACCGGCGGCAAGGGAACCGCCTTGGGCGCCCTGCTCGGAACCATCATCATCGCCATGATTCAGGACGGAATCATCACCCTTCACTGGAAAACCGAATATCAGTTGATCATCGTCGGAAGCGCCATCATTATCGCGGTGGCCATCGACTCGATCAGCGGGTACGTTCGTCAGCGCCGGTTGGCCGGCGCAAAGGCGTCGGTGTAGCGGAATACTTCAACCAGAGCCGGAGGATCGCAATGCGCGGATTTACACGAATGCTGGGGGGATTGGCGGCGGTTTGTCTCATCGCGGCGCTTTTGCCCATGGGATGCAAAAAGGCCGCCGACACCGGCGCCGCCGCCGGACAAAAGCGGACCATCCGCATCGGCATGGTCGCCAAGAGCGAGGCCAACGACGTCTTCCAGGCCGCGCACACCGGCGCCACCGATGCCGCCAGGGAACTTGGCGACAAATACGGCGTCAACGTCGAAATCGACTGGCGCACCCCGCCCGATGAAGACCCCGCCGCCCAGGTCAACGCCATCAATTCCCTGGCCAACCAAAAAGTCGACGGCATGACCGTTTCGTGCTCGGCCGCTCAAATGTTGACGCCCGCGATCAACGACGCCGTGGACAAGGGCGTCGTTGTCGTGTGCTTCGACTCCGATGCGCCCCAAAGCAAGCGGTTGTGCGACTATGGAACCGACGATATCCAATTGGGCCACCTCCTCATGTCCGAAATGGCGCGATATATGGGCGACAAGGGAACCATCGCCATTCTCGGCGGCAATCAGACGGGCCCGAATCTACAGCGCCGCATCAAGGCCGTGCGCGAGGAACTGGCCAAACATCCCAACATGCAAGAATTGAACGGCGGCAACGGCGTGTTCTATCACGCCGAAGAGCCCGGCGCCGCCGCACAGAGAATCAGCCAGGCCATGGCCGCCAACCCCGGCAAGATCGACGGCTGGATCTTCATCGGTGGCTGGCCTTTGTTCACCGAAAATGCGCTCAACTGGCAACCCCCCGGCTCCATAAAAGTCGTCTCCTGCGACGCGCTTCCCAAATGTTTGACTTATATCCGCAATGGATATGTCAACGAATTGATTTCCCAGGATTGTTACGGCTGGGGCCATCGCACCGTCGAGATTCTGGTGGACAAGATCCTCACCGGCAAAGACCCCGACGGAGTGAATCCCGACACTCACGCGATTCCCAATCCTCTCACGCTGGTCACGCTGAACAAACCTGATTCCACGCTCCCCGTCGAACCGAATACCCAACGCATGGCCGTCGATGATTTCGCCGGATACTGGGACAAATGGCTGAAAAAATGAGAGGGAAGTTGCAAGTGCAAGTTGCAAGTTGCAAGTTGGGAAGAATTTAATCTTAACTTGCACTTGCAACTTGCAACTTGCACTTTGTTTCAATGATCGACTACCGATCCGTAACGAAAACTTTTGCCGGCGTCACCGCGCTGGACGCAGTCTCCTTTTCCATCGCCACCGGCGAATGCCACGGCCTCGTCGGCGAAAACGGAGCGGGTAAATCCACCTGCGGAAAACTCCTCGCCGGCATCTACCGCCCCGACTCCGGCGTCATCGCCATCGAAGGCGCCGAGCGCCATTTCTCCTCGCCCGCCGACGCCCGCGCCGCGGGGATCGGCATGGTCCACCAGGAACTGGCCTTCTGCCCCGATCTTTCCGTCGCCGAAAACCTCTGCATGGGAAATTACCCCCGCCGATTCCGCTTTCTGATCGACCGCCGCGAAATGGAACGACGCGCCCAAAAGCTTCTGGCCGACATCGGCGCTCGCCTCGACGTGCGACAGAACATGCGCGCCCTTTCCACCGCCCACGAGCAATTGGTGCAGATCGCCTGGGCCGTCGGAACCGGCGCCCGCATTCTCGTCTTTGACGAGCCGACCAGCTCCCTCCCCCAACCCGATGCCGAAAACCTCTTCGCCCTGATCCGGCGTCTCATGTCGCGCGGAGTCACGATGATCTACGTCTCCCACCGCCTCCCCGAAGTCTTTCGGCTCTGCGATCGCGTCACGGTCCTCCGCGACGGAAGATGCGCCGGAACACTCGACCGCGCGGATGCCACTCCCGACGCCATCGTCCGCATGATGATCGGCCGCAGCATCGACGCCTATTTCCCCCGCCATCTCGACAAAACCCCCGGCAAGGTGATTCTTTCCGTGAAGAATCTCTCCTCACCCGGCAAGTTCCGCGACGTCAGCTTCGACGTCAAGGCCGGTGAAATCGTCGGATTCGCCGGTCTCGTCGGCGCGGGCCGCAGCGAGATCGCCAAGGCCGTCTTCGGCCTCGACCGCCGGGCCGTCGGGAAGATCACCTTCGAATCCAAGCCCCTCGCTCTGGGAAGCGTGCGCCGGGCCATGCGCCGTGGAATCGCCCTGGTTCCAGAAGACCGCAAGCACCAGGGATTAGTCCTCAAGATGGGCGGCCGCCAGAACTTCTCCCTGGCCATGCTCCGCCGATTCCGCCGCATGGGGATCATCGACCAACGCGCCGAACGAAACGCCGCCCAGACCTTTTTCGACCGGCTCAACGTGAAAACGCCGTCGCTGGAAACCCCCGTCGCCGGCCTCAGCGGCGGAAATCAGCAGAAGATCGCCCTGGCCAAATGGCTCGGCAGAAACGCCAGGCTCCTGATCGTCGATGAACCGACCCGCGGCGTCGACGTCGGCGCCAAGGCCGCCATCCACGGCCTCATCGACAACCTCGCCGGCCAGGGCATCGCCATCATGTTGATCTCGTCGGAGCTTCCCGAGTTGCTGAATCTCTCCACGCGCATCCTGGTCATGCGCCAGGGGAAACTCGTCGGCGAACTGAAACGGGAGGAAGTGAGCCAGGACCGCGTCCTGCGACTCATGGCCGGCGTGGAGGGAACGGCCGCTGCGGGCCCCCCTGAAACGGATAAATCGATCCGAGCTTAAGCACCCGCGTCAATTCATCCAGCGCCCGCCGCGATTCGTCGAGGAGTTGGGGATCGGCCAAATCGCCAGGCGTGAGCCGGTCTCGATAATGGCGGTTGATCCACTGTTTCAACGATTCGTAAAGCGCGTCGCCGAATAACACGCCCGGATTCACCAGCGAGCGCTCCCGCTCCGTCAGCACGACGCGCAAACGCAGACACGCCGGCCCCCCGCCGTTGTTCATGCTCTGGCGAACGTCCACGAAATGCACCTGTCGGATGGGAGTGTTGCCAGCCAAGAGATCGTCGAGAAACTTCCGCGTCCGCGGATTGTCGCGCGATTCCGTCGGTGCGATCAGCGCCATCGTTTCATCGGGCAGCGAAACGAGTTGGCTGTTAAAAAGATACGATGAAACCGCGTCGCCCAGCGGGACCTGCGATTCCGGCACCTCGATGAATATAAGGGGACATTCATCTTTTTCGAGCCGGCTCCGGATTATCCCGGGTTCAAACCCTGCAAATGCCGAGGCGTGGTACATCAGCACGTTCAGATTCCCGACGGCCACCACGTCGTTGTGAAACGCTCCGGCATCGATGGCGCGGGGATTCTGCTGGAGAAACAGCACATGGCCCGGATCAAGCCCATGCAAGCGCGCGATGGATTCGGATGCTTCCAGCGTCTGCCGGGCCGGGAAACGCTCCGGAGCCGATGGATTGCCGTCAAACGCCCGCCGGCCGAACGCGAAAATTTCCAGTCCCCGCTTGCCGTGGGCCGGGCACAACCGAGTATGATTGGCCGCCCCTTCATCGGCGAAATGCGGCGAAGCCGCAAGCGGATCGTGATGGGCGAACGCCGTTTCATCCGCGAAGATGGCCTTCAAAACCGCGGCGGTCGTCGCCGGCTCCAGCGACCGATGAAATTGCGTGACGAGATTTGCCGGGGTGAAATGGACCCGCCCGTCGCGGGCATCCGCGCTGGGAGAAAGGGTCGCGGCATTGGCCGCCCACATCGCCGACGCCGACCCGCACGCCGCCAACAGCGCCGGATATTTGCGGGCGGCATCCAAAACCTGCGCATCGGACCCGGAAAATCCCAGTCGTTTGAGCGTCCAAACGTCCGGCCGTTCGTGCGGCGGCAGCACCGCCTGCGACACGCCCAGATCGGCCACGAATTTCATCTTCGCCAGCCCCTCTAGCGCCGCCTGTTTCGGATTGGACGGTTGATTCGTATGCGACAGCGAAGCCAGATTGCCCACCGAAAGCCCCGCGTAATTGTGCGTCGGCCCCGGAATCGCGTCGAAGTTGGTTTCAGCCGTGGGCATGATTCTTTCCGAAACTCAGAGTAGCGGGCCGATCCCCGGCGGCAACTTTTCGGGCAACAGCGCCTTCGGCGATTCCAGCGCCGCGACGGGATAGACCGCATAATCCGCCGCGAAGTATCCGCCGGGGCGATGGTTCCCCGATTGCCCGATGCCGCCGAACGGCAACTGGCTGCTCGCGCCGGTCAGCGGCCGGTTCCATGCCACTACCCCGGCGCGAATTTCACGCAGGAACATGCCATATAACTGGGCGTTGTCCGAAATCAATCCCGCTGACAGGCCATAGGACGTGTTGTTGGCTTGGCGGATAGCCGCATCGAAGTCGTCCACGCGGATGACTTGCAAAATCGGCCCGAAGATTTCCTCATCCGGTCGATTGGCGACGTTCGTCACGTCGATCAACCCCGGCGAAAGCAGCGCCGGATGCCGCGGCGAGCGCGCCATCTCCGCCAGGGCAATCCCTCCGCCTCGAATCAACTCTGCTTGAACGTGCAGTAGTTTCTCCGCGGCCCCACTGGAGATCACCGGCCCCATGAACGGCTGCGGATCATCGCTCGGCAAACCAATGCGAATGTTCTTTATGATCCCCACCAGCCGGCTCGCCAGCGCATCCCATTCCTTCCTGCCGACGACGATCAGCCGCCGCGCGCAACTGCACCGCTGCCCCGCGGTGACGTAAGCCGATTGGACGATCAGATAAGCCGCCGCCGCCGGATCGCCCGCTTCGTGAACAATCAGGGGGTTATTCCCGCCCATTTCCAGCGCGAGGATTTTTCCGGGTTGATCGGCGCAGTCCCGGCGAATGGCGATCCCGCCGGCCGTGCTGCCGGTGAACAAAACGCCGTTGACGTCCGGGTGCCGCGCCAACTTCGCTCCGGTTTCCTTTCCGCCCTGAACGAGATTGAAGACTCCGGCGGGGAAACCGGCCGCGCTGAACGCGCCGGCGAAAATCTCGCCCGACCGGGGCGTCAGTTCGCTGGGTTTCAGGATGACCGTATTCCCCGCCAACAGCGCCGGAACGATGTGCCCGTTCGGCAGATGCCCGGGCATATTGAACGGCCCCAGCACCGCCAGAACGCCGTGCGGACGGAATCGCGTGACGCCCGTGGCATCGGGCAGGGCGCGGCTCTGCTCGCGGCAACGCTCGTGATACGCGTCGATGGAGATGGGGATTTTGTTGGCCATGGAATCGACTTCCTGTCGCGATTCCCATAGCGGCTTGCCGGTTTCCTCGGAGATTTTCCGCGCGATGGTTTCCTTCTCGCCACGGTAATGATCTCCGAGCTTCCGCAAAAGGGCGATGCGCCGCTCGAGCGGCGCGTTCGACCAGGCCCCGAACGCCTGGCGAGCGGCGGCGACGATGCGCGAGATTTCGGGTTCGTCAGTGGGAGTCATTGGCGAATTTCTTCGATGGGGCGGCGGAAGGGCGCTTCCGGACGCAACGTGGCATAACGAATGGAAGAGCCGATGGAAACGTTCAGCACCGACGCAACGCGCGATTCGACGCGGACGCGATCGTCCTCCCCGGTTCGCAACGCCCCGATCGTCGCCCGGAACGCCGGGGAAAAGCTTCCGATCATGAACGTCGGCGACTCGATCTCGTCATCGATGATCTTCTCCACTACCCCGGTCCGGCTGCGGCGCACCGTGCGGATGTCGTCCCGCCCGCAACTCACGCAGCCGCCCGCATCAAAAATATCCACCATCCCGTTGAACGTGAACCCCTCCGCTTCCAGGTTCTTCAGCGCCGGCAGGCTCGATTCGTGCACCTTGCCAATCACGCGCTGCGCCTCCGCCGGCAGCAGCGGAACGTAAATCGGATGCGTCGGCATCAACTCGGCAATGAATTTCTTGTTCACCACGGACAGGTAATCGGCCTGGGGAAAATCAATTTCGAAGAAATGCTTTCCAACCGCGTCCCAGAATGCGGAACGGCCTTCGGCGTCGATCACGCCGCGAAGCTCCGATACCAGGACCGGCTCAAACGCCTGCGGATATTCCGCGATGAACAGAAACCGCACGAGTTGCAGGAATCGCCCGTAATCCTTCTTCCGGTAGTCCGGCGAAAGAAACAGCGACCCGACCTCCGCCGGCCCATCGTGCTCGTGGACCAGGTGCAGCACCGGGATCTGCTTGTGGACCTTCAACAAATCCGAATCCAGCCGCTGATTCACAATGCGATATGCATAAAACGGTTCGAACCCGCCCACCTTCGAGACCATGCCGCTGGCGCCGATGATTTTGTTCGACTCCGCATCCTGCATGACGAACAGATAGCTTTCGCCGCCCGGTTTATCGGGGACGTTTTCGGCGCATCGCTGGGATTTGAGGATTCGGCGTTTGAGCGTGTCGCGGTCGCCCGGCAACGTCGTCAGCCCCACCCCCGCCTGCTGGGCAAGCTGCACGAGCTGATCGAGGTCGGCGAGCGAAACTGGGCGGATGAGGACCATAGAGCGACCGAGTCGGAAATTCGAAACTCGAAATTCGAATGACGAATCAAATTCGAAATTCGAAACTCGAACGGCCGACGCTGTTTTTCCGTTTCGAATTTCGAGCTTTGAATTTCGAATTTGATTCGTCATTCGAATTTCGAATTTCGTCGTTCATTTTATGCGCCGTCCAAATCCAATTTCCCATCTCGTTTCATCGGCAAAATGGGGTCGGATCAATATCGCCGACGGCGATTTTGAGCATGAGAAGGGCCGCCAGTTGGGCACGCTCGACCAGGCTGTCGGGGATCATGTATTCATTGGGGGTGTGAATGAGATCGCCGCGAACGCCGAGGCTGTCGACGTTGGGCAGGCCGGCGGCGGCCAGGCGGTTGCCGTCCGATGCGCCGCCCGAGGACCGCGTGGCCAGCGTCATGCCCAGCTCCTTTCCGCAGGACACGATCGCATCCAAAAGGCGCAGCGTACGTTCGTCCGGGATTTTCGCGGGAGAGGCGAATTGCCCGTGCAACTCGGCGGAGATGCCGTCGGATGAATTCAGCTCCGATACGAGATTCTCGACGACATTGGTGACGATTTGCTCGTCGGCGAGCTGAGTCGTGCGGACGTTGATTCGGCAGATGGCCAGATCGGGCACGACGTTGGGCGGCGCGCCGCCGTCGATCGCGCCGACGTTGACCGTCACGCCCGGCAGCGTCTGGTTGATCGCATGAAGCTTCAGCGAGATTTTCGCCGCCGCCAGAAGCGCGCTGCGTCCGGCGGCGAAATCCCGGCCGGCATGAGCGGCCCGGCCGCGAACCACGATCGAGAAGTTCCCCGAACCCCGCCGACGGTCCACCAGCGCGCCATCCGGAAGCGCCGGCTCAAACAGCAACCCGAACTGGTGGTCCCTCGCCGCCGCCACGAGCAACCCCCCCGAGCCGGGCGATCCGATTTCCTCGTCCGGATTGATCAGCACCTGCCAACCGATTCCCTCCCCTTTCCCGCTGCGCTCCAGCGCTTCCAGGGCCGTCAGCATCACCGCCAATCCCCCCTTGGCGTCGGCGACTCCGGGCCCACGGACGTTCCCCGCCTCTTGGCCGGCGGATTGGAAGGGCGAATCCGGCGGATAAACCGTGTCCAGATGAATGTTCAGCAGAATCCGCAGCCTCGCCCCCGGCCGCTTGGTAATCGTCATCGCCCGCCCCAGGGGCAAGTGAATCGGCTGGGCGCGCGAGTCGATAACCACTGCCGGCGAAAGATCGTGCCATTGAATGACGCCCCCGAGCACCGAAAATTCCCGCTCGATGATCTCGCCCAGTTGCTTCAGGCCAGGCACGTTGAACGAATAGCTGTTGACGTTCGACCAATCGATCACGCGCCGGACCATGTGGGGCCGTTGCGTGGCGATCCAGGCGAGCATGGTTTGAAACGAGGAAGACACGGGCCTCAAGAGGGATAACCGGGTGGCACTTGGCGGGAAACGGTTTGGCGAAGATCCAGGTCGGCCTTGATAACGGCCTTGAGCCGTTCGGACAACCGGCGCGCGTATTCAACGGTTTTGGATTGGGCCAGCGCCGGATCGGGAGCCGGAGCGGCGCCGGCTTGGCCGGCAGTGCGAGCCCATTCATCGATGAGCGAATGTTGGTGACGCAGCTCGAAGCACAATCGGACCAGCCGGTTCTCGGCTTCAATGCCGCTTCCTTTCGAGGCAAAATATGCGCGCATCACCTCGGGATACTGGCGCGCGACTTGCAAAAACGCCAGGAAATTCGGCGATACTTCAGCGCCCACGGCCAAAACGCCCAACCCGGATCCATGGTGAAACTCAAAATTCGGATATCCCGAGGATACTTCTGCCCAAAACTTCCACACGCCGAACCCCTCGTGACGGGCCTGAGTATCGTGGAACAACACCACCGCGCGGCGGCTGAGTTTCGGCAGCCACGTTTCAAAATCGTGCTTGACCGCCTCGTACGTGTGGCAACCGTCGATGTGCAGAAGGTCGATGCTGCCGTCGGGGAATTCAACGGCCGCCTGATCGAACTCGCCGCGCAGCAGCCGCGAGAACGCGCCGTACAGCGGATCGTGATAACCTCTCAAGGTAAGGAAGAGTTCTTCGGAATAGTACCCGAAGTGCGGATCACCCTTCCAGGTATCGATTGCGGTGCAGCGGGTCGGAAGTCCGAGCTCGACGACCGCCTGGCAAAAACTGAAATAGGAATCGCCCCCGGCAGTCCCCAGTTCAACCAGCACGGCCGGCCGGATTATTTCCATCGCCACAAATGCGAACGGAATGTGCGAAATCCATGCCGAGAACCCGCTGAGCATTCGCGGGCCGTGCGGCGTCATGCCAAATTCCAGCGGATTGAAGCCAACCCCCCCCTCTGACTGGGATGATGCGACACTATCGCCGTCAGGAGTTTGCGCGTCCGCCATGACAACACTGTTGTAACCTTTGATTCGGGACCGTCAATCATCCGCCCGGGGCGCCCCTCCCGCAATGCGCCATCTGCACAAACGTCGGCCGGGGTCTGAGCCATCAAAGTAGGTGGGTTCTTACGCCGCCAGAGGGCGTTGACTCCAAAATTCCTCCCATTGGTCGTTGAGCCATGCGGAACGCAGCGACAAAACGGATTGCGCGCCGGATTC
>Ga0181538_10000295_pt1 | contig 58619 bp, 43 predicted proteins | sample PEATcosm2014_Bin_40_FD_119773 | JGI IMG/M metagenome (GOLD analysis project Ga0181538, IMG submission 119773) | Peatland microbial communities from MTU Mesocosm Facility, Houghton, MI, USA - PEATcosm2014_Bin23_30_metaG | ecosystem: Environmental > Terrestrial > Soil > Wetlands > Peat | place...
CAATGGGTAAGGATCCGGCTGCGTTCCGTCCGCCATGCTGATGGTGGTGCCGGCGTACACCGTGACTTTCAAACCTGGGATGGTGGTGTAGGAATGAGTCTGGTCGGTGGCGGCATTCTGCTGCACGTAGAACGTTTCGGCCGTATTGATTTGCGGTAGATGGACGTTGATTGGCGAAACCGTCACCTGGCCTTGGACGATGGTGAACACCAGGTTGACGCCGGCGTACTTTCCGGGAGGTGAAGTCACCGTACCGCCGTTGAAGTTGAACAACTGCAGGCCGGTACACGCCATCGGCAGATTGGTGAGGGCGAAATTGCCGCCTCCATCCGAGATCGTCTGCTGGCCGGTACAACCCGTGGTGTTGCCGTTGCCATCCTGGCCGATCGATGTGATGGTGACGCCGGCGAGGGGCGTTTGCATATTGTCGGCGGCGGTGGTGCGGCCCAGGAGCGTCGTGGTGGGGCCCACTACCGAGAGCGATACCGTCGCCGTTTGGGAAGCGGCGATGCCATTCACGGTCGCGGAGGCCGTGATGGTGAGGGTGCTGTTGCTGCTGACGGGCTGATTGGCGGGCGCGCTCAGCGTCAGAATCGAACTCTGGCCGGCGGTGACGGATGTGGGGACGAAGGCCGCCGTCACTCCGCCGGGCATTCCGGTCACGCCGAGGGAAGCAAGCTGCGTAAACCCGCTCGTACTGCTCAATTGCACGGTGTATGTGACGCTCTGCCCCATGATCAGGCTGGCCGAGGGCGGGGACGCGGACAAGCCGTAAGTGCTGGAGGCCGTGACGGTGAACGGTGAAATGGTGCTCGCGGTAGCGCCGCCGCTCGACAGCTTGATGGCGCCGGTTGCCGAACCGGCTGCCACTACGAAGGTGAGCGAGGTCTGTGAGGCGGCGGCAAGGGGCTGCCCGAGAGTTCCGCCAGCCTGGCCGGGCAGCGTGACCTGCGGCGCCGCGCCGAAATTCGCGCCCGTCACCGTGACGGGAGTCCCGATGGGACCGGACTGCGGACTAAAGTTCGAAATGCTGATCGGCGGGCCGGCGGTACAGCCCAGATTGAGGGCGGAGTTGATATCGATCTGGATGTCGATGACGCTGACGGTTCCACCCCCGCTCAGTTCGTTATTCGGCGCCTGGAGGCCAAGTGCTTCATTGATCAGGGTTTGAACGTCAGTGACGTTGGTGGTCCCGGTTTGATGGACGTCGCAGGCGGTGAATGTGGTCGCCCGACCGCACAGAGGCAGGATGGCGCAAAGCCACCACGCCCGCAGCACTCCCCTCGCAAACATGAAAAAAGACTGCCCCTCCGAACCTTGCCATAATACACCGAAATCGCGGGCAGCGCACCGCTCCCGGAAGCTGTGAAAGATTACAGAGCCACGACCGCAAGGGAGTGGTGCCTTTCTTCGAACAGTACAGCAAAAGCACCGCTCCCTCGCGGTCGTGGCTCTGTACCGGGAGGGGTGCCTGTCCAGCGTATTCTGGGACTTTTTCGGGTGAAATCACCCAATTCGCTGTGGCTAGAGTCTCAATTGTGACCGAAATAATGTGTGTTTTTGCGGTGGGGCGTTTTTGAAATGAGCAACTTAGATAAAATTAGGTCCAATGGAGTGCGTTTTGCCTTAAATTAGGACTATAGGAACTTTTTATGACTATAGTTGGAGGCGTGGCGATCGTGGTGCTGGCCGGGTTGGCCATCGCCCTCGGACGAGCGGTCCGGCTATGGTGGACCTATCGCGGCGCCCGGGTCATTACCTGCCCGGAGAACCTGCGGCCCGCGGGAGTTTTCGTGGATGCGGCTCACACGGCCGTAAACCCGTTTGCCAAATCGCCGGAATTGCGGCTTTCATCCTGTTCGCGCTGGCCGGAACGCGCCGGCTGCGGGCAGGAATGCCTCAAGCAAATCGAGACCGCGCCGCAAGATTGCCTGGTGCGCACGATTCTCGCGCAATGGTACGCCGGAAAACGCTGCGCCTGCTGCGGCCAGCCATTCGGCGATATTTTAGCGCCGGGTGCAAAACCCGCCATCCTTAGTGCCGATAAGAATTCTGTGGAGTGGAACCAGATACCAGCCGAGCGGTTACCCGAAACGCTGGCGGCTGCATCGCCGATCTGTTTCGCCTGCCACATGGGTAGCGTACTGGTCCGCACTCATCCGGAGTTGGCCGTCGACCGCCACCGGACTGCGGACGCCCGCAAGATCTGATGGGCCGGAGGCAATGTGAAGCGGTGGTTGATCGGCTTCGCGGTGGCGGTACTGCCATTGTGCGGAGCTCAAAATGGGGCCGTGTTGCCCCCCATCGTGCTGTACACCCAATTTGTCGAACAACCTCCAGGCGCTGTTTTCGACGCCATACAAAGCGAAGTGCAGTCGATCATGGCGCCCATGGGGCTGAGATTCCAGTGGCATGACCTGGTTGCGTCCGACGGGAAGCAGGTCTCGATCGAACTGGCGGTCATCACTTTCAAAGGCCGCTGCGACGTTGCCAGCTTGCATCCACGCGACCAGAATCCCGGGCCGTTGGGGTGGACGAACATCAGCGACGGAGTGATCCTTCCCTTCGCTAACGTGGATTGTTCGGCCGTTCGCAACTTCATCCAACGGGAGCTTTTGGACACCCGCCCGGCCGCTCGTGAGGCGGCCTTCGGACGCGCTCTGGGCCGCGTTCTGGCGCATGAACTGTATCACATCTTCGCCAATACCAAGCGGCACGGCGTGGATGGAGTGGCGCGCGAGTATTACACGGCTCACGATCTGCTCACCGCCGATTTTCAATTCCAGGCCAAGGAATCTCTGGCATTGCTGCACAGCAAAGCGCGCGCTGCTTTAGCCGCCACTCCTCTGTGGACAGTGGACGACGTAGACCATCGGGATTGAACGCCGGCGCCGAACCGCTGGGCCGTCCACCTTCGCTATAATCGCCACTGTGGCCGTCTCCGAAATCGAACTTTATCGCCATCAATTTCAACAGATCCAGCAGCAGGCGAGCGAGCTTACCGCCCAGCTCAACGAAGCTCGCTTCAACTGGCGGCCATCACCCGGGGAATGGTCGATTGAGGAATGCCTGTCTCACCTCACCATGGTCGGCCAATGGGAACTGCGGGCGATCGAGAAAGCCGTTGAAGAGGGGAGACAGCGCGGCCTGACCGGACAGGGCCCGTTCCATTATGGCGCCATCGACCGGTTTATCGTCCACCAGACCGAACCGCCGGTACGCAGTCCTTTGCCCACGCCACGCCACTTCGTTCCTCTGCACGGCCAGCCGCTGACCGCCGTCATGCCGACCTTCTATCACGTGCAGAGCCAGTTGATTCTGCAATTGGAGCGCGCCGAGGGTCTCGATCTGCGCCGCGTCAAGGTGGCCACGCCGATTTCGCGATTCCTCAAGTTGAGCCTGGGCGCGATGTTCGCCCAGATCGCCGCTCACGAACGGCGTCATCTGGATCAGGCGTGGCGCGTGCGGGAAAAACTACCGCTGTAATTTCAATACTGTTCACTTTGTGCTGTGGCGCAGACTTCAGAGGGAGTTGCAAAACTCGTTGTTCGGCGCAGAAAAGCACCGCTCCCTCGCGCGGTGCCCTCTCGGCCCGGCTCAGTAGGCGCTGATGTTTTAACGCATAGTTGAAGAGCCGCGACCGCAAGGGAGCGGTTTGCCGCTAAGTTTGCAACTCCCTCTGAAGTCCTCCGCAGCCTGAAGGCTGCCCCACAGAAACTCACCCGGACCTCCGCTAAGTGAACGGCATTGGCTTTAACTTGCATTTCTCACACTCTTTCTACTGGGTGACCCAGAGGGTACCCCGCTTCGCGCGCCTAACAGGCTGATGAAAAAGGCACATAGGCCGCCGATAAACGCAGATGAACGCGGATAAGTTGTTTGTTTTCAATCGGCGTTTATCAGCGTTCATCGGCGGCTGAGTCATTTCCAGTGTTTTTCAGCATCCTGCTAGTTCCACGGCCTTCTCACGCGCCTTCGCTACCAAACGGTGCGGTTCTCGATGGCACGCGCGCGATATGCTCAAATTGATAGCAGGAGGCTTTGCCTTTTTGAGGCGATCGGAAAACGTGGCGGAGGTTCCCGGCGGTCGAATGAAGCGCCTGGCGCAAGGCATCGAAGCGCTGGTCGACAAGGATGAAAGGCTGCTTAGCCTGTCACGGCAAATGGACCAGGTGCGCCGCGCCGCCGCGTGCGATCTGCATACCATCTGCCGCGATTTTGTGAATTCGCTCAATCGCCTGATGTCCAGGACTGAGTTGCTGCTCGATCCGGCGGAATTCTCCGCAACCTCGTTTCAAGAGGACGCGACGAACCTGATCCAGATCAGCGTGCGGGGTCGCATCCTCCAGGTGGCTTACGCCGCCACGCAGGAACTCATCTCCACCGAGGATTTTCGCGTTCCCTACACGCTTGCCGGCTCGCTGCGGGCGTTCAACCAGGACATGCTGACGAAGGACCTCATCGAGGAGCAGCTGGTTTTCTACACCGTGGAGGGCGACCGGAAAATGTGGCGGTTCTTCGATGCGCGCACGTATCGCTCGGGTACGTTCGACCAGGAATTCCTGGTCTCGGTAGTGGAGCAATTGATCTGACGGTCTACTCGGCGCGCAGCGCGGCGATCGGTTCGACGCGAGCCGCGCGCCGCACGGGCAGATAGCCGGCAACGACAGCGGCCGCGGCCAGAATCGCCGCCGCCATCCCGAGACTCGCCGGATCGTGCGGCTGGACCCCGAAGAGTTGCGATTGCACGACGCCCATGAGCGTCCACGCCACGGGCAGCGCCAACGCGATTCCTGCGCCGCCTAACAGCAGCACCTGGCGCAACACCATCCAGGCCACGCTTCCGGCGTCGGCGCCCAGCGCCATGCGCACGTCGATCTCGCGCGTGCGGCGCGCTACGCTGAACGACATCAGGCCGTAAATGCCGATAGCCGCGAGCAGCGCCGCGACCGCGCCGAAGATCGACGCCAGGGTGGTAACCATGCGATCGCGCGCCAGCGTCAGTTCCGCCTGCTCGTCGAGCGTGCGCATGGCGAATGGCGGAACGGCGGCATCCAGGCTGGCCACGGGCTGGCGAATTTCGCGGGCGGCCCACCGTAATTCCGTCAAAACCCTTCTGACTGACGCCCGGCACGGTGAGCCATTGACCGTGGACCACGATCGCATGGCCGATGATTTGCGGGTCGCCCGAGAAGCGGGACATCCAGTAGTCGTAAGTAAGCACGACCAGCGGATGGCCGCCGGGTGTGACGTCGTCCCGCGGCGTGAAAGTGCGGCCGAGCACCGCGCCGGCTCCGAGGACATCGAAGTAGTTGCCGCTGACCAGTTCGCCCTCCACGCGCTCGGTGTGGCTGCCGAACGCCACGCTGAGTGTCAGGGGACACTCGCCGATCACGCCGTCGAAGACCAGGTTGCGGTCGCGAATGTCTTCATAGAGCGGGTAGGAAAACGTGTCGTTACCGATGGCGGTGCCGTAGACTATGCCGTTTTGCTTGATCTGGACCAGTTGCTCGGGATTTCGCACCGGCAGATTGCGCAACAGCACCTGGTCGAGCAGCGTGAAGATGGCGGTGTTGGCCCCGATGCCGAGCGCGAGCGAGAGCACCGCCGCCGCCGTGAATCCTGTGGCGCATGCCGCGCAGGGCGTAGCGGACATCCTGCAGGGTGGTTTCGAGCCACACCAGGACGTCGCGGTCGCGCGCCGATTCGCGCAGCGCGGTGCGGTTGCCGAACAGCAGAGCGGCTTTGCGGCGGGCGTCTTCTGGGCTCATGCCGCGGGCGATGAAATCGTCGGTGCGCTGCTCGATGTGGAAGCGAAGCTCTCATCGAGCGCGCGGTCGAGCGGTTTCGGGTCGAACGTGCGTAGCAGTCTGCGCATCCACGACATAGCGCCCCCTCAGGCGTAACGCAGCACGGTGGCGACGGCGGAAGTGAGCTGCTCCCACTTCTTCTCCTCGAGCGCCAACTGGCGGCGGCCGGCAGCCGTGATTTCGTAGAACTTGGCTTTGCGCTTATTGCCGGAAACTCCCCATTCGGAGCGGATCCAGCCGTCCTGCTCGATACGGTGCAGCGCGGGATAGAGCGACCCCTCTTCGACCCGGAGCTCGTCCTTGGACACGGTTTGAATGTGTACCGCGATCCCGTACCCGTGTTGTTTGCCGCGGGCGAGCGTTTTCAGAATCAGAAGGTCCAGCGTGCCTTGCAGGACGTCCGGTTTGCCTTTTCCCATGCTTCTCCTAGATATCTAGGAGAAGCATACCGCCGTCGAGGGCGGGCGTCAAGCGCCTATTTGGGATACCAGTCGCGGATGCGGACTTCGATTCCCGAGCCGGCCAGAGCTTTCTGAAAGACCCTGAGATCGGAGTTGCCGTAGTGGTATGGGTAAACCATGGCGGGATGGAACGCGCGCACGGCTTCGGCCGCCGCTTCTGGAGACATGGTGTACGGCAGATTCATGCACACGAACGCCACGTCGATATTTTTCAGCGCTTTCATTTCGGGAGTGCCTTCGGTATCCCCGGAAAAATAGAAGCGCTTGCCGCCGTACGTCACAACGTACCCGTTGCCGCGGCCCTTGTCGTGATAGATGGTCCCATTCGCCGCGGGCTTCATATTGTACATGGGAATCGCTTCGACTTTGAATTCGCCAATCGTTCTGGTTTCGCCATTCGAAATCACAGTGCATCCGGGAATTCTCTCGGAGACCGCTTTGGGCGCCAGGATCACCGTGCCTGCCTTCTTGAGTTTCTCGACGAGGGGCGGCGCCATGTGGTCGGCGTGGATATCGGTGATGAAGATGTAATCGGCCTGCGGAAGGCCCTCATATTTGCCTTGGGCGGGATCGATATATAAGACCTTGCCACCGGCCTGAATCATCAGGCTCGCGTGCTGGATGGGCGTAATCCGGACCGGACCGGCGGACGTAGCGAACTCCTCGGGAGCGGCGGCAAGAGCAACGGTAGCGGAGAGGAAGATCGCAGTTAACAGAAGTTTCATATTGGAGATTGTACCGTGTACTATAGCGCGAAAGTCCTGGTAGTACGGACAGGTCCGGGCCTCAAAAGCGCGGGCCCACGGGGCACTCCCGCGTGGAAATGCGAAAAACCTCGAGTTCTCGCAAGAAACGCGATTTGCCGGCGACCGTTAAATGGCGGTTTTTATCCGTGCGCATCCGTGTCCATCCGTGGCCGAAAAATCACTGCTCCAGGATTTCGCAGCGCTTCGGGATCCGGTCAAACTCAGGAGGCATTGAATTTGGCCACGGATGCGCACGGATAAACGGCGCCGCTCCCCTTGATCGCGGCTCGGTGTGGCCCTTTTTTGATATCGTAAAATCCTGACGGTTGGTTCGACTGGGAGGGTACGCTTCTACATCGGGAAACGGTTTTTGAGCGCCATGGTTCCGTGCGCCCTGGCGATGGCGGCAGCGGCGCAGACGCCCGCGCAAGCGCCGCCGCCGCAGAGTCCGCCGCCTCAGCGGGCGGGGCGCGGAGGCGGGGGATTCGCCAATGCGTTTCCGCAGCATGAAAAAGCCGACCAGGCGGCCATCGATCGGGGCAAGGCGCTCTACGGAGTGCAATGCAATTTTTGTCATGGTTCCGACGCGCGCGGCGGCGAGGGCGGAGCGAATCTGCTGCGCTCCGATCTGGTGCTCAACGACAAGAACGGCGAACTGATCGCGCAGGTGGTGCAGAACGGCCGGGGCGAAATGCCGCGCCTCAATCTCACCAACGAACAGATTTCCGACATCGCCGCCTTCATTCACAGCTTCCGCGTCGGCGGCTACGATATCTCCCGGAACCGGCCGCCCAGCATCCTGGTGGGCGACGCCACAGCCGGCGAAAAAGCTTTCCAGGCGAAATGCGCCGGTTGCCATTCGGCCGCCGGCGACCTGAAAGGCGTGGCATCGAAATTCGCCGACCCGAAACAATTGCAGAACGCGTTCCTGATGCCCGGCGGAGGCCGCGGTGGGAGAGGCGCGCCGGTCACGGTGACCGTCACCATGCCGGATGGTGAAAAACTGCAAGGGCGTCTCATCCGCATCGACGATTTCATCGTCACGTTGGCCGATTCCGAGGGCTCCCAGCACACCATCCGGCGCGATGGCGGCACGCCCAAGGTCGAAATCCACGACCCGCTCGCGCCGCACCGCGATCTGCTGCCGGCTTACACCGATACCGACATTCATAACATCACGTCTTATTTGGTGACCCTGAAATGACTAAGTGGATTTTGTTGACTCTCGCGGCGAGCGCTCTTCCCGCGACGCTACCGGCGCAACCCCTCGACCCGGCGTCCCTTTTCAAGCCGCTCGCCGATTCCTGGCCCACCTATGCGGGCGATTACTCCAGCAAGCGCTATAGCAGCCTGAAGCAGATCAACCAATCCAACGTGCGCAATCTCACGCTGGCGTGGGTAAACCGGGTAAGCGCCGGCGAGGGCCGCGGCGGAGGGGGAGGCTTCGGCGGACGCGGTTTCGGCGGCGCTCCCACCATCGTCGGCGGCGAGGCTCCCGACACCGGCTCGGCCAGCGCGCAGGCGGCGAATGTGCGCGGGTCCATCCTCGAAGTGAACGGCGTGCTCTATCTTTCCGCGCCCGATAACGCCTGGGCTTTGGATGGCCGCGACGGCCACGAGCTGTGGCATTATTTCTGGCGCACCAAGGGTGGCACCCACATCGGCAATCGCGGCCTCGGCATGTGGGGGAACTGGCTGTACCTGGAAACGCCGGACGATTATCTTATCTGCCTCGACGCGCGCACGGGCAAGGAGCGCTGGCACAAGGAAATCGCCAACTTCAACCAGCAATACTTCTCCACCATGGCGCCGGTGGCGATCGGGAATCATATCCTCATCGGCACCGGCAACGATCTCGATGAGCCCGGCTATGTGCAGGCACGCGATCCCGAGACTGGCGATGTGCAATGGACCTTTTACACCGTCCCCATGAAAGCCGGCGATCCCGGTCTCGACACGTGGGGCAGTCTCGATGGCGCGAAGCATGGCGCCGGCAATGTCTGGATTCCGGGTTCCTACGATCCCGAAACGCACCTGTACATCTTCGGCACCGGAAATCCCTCGCCGGCCTATACCAATCCGCCCAGCCGCGATGGTGACAACTTATTCACTTGCTCGATCGTGGCCATCAATGTCGATACCGGCAAAATGGCGTGGTATTACCAGTTCAATCCGCACGATACGCACGATTGGGATTCCACCGAATCGCCCATCCTGGTGGACGGCGATTTCAATGGCAAGCCGCGCAAAATGGTGCTGCACGCCGATCGCAACGGCTACTTCTTCACCCTCGATCGTCTCACGGGCGAGCACCTGGTGACCGGCAAGTTCTCCGACGCGGCCAATTGGGTGAAGGAGATCAACGCGAAGGGTCAGCCCATCCGCGATCCCGAAAAGGATTCCACCGTGGCCGGCTCGCTGACATCGCCCAATAACGGCGGCGCGACTAATTGGCCGCCGCCGAGTTACTCGCCCGATACCGGGCTCTTCTATGTGCCGACGAACGAAGCTTACGCCATGTACTATCTCACGGAGACCGATCCGCGCGGTGCGATGGGGTTAGGCGGCAAGGAAGAGGACTCGGTGGGAAGCATGGGCGGCTATCTTACCGCCATCGACTACAAGACGGGCAAAGTCGCATGGCGTCATCGCTATCCCGGCACGGGCGGCGGCTTGGGCAGCGGCATGCTGACGACGGCAGGCAAACTGCTCCTTGCCGGCGATTTGAGCGGCAACCTGGTGGCCTACGATCCGGCCGACGGCAAGATCCTGTGGCACTCGCGGTTGGGGCAGGTGTCGAACGCGCCCGAGACTTATATGCTCGACGGCCATCAGTACATCCTGGTGGCGGCGGGCGACAGCTTGTACGCCTTCACGCTGTACTGAGAGTGCTGAACCGAAGGCGCCTGCTGAACCGAAGGCGCCTGCTGAACCGAAGGCGCCTACTGAACCGAAGGCGCCTACTGAACCGAAGGCGCCTACTGAGCCGAAGGCGCCTACTGAGCCGCGACCGCGAGGGAGCGGTGCTTTTTGGGGTGCGCCTCTATTTCGCAGCGCAGCCCAACCCAAGAGCCGCGTTGATCTCGATCTGGATATCCGCCACGCCGATGGCGGCGTTGCCGCTTAGATTGTTTTTGGGCGCGGCAACCCCCAATGCCTGGTTGACGATCTGCTGCACGTCGCCCACGCTGGTGCTTCCAACCATGGTCAAATCGCAGGCAGTTACCACCAGAAAGCTCTGGCTGACGGACTTCGCCGCCGAGTAAGTTCCATTTCCCGGCTGGCTGGCCGTGATGGTGCAAGTGCCCGTGCCCTCCAGGGTAACCGTCGAACCGGAGATTTGGCACACGCTCGCCGGCGTCGGGGTGAAGCTCACCGCCAGTCCCGAGGATGCCGTCGCGGTCAGGGTGAATGGCGCCTCCTCTAAGATCTGAGTCGAGATTGGCCCAAAGCTGATCGATTGACTTAGTAGCAGAATCGTAGTGACATCCTGCGCGGTAACGGTGAGCGCCCCGCCGCCCGATACGCTTACGCTGTTCGTCACCGGCGACGCGACTCCGCCTCCTACGTTCACGGTCACCTGGATCGGATAACTCGATTGCGGGCTCAGAGCGTCGGCGCGCATGCACGTGCCGCTGGTGCTGGTGGTGGTGCAGTTCCAGCCCGTCCCGACCATATTGACCATCGTCAATCCTGGAGGCAGCGAATCGGTCACCGTGATGGCGCCGCTGGTAGGCCGCGTGGTGGTGCTCACGGTCACCGTATAGGTGGCACTCTGCTGCTCTTCCGAGAAATTACCCTGATGGGTGACGCTGATTTCGAGCGTGGTTGCCGGCCATTCGCCGGCGAGGACCGCGGCGTCCACCGAACCGAGCCCCGTCGCCTGGTTGTATGGGCCTTGAGTGACGCTGAAGCCGGTGACTCCGGGAACCGAGTTACTCCCGGCCACCGTCGGGTGAAACGGGTTCGTCGCCGCCTCCTGCTGGAGTTCATAGAGCGCCGGCCCCGGATTCCCCCACGCGGTGTCGCTGCCGGTGGCGGCGATCATCAGCGCCATGATGCCGGCGAACGACGGCGCCGCCGCCGACGTTCCTTCGACCGTGGTCTGCTTGCCGCCGATGTACAGCAGGTAGGTGTCATGATACGCCGCGGACAGCGCCACGTCGGGCACGTCGCGCGCGCTATCCTGCGGTGTTACCGCCTCCTGCCATGACGGCTTGGAGTAGAGAATGCTGGCCCCGCCGCCGCTGGCGAACGTGGAAGAGCCCTCTTTCTCGTTCCACACATTTTCTGGGATGTACCCCAGCGCATTCCCCGCGTTCGACCAGTAAGAGCCGGGGCTCGCGGTATCGTCGAATTCCGTTCCGCCTACGCAGACCACCGACGGCGAAGAACAAAGACCGTTGACGGCGGGCGCCTTGAAACTGGTGGCACCATCCTCCCGCTGCGGCAAGCAGGCGTCGGCGCCCCAATCCCCGGCAGCCACAAAGACACTCATGCCCTGCGCCGCGGCCTGGTTCCAAAGACTGGTCCACAGCTTGACCACGCTCGACGTCATCACCGGCTCGCACTCGGAGTAGCTCAGGCTGACTATCTGCGCCACGTTGTTATCGACGATATATTGCGCCGAGAGAACCAACCCGTCCGTGGTCCTGGTCGACGCAACGGGCACGAGAATTACACCGGCTTGCGGCGCCACTGAGCCGGCGCGCGTCACATCGAGCGTGGTTTCCAGCCAGTCGCCGCACCCCGTCAATCCAAAATTCGGGTTCGATTGCAGGCAATCCACACCCGGATCGTCATAAGGCGTGATCACCTGGGGCACGGCGATGCCGAAATTAGTGGAATTGTCCGCCAGCTTGCTGATATCCGAGAGATCGATGTTCGACCGCGCGACGATGGCGATGTTCACGCCCAAGCCGCCTTCGAGATTCGATCCGTCGCTGTAGAGCGGAATCGAGTCGTAGATCGCCGCGAAATCGTAAGGAGCGATAAGATAAGAGCCGTTCGAGAGATATTGCGGCGAAAGTCTGTGACGTCCAGGCGAAGCGCGAAAATCGCTGAAAGACACCGGGCCTTCCACCACCGCGGCCAGCGCCTCGGGAATGTCGGGAATCGCCGCATTGGCGTGGTGAAGCCTGCCGTTCACCAGATAAGCATGGATGGCGGTATGGAAGGCCGATTCCACCTGCGCCGCCGTGCCGCTGAAGACGAGCCAGAGGCGGCTTGCGGGCGGGGGCTCGACCGCGAAGCCGTAACTCCGCAGCCAGTCGATTACGGCTTCCAGATCGCGCTCCGAGACCCCAAAATGCGCGCCGAAAGTCTGGGGCGTCAGCCAGCGATGGTAGAAGAAAGCGGATCGGCGATCCTGCTGTGCCGCATTCAATTGCGCGAGCGCGCTCTGCTGATCGGCGGCCGGGCGCAGGAGCAGAACCACGCGCTCCATCGGAAAGCTGGAAGGCACCGGACCCTGATCGATTCCAGCGACAGGCGGAGCGGGTCCCGATAGCGCCACGCGCCGGCTTTCGTCAATGACGGCCGCGCGATCCCTCGGCCGAATCGTGAGAAGCGGATCGAACGGCTGGGCGTGCGCGCAGGCCAGGACAAACCAAAACCTGAGGAAAACCAGGACTCCCTTGCCAGCGCGACCCATTAACGGGTATTGTGGCACGCCGCGCAGCTTGTGTTGGCGTGCACTCTCACGTGACCGCTTTGGCAGAAGATTATATGGCAGTGTCCTGGCGCTTCGCCTCGTTCATCGGGAGATAACGAAGGCGCCGCTCCCTTGCGGTCGCGGCTCACAGTCATGCGTTGAAACGACAGCGCCTACTGAGCCGCGACCGCCAGAGCGGTGCCCTTCGTGCGGACCGAGAAATTTTGCAACTGCCTCTTAAGTCCGCCACCAGACCAGCGGGACTAAAGTCCCTTGCAGGCTAAAGCCTGCCCCACAAGGTACAACACAGAATAAGAGCCAGCCGCGCGTCACCGGTTGGACGGATGCACGGGCTTCGCGCCGCTCTTAACGATGAGCTGCGTCATGAGGTCGACAGCCTTGTCGATCGGCAATATGTCGGCGATGTCCATGGGAGTACGCCCGCGCGCATTCTTCTCGTCGATAGGCGACCCTTTGTCGAACAGGAATTGGATCACTTCGCAGATATCCTGCTGGGTCGCCGTCGGGCCGAGCGTTCCGGTGACCGCGGCGTGCGTGATGGTGTCGCCGGTGTCGGTGGTGGCCTTCACGTCCTGATCGAACTCGTAGGCGTATTTGACCACGCCCACATGCCCGCTGCCCGCTGCGAACATCAGCAGCGTCGATCCTTCCTGCGCCTTCAATTTGGGATCCGCATGATGTTCGATGAGTGCGCGCATGATGGCTTCCTGGTTGGCTTTCGCGGCCATCATGAGGGGAGTTTGCTCGCCCGGCGGAGGCCGAAAACCACCACCGCCGTCGCCGCGTCCGGAAGCCTGCGTCTTTCTCGTGCGCGCGTTGGGATCGGCGCCCTTGGCAAGCAGCGCGTTCACCAGTTCCAGGCTGCCGTTTTGCGCGGCGCTGTGCAGCGGTGTGATCCCCGTGCGGTCGGCCACATTGGGGTCGGCGCCGCGATCGAGCAATACCAGCGCGGATTTCGTTGCTTTGCTGGCCGCTGCGATGGAGAGAACTTTAGTGCCGTCGGGCAGGGCGTAATTCGGGTCCGCCCCCGCCGCGATTAATTCCTTTACCGACGTGTCGGAGTTCTTTTCGCCGGCGAAGACCAGTGGCGTAAACCCGCTCTTGGATGCCGCCCTGGCGTCGGCCCCGGAGTCGATGAGCGCCTTCACGACGGCCGCGTGCCCCTCGGCCGCCGCCCACATCAGCGCGTTCTGGCCCTTGGCGGGCTCGGTGGACGAGACATCGGCGCCAGCGGCGATCAGCGCTTTCACCGCCGCCACGTTGCCCGAATTCGCCGCAATCATGAGCGCGGTTTCGCCGTTCCATCGCGCGTCTTTGGCGTTCGCGCCGGCCTTCAGCAGAGCGTTCACCAGAACGTCGTCGCCGGTCGAGCAGGCGAGCGTGAGCGGCGTCTCGCCGTATTCATCGGCGGTATTCACCTTCGCGCCGGCCGCGATCAACGCCAGCGCGGAATCGCGATCGTCCAGGTATGCGGCCCACGCGAGCGCGGTGGCGCCATCGGGCTGCGCGGAATTCACGTCGGCCCTGGCGCGCAGGAGCGCGGCGAATTCCTTGTGATCGCGCCGTTTGACGGCGTCGAGCAGGCGGAGGTCGGCGGCGTGCGCCGCGCTCGTGAACAGCAGGAGGCCGATGATGAGCCGCGACCGCGAGGGAGCGGTGCTTTTCAATCAGACCTCCAGGAGCTTGAGTTCGCCGGTGCTATCGCCCAGCTTTTCGGGCGGCGGCACTTTGGCTTTATCGAGCATGGTGAGCAGCAGGTTGTTCATGGGCGTTTCCTTGGGGTAGCGGATGTGGCGCCCGCCCTTGATCTGTCCGGCCGCACCGCCGATCAGCACCAGCGGCAGATTGTGATGCGTGTGCGCGTTGCCGTCGCAGATGCTGCTTCCATATAGCACCATCGAGTGGTCCAGCAAAGTGCCGTCGCCATCGGGAGTGGAACGGAGTTTGTCCAACAGGTAAGAAAACACCTTCACGTGATAGGTATCGATCTGCGTAACTTTCTCGATCTTCGCGGGATCGTTCTGATGGTGCGTGAGCGGATGGTGACCGTCGGAAATGCCGATCTCGCGATAGCTCCGGTCGCTTCCCTCGCGTCCCATCATAAAGGTGATGACGCGCGTCAGGTCGGCCTGGAAGGCGATGGTTTGCAGGTCCATCATCAGCCTGGCGTGCTCTTCGAAATCCGCGGGGACGCCCGCCGGCCGCTCCATCACGGGCACCTTCATGGTGTTGTTCTGCTCTTCGGCTTTCTGAATGTGCCGCTCCACATCGCGGATGGAATCCAGGTATTCCGACAGCTTGCCGCGATCGCGCGGTCCGAGATTGGTCTCCATGCGGTCCAGGTCGCCGGTGATGTAGTCAAGCAGGCTGCCCTGCTCTTTGAACGCCGCCATGCGTGTTTTGGGATCGGTGCTGTCGCCTTCCCCGAACAACCGCTCGAAGATGGCGCGCGGATTGATTTCCACCGGGTTCGGCGTGGTGGGCGTGCGCCACGAAATGGTGTTGGAATAGGCGCAGCTGTAGCCGGAATCGCAACCGCCCGCCAGGCTCGGCGATTCCAGCCCGAACTCGAGCGACGCGAACTGCGTGCTTTTCCCGAGCTCTTTGGCGGCGATCTGGTCGGCCGAAACGCCGGCGTGAATGCCCGCGCCCTCGGTCTTCGCGGGATGCACGCCGGTGAGCCAGGTGGCGCCGGCGCGCGCGTGGTCGCCCGCGCCATCGCCCAGCGCGCGCCCGTTGATCTGCGCCAGGCCGGAAAGCACCACCATCTGCTCGCGGAACGGCTCGAGCGCTTTCATGGTGCGGGTGATCTCGAAAGCCGAGCCTTCGGCTTGAGGAGTCCAGGCGCCGGGAATGATGCCGTTCGGAACATACACGAACGCCAGCCGGATGGCCGGCGCCGCGCCCGTGCTCTTGGCGGCCCTCAGCGCCGGCGTCATGGCATCGAGCCACGGCAGCGCGAGAGCCACGCCGGCGCCGCGCAGCAGCGTGCGGCGCGAAACGTGCTTTCGGGTCAGATAGTTCATTTGTCCGGGGTCCTCCTCATTTCAAATGGCGTACTTTTTACGATCGCGGCGATCAGTGCCGACATGCGATAGTCGTCCTGGCCAGCCTCGCGCGCGATGGCGCGCACCGCAGGCTGGTCGTAATATTCCAGTCCGCGGCCCAACGCGTAGAGCAGCAGCTTTTCGGTCGCGGTATGGATGAATTCGTCGCGGTCCTTGGTGGTGAGAATCTTTTTCAGGCCCGCCGGCCCCACGAACTTCGTGCCATCGGGGAGTACGCCCGATGCGTCGATGGGGCTGCCGGCGTCCTTATTGCGCCAGCGGCCGACGCCATCATAGTTCTCTAGCGCGAATCCCAGCGGATCCATGCGCGAGTGGCACGACGCGCACACCGGATCGGCGCGATGCTGCTCCATCTGCTCGCGCATGGTGAGCTCGCGGCCGTCTTTTCCGTGCGGCATAAGTTCCGGCACCACGGCCGGCGGCGGAGGCGGCGGCGTGCCCAGCAGCGTCTCCAGAATCCACTTTCCGCGCTGTACCACCGACGTCCGATTGGGGTACGACGTCACCGTCAGAATGCTTCCCTGCCCCAATAAACCGCCGCGATCCGGGTCCGTCAGCACCACCTTGCGAAACTGCGGGCCGTAGACGTCCGGAATGCCGTAATGCTGGGCGAGCCGCTGATTGAGGAAGGTGTAATTGGCGTCGAGGAGTTCCAGCACGCTGCGGTCTTCGCGCAAAATGTTCTGGAAGAAGAGCGAGGTTTCCTTCTGGAAGGCCTGCCGCAAAGTATCGTCAAATTCCGGGAACGCGTCGGGGTCCGGCCGCGATAACTGCAGCTTGCGCAGGTACAGCCATTGACCGGCGAAATTATCCACCAGCGCCTCGGATTTCGGATCGTCCAGCATGCGCTCCACTTGCGCGCGCAGAACCACCGGATCTTTGAGCTTGCCCTGCTCGGCGAGATTCAGCAACTGGTCGTCGGGAATGCTGCTCCACAGGAAAAACGAGAGCCGCGAGGCCAGCGCGAAATCGCCGATGCGATAGACCGAACCCGGCGCTGGGCCCTGCGGGTCGCGCTCCAGGCGGAAGAGGAAATCGGGCGAGACCAGCATCGCGGTAAGCGCCTTTTCGATGGCCAGATCGAAGTCGCCCTGCGCGCGCCCGCGCTGGTAGAACGCCATGAGCGGCTTGACGTCGGCCTCGGTGACCGTGCGGCGAAACGCCCGGCGCACCAGCTTCGCCAGAATCGTGTGCGCACAGGCCGATTCCTGCGCCCCGCTGGAAGGCCGGCACGCAAAAATCCGCTCGCGGCTGGGAGTATCGCCGCGGCCGGTGATTTTGTACGGGCCGGAAATGATTATCTTGTCGACTTGCTGGCTCGAGCCGCCGAATACCTCGAATGTCTTCAGGCGAGCGCCGTCCATACGCACGTCGAGCGTCCCCGCCGGTGTAGGCGCCGGCGATCCTCGTCCCGGCTCCGCGGTCCCGTCGACCGGAAACGGACCACGGCGTCCAGGGACGATCTCGGGCTTGAACGATTGCTTCGGGAACGTCGCGCCGATGGTCCGCAGTCCGGCCTGAATGGGCATGCGGATTTCGTGCACCGCGCCGTTCTCGCCGTTCAGTTTGACGCGGATGACGTATTCGGCATTCACCGGAAAGTAATATTGGAACGACATTCCGCGGGCCGAATCGAAGGGCAGATCGTCGCTCGCGCGATCGGTGGCACGCTTCATGGGGTTGGGAAACTCTTCGTCGGAAGGCTTGAGCGTGAGATCGCCCACGGCCGTACGGCTCACCCGCCGCGCTACCGAAAGGTAGCGTTCGACGAGCGCGGGGGACATCGTCAGTACGTCGGCAATATTGTCGAAGCCGTAGCCGGAATCGTCCACCGGCAGCAAATCGCCCGGTTTGATGTCGACCGCCAACAGATCGCGAACGGCATTGCTGTACTCGGCGCGATTCAGGCGGTGGATGGCCGGCCGCCCGGGGTTCGGATGCGCCGCCGCGTACTTGTCGAGCGAATTCACCAGCCAGCCCGTGAAAGCCGCGGCGCTGGCCGCATTCGGGTGCGGCATGCCGGGAGGCGGCATTTCGCCCGCGCCCACTTTGCGGATGGCTTTCTCCAGAATCTCAGCGCTCTTTCCCGGATTGCTCCAATCGACACTTTCGAAGGAAATTCCCGCCACCTGGCTGGTATCGTTGTGACAGGCCAGGCAGTATTGCTCGCTAAAAGATTCCGGATTGAATGCGGGGTTTTGCGCGAGGGCGAGCGACGAAATTCCACCAAGCGCCGCGACGACGATGCCGACACGGCACACTACCAGCGTTTTCCCCTCGCTCAGGCGATACATCTGTTTCATTTTCCACCCTATTAGCCGCGGGCGTCAATGACGCGATGGGAGCATTTCCATCGGCAGGGGTCGGCGGGCCCCGATCTTGGCTCTGCTACAGTGGGACTATGAAGTACCCAGTTGCTTTGCTAACGACCGAAGAGGGGTACAGCGTTTTTTGCCCCGGGCTGCCCGGATGCGGTCGCAAGGCGCTACGGAAGAAGAGGCTTTGGCGAACATTCGGGACGCGATCGGCGAATACCTCGAAGTCGCGAAGCAACTCGCCGGTGAACAGAACCTGAGGGAAGTGGAAATTCAGGCCCAGCCAGCAGGCTGCTGAAAAAGGCAAATAGGCCGCTGATAAACGCCGATAAATGCGGATGGGATGCTTGTTTTCAATCGGCGTTTATCGGCGTTCATCGGCGGCTGGTCATTTGCTGTGGTTTTCAGCATCCTGACGATGGGGGCATTGTGCAGGACGCAGGCCTCACACCACCCGCTTTCGCGAGCTTCTCTGACGCCCTGATTAACAAGGCAAGGCCTTGCTTCGATAGAATGTCCTTTCCATGCGAACCCTGTTTGTTTTCGCCGCCCTTCTGGGTGTTTCCGCTGCCGCCGATCGCGATTGGCCCGCCTACGGTGGCGGCCCCGCCGGAATCCGCTACTCGGATCTCAAACTGATCGATCGCTCCAACGTAAAACAGCTTGCCGTCGCCTGGAGCTACGACACCGCCGATGGCGCGGGCGACCCGCAAACCCAGCCCATTCTGGTCGACGGCGTCCTCTACGGCCTGACCCCGCGCCATAAAGCTATCGCGCTCGACGGCGCCACCGGGAAACTGCTCTGGACTTTCGATTCCGGCATCGCCGGCCGCGGCCCCAACCGTTCGGTCGTCTATTGGACGGATGGCAGGGCCCCGCGAATTTTCGCCGCCATCCAAAGCTTTATCTACGCGCTCGATGCTCGCACCGGCAAGCCGATCCCAGGCTTCGGCCGGGAAGGGCGCATCGACCTTCGCGAGGGCCTCGGCCGCGATCCCGAAAAGCAATCCATCGTGCTCACCAGCCCCGGCATCATTTATAAGGACCTGCTGATTGTCGGCGGCCGCACTCCCGAAGCGCTCCCCGCGCCCACTGGCGATATCCGTGCCTTCGACGTCCGCACCGGAAAACTGCGCTGGAGCTTTCACACCGTTCCCCACCCCGGCGAGTTCGGCTACGACACCTGGCCCAAAGACGCCTGGACTTATACCGGCGCGGCCAACAATTGGGCCGGGATGGCGGTGGACGCGAAACGCGGGATCGTCTACGTGCCGACCGGCTCGGCGGCCAGCGATTTCTACGGCGCCGATCGCGTGGGCGACGACCTTTTCGCCAACACCCTGCTCGCGCTCAACGCCAATACCGGCGAGCGCATCTGGCACTTCCAGGGCGTTCATCACGATCTTTGGGATCGCGATTTCCCCAGCCCTCCGGTGCTGGTCACGGTGAAACGTGACGGCAAGAGCGTCGACGCCGTGGCGCAGGCCACCAAGCAGGGCTGGCTCTATCTTTTCGACCGGGTCACGGGCAAGCCGCTCTTTCCCATCGAATCGCGACATTATCCGGCGAGCGATGTCCCCGGCGAAATCGCCGCCGATACCCAGCCGCTACCAACCAGGCCCGCGCCGTACGCGCGCCAGAAACTCACCGAAGATCTGCTCACCACGCGCACTCCGGAGGCGCATGCGTGGGCGCTCGCCGAATTCGCCAAATTGCGCAGCGGCGGGCAATTCCTTCCCTTCACGGCCGGGCAGGAAACGGTAATATTCCCCGGTTACGACGGCGGCGCCGAATGGGGCGGGCAGGCATTCGATCCCGAGACCGGCATCGTATACCTGAACGCCAACGATCTGGCGTGGACCGGCGCGCTCGCCGAAACCGTCACCGTCAATTCCGAGCGCAGCCTCTATCTCGCGAACTGCGCCACCTGTCACGGCGACGATCGCGCCGGCGCACCCCCGCAGATCCCCGCGCTCGACCACCTGAACGGCAAAAAGGGCGAGACCGAGATCGCGGCCATCATTCGCCAGGGCGCGGGACGCATGCCGTCGTTCCCGAATTTGAGCGCGGCTGACGTCAGCGCGGTCACCCAATACGTGCTGAACGGTGAGAACAAGGAGCTTGCCACGCACGATGCGCCCAGCGCGGCGAAATATCGCTTCACCGGCTATCGGCGCCTGCTCGATCCGGACGGCTACCCGGCTGTCCAGCCGCCTTGGGGAACGCTCAACGCCATTAACCTGAATACCGGCGAATACGCCTGGAAGGTGCCATTAGGGGAATATCCTGCGCTGGCGGAGCAAGGCCTCAAAGATACCGGGAGCGAGAATTATGGCGGGCCGCTGGTAACTGCCGGCGGGCTGGTGTTGATAGCCGCTACTAATTTCGATCGTAAGTTCCGGGCCTTCGATAAGTCCACCGGCGCGCTCCTTTGGGAAACGGTCTTACCTTTTTCCGGCAATGCGACCCCTGTTACATACGAGTTACAGGGACGCCAGTACGTGGTGATTTACGCCAATGGTGGAAAGGCTCCCAGCGGAAGCCCCACCGGCGCTGCCTACGTGGCGTTCGCGCTGCCGGCGGGAAAAGTGAGATAAGGCACACGGTTAATTTTTTTGTTTTCCTTGCGCAGATAGTTCAACCAGCATACAATATCATTCGCTAGGGCGCCGTTCGCCACTTCGCCCTCAGGAATCTCGGTAGCGGAAAGAGGGAATTTCGATGCTTCGATCAACCTCCAAGTGCAGCCCGCACTCCTGGAAGCAATTCATCTCGCTGGGAGTAATCCTTGCGTGTGCTCTGTTCTGGGCTCGTCCGATGGCGGCGCAAGTCGTTGCGACCTACGACTTTGAGGATGGCACCACCCAGGGGTGGTCGTCATTCAATGGCGCCAGTACACCGGTCAACACCACTGCCGCCGCGTTCACGGGAACTCACAGCCTGCTGACCACGACAAATTCCGGCGGCGCGGGCGGGCCAAGCCTCTCCGTGACCAGCCTCCTCCTGCCGGGCGCCACCTATTCCATCTTCGGCCACATCCTGCTGACAGGCGGCGAGAGCTCGACTAACGCCAACTTCACCATCAAGCGCACCGATTCGGCTTGCAGTGGAGGAACGTGCTTCGACACGATTGGAACCTATCAGGTCCCCGTCAACGCTTCCTTATGGGCGCAGATAGGCGGGAACTACACCGTCAGCACCACTGAGACCGCCCTCACGCTCTATGCTCAACTCGTGGGTCCAACCAGCGCTCAATCCTTTTACCTCGATGACGTCGTGATCACGGAGACAGCGCCTCCGCCCAACGGAACCGCGCTCGCCACCTACACCTTCGCCGATGGCGGCCTGGATGGCTGGTTCCCCTTCGGTTCGCCGACGCTAACCAACATCGCGCCACCGATTACCGACCCGAACGGGGACACACGCTCCCTTCTCACCACTAACCGGACGGCATCGTTCATGGGCCCCGCCCTCAACCTGCTCAACGTGGTCGGTGTGGCCGCCGGAGGAACCTACCAGGTAACGGCGTATGTCCTGCTGGCAGCCCCGGATAGCTCCAACCCCACGGCCACCATGACTACCAAGCTCACCAATTGCGCCAACTCGAGCGGAGCTTACAGCAATCTGGCCACCTCGGCAGCCTTATCGAGCACGGCCTGGACCAAGGTCCAAGGCACCTTCAGCTTCACCAATATTCCCGGCCCGCCCACGAGTTTAACGCTATACATCCAGTCCAGCAGCGCGACCGACTCATTCTACATCGACGATGTCAGCATTTCGGAACTCGCGCCGCCGCCGCTGCCCCCGAGTGAGCAGGACAACACCGGCATCACCACCAACTTCGCCGATGGCGGCGTGGACGGCTGGAGTGGCCGCGCCGGGAGTTCGGTGACCAACGTTACGCCGCTGGTCCAGGATCCCAGCGGCGACACCCACGCCCTTCTCGTCACCGGACGCACCGCCAACTACGACGGGCCGCAGATCAGCGTGAATAACAAGATGTATAACGGTTCGCAGTATTCCATCAGCATTTATGTGATGTTACAGCCAACCGACGGATCGAGTCACATCGTCAATATTAGTCTTCAAGTTACATTGAATGGCAACACCAGTTATCCTAGCGTAACCGCCTATCCTGGAGTCACGGTGCTGGCGGACGGGAACTGGCACCAGATCAGCGTGACCGGCTATAACATGTCGAACGCTTATACTCCCGGGGAAGCATTTCTGTATTTGCAGACCGTCCCTTCCTCCGGCAACGATCTGGTGTCGTTCTACATCTCCGATTTCCAGCTCACTTATGACGCGCCGCCCGTCATTCAAACCAACATTCCTTCCATCTTCCAAACACTCTCCTATTACTTCCCCGTCGGCGCGGCCGTGGATACCACCGACCTATCCGGCCCCCACGCTCAGTTGCTGACTCAGCATTTCAACAGCATCACCTCCGAGAACGACATGAAGTGGAGCTCGGTGGAAAACACCAAGGGCACTTACACTTACGGCACCGCGGACAACGAGGTCGGTCTTGCCCAGTGCAACAGCATGTTGGTGCGCGGCCAAAACCTGGTATGGTCCACCGGCGCGCAGACCCCGTCCTACGCGTTCGGCGACGGAACCAATTCACCTGCCAATCAAGCCACGGTGACCGCGAATATCCAGGAGCACATTCAGAGCGAGGTGCAGCATTTCGGAAACAAAGTGTATGCGTGGGACGTGGTAAACGAGCCCCTCGACCCCAGTCAGCCCGATTGCCTGAACCACGGTCCTTTCTATAATGTGCTGGGCAAGAGCTACATCGACATCGCGTTGCAGGCGGCCCGCCAGTTTGCGCCGGCGGGAACGCAGTTGTTCATCAACGACTACAGCACCGCCGACCCCAACCGGTTGGCGTGCCTCACCAGCGTGCTTCGGGACCTCGCCAGCCGCGGCATCCCCATCGACGGCGTGGGACATGAAATGCACAACGCCATCAATTACCCCTCCACTACCGCGATGGTGAATGCCATTAAGACCGTCTACAACAACTTCCCGAGTCTGAAGCAACAGATTACCGAGATGGACGTGAGCGTCTATAATGCCGGCGACAATACCTCGAATTACGGAGCGAACGGCGGCACCGTTCCCGCATCCATCCTGGCGGAACAGGGCTGGCTCTACGCGCAATACTTCAATGCGCTGCGGCAGTTGAAGGGAATATTGGACGCCGTCACATTCTGGGGATTTGCCGACGACGATACCTGGCTCGACGGTTTCCCCATCGCCCGCCTCGATATGCCATTGCCGTTCAATACCGGCCTCCAGGCCAAGCCGGCATACTGGGGAATTGTCGAACCGACGCAATTACCCGGCTTCGGGCTCAATTTCAAGGTCTCTACCAAAAGCGGAACTGTGGGCGGTTCGCGCACGTGGACCATCGTTGCGACGAACCCCAGCGGCAGTCCGGCTTACGCTGCTCAGATCACCGGTTTCACGCTCACGCAAACCGGCGGCGCCGCGTGCTCGCCCGTCGTCACACCGCCCAGCAGCTATCCGGTTTTGCTCGGCGACATCGCCGCCAATAGCACGGCAACCGCTACGTTTACCATCAACTTTACGGGATGTTCCGCCACCGCGCGGTTCACCCTGAACATGCCCTGGAGTTCCGCGGTGTACAATACAGGGACGCTGGTGTCGGGCAACCAGTTCCAATAGGAGGGGATGAACATGAGAGTCACAATTGGCGCAATAGCTCTGGCACTATTTGTTACCGTGGGCGCGCAAGCCTTACCCCTGCAGACCATAAGCCTTGTCCCCGTGAGTGGCGAGGTCAGCGGGGGTCCCGGCACGGTAGTCGGCTGGGGATATGACATCACAAACTCAGACCCCAACAATTGGGTTCTGTTGGACGATTCCAACGTCTCGGGAAACCTGCTCGCCGGAACTTTTGGGACCTATGTCGATTACATAGCTTCGAACTTCATTGTAATCGACCCCAATTCCAGCACCGGCACGGTGGACTTCGCGCAAGGCAGCGCAGGCTTGGGTGAGTTCGACATCGATCAGTTCGTCCCGGACATGACCATCAGCGGCGACATCAACGTGGATTACACGGTCTTTTCAACAGATCCCAACAGCCCGGACTTCGACCCGGACTCCGAGGTTAGTACTGGCACACTCACCGCCCCTGCGGACGTTGAGGTGGTGCCCGAACCCGCTTCCATTCTTTTGGTCGGCGCCGCTCTGCTGCCGCTGGCCTTCGCGGCCTCTCGCCGCCGCCAGGGCCGCTCGTGACGTGCTCCGCGCCATCCTGGTCCTGTTCGCCACAACCGCGTTCTGCCAGACACCGCTCCACTACACCTGCCATCGCGCCGCCACGCCCATCCGTATAGACGGCAGGCTCGACGATGCCGCCTGGCGTAATGCCTCCTGGACCGCCGACTTCGTCGACATTCAGGGCGCCGGATACCCCACTCCCCGCTTTCGCACGCGCGCCAAGATGCTCTGGGACGACCGCTATTTCTACGTCGCCGCCGAGCTTGAGGAACCGCACGTCTGGGCCACCCTCACCGCGCACGATTCCGTAATCTTTCATGACAACGATTTCGAAGTCTTCCTGAATCCCTCGGGCGACACCCTCAACTATTTCGAGTTCGAAATCAACGCGCTCAATACCGGCTGGGACCTGTTCCTGAACAAACCCTACCGGCACGGCGGTAAGGCCGATAACAGTTGGGAAATCCCCGGCCTGCTCACCGCCGTCCACGTGGATGGCACCCTGAACGATCCGCGCGACCGCGACCGCGGCTGGACCGTCGAAATCGCATTCCCCTGGACGGCATTCGCTTCGCGCGCGCCGGTCGAGCGTCCCTCCGCCGGCGGCCATCGACCATCTTCAACATGGCGCGTCAACTTCTCGCGCGTCGAATGGCTCACCGATATCGTCGATGGAAAGTACGTGAAGGTGCCGGGAAAGCCCGAGGACAACTGGGTCTGGTCGCCACAGGGATTGATCGACATGCACGTCCCCGAACATTGGGGGTATGTGCATTTCGCCGCGCGATAGAATAGGAGGACTGGATGCCTCGCTTCCTCGCAATCCTTCTGTGCGCCTCCGTTTGCCCCGCGGCCGGCGATCTTGAAAAGCAAATGAAGACCCTCACCGATGCCTTCGCCATCGTGGAGGAGAATGCCGCCGACCCCGTCATCTCCGAGCAGGCCTTCTACGCCGGCGCCCTTCCCGGCCTTCTGAAGACCCTCGATCCCCATTCCGTATTCTTCGACCCCGGCCAGTTCGACCAGCTCCAGAAGATGGAATCCTCCACCCAAAAAGGATTCGGCTCCATCGTGTCGCTGGTGCCGGGAAGAGTAGTCGTGCTCCAGACCTTGCCGGGCACGCCATCCGCCAAGTCGGGACTCATGCCGGGCGACGAAATCATGGCCATTAACAATTACGTCATCGGCCGGCTGGACCTCGACCAGCTCACGGAGTTGCTGGGTCAATCGCGGCAGCACCCGGCGCAGCTCGATGTAATGCGCCCCGGGTCGGGCAAAATCATGCGGCTGACGCTGATCCCCGAAGAGATGCAAACCTCGAGCGTGGAGCGCTGCTTTTTCCTAGGTCCGGGAGTCGGATACCTCCACGTCACCAGCTTCGACGAAAACACGGCCCGGGACATCAAGGCCGCTATCGAGAAACTCGGCGGCAACAAGCTCACCGGCCTGGTGTTGGATTTGCGCGGCAACCCCGGCGGCGTGGTCACGGCAGCTCTGGAGACCGCTTCTTTATTTCTCCAGCCCGGCCAGACGGTATTCACGATTCGCGGCCGCAGCGTCCCGGAAAAAGCCGAGAAAGTGCCTGAATCGGCGACGCCGTACCCCTGCAAGCTGGTGGTGCTGCTCAACGAAAAGACCGCCAGCGCGTCCGAAATCGTCTCCGGCGCGCTACAGGATCACGATCGCGCCACCATCGTGGGCGAAGTGAGCTACGGCAAAGGGCTGGTACAGAGCGTCTATCCGTTGAGCGACGGCGCCGGCCTCGCGCTCACCACCGCGCTGTATTACACGCCCAGCGGCCGGTCCATTCAAAAGCCGCTCGACGTGAAGCAATTCGAACTTGGGGTCACCACCGCCCATCCCAACGCGAAATCGGAATTCCACACCGACAAGGGACGCACAGTTACCGGCGGCGGCGGCATCCGCCCCGATTTCATCGTGCAGCCGGAGCCGCTCACGCGCCTGCACGTCGCACTTATGGCCAGCGGATCGTTCACCCGATTCGCCACCGAGTATTTGCGCGCCCACAAAATCGATCAGGATTGGGAAGTCGAGCCCTCGGTGATGGACGAGTTCGAAGCTTACGCCTCCACGCTCGGCATCCAACCCGGCCCGTCGGAATGGGCCAGCGAGGGCGACTATCTGCGCAACCACATCAAGACCGAAATCTTCAACCAGGCATTCGGCGTGGAGCGCGGCGACCAGGTGGAGCTGCAGCGCGATCCGCTGGTCCTGAAAGCGCTGGAGATTTTGGGCTCGTAGCTGCCCTTTCTGAGCCGCGACCGCGAGGGAGCGGTGCTTTTGCTGTACTGTTCGAAGAAAGGCACCACTCCCTTGCGGTCGTGGCTCATCAATTCTTCCACAGCTTCCGAGGGAGCGGTGCTTTTCAAGGAGCGGTGCTTGCCCCTGTTAATATAAGATCCGGAGGCTTCCCATAGTGGCCACGTCGACCGCTCCCGTTTCCATCTCTCACGAGAACGAAAACAATCCCTGGCTCGCTGCCGCTGCCCGTTTCGACGAGGCCGCTTTGCGGCTGAAGCTGGACGACGGCATGTGCAAAGTGCTGCGCACCCCCGCCAAGGAAATCACCGTCAACATCCCCGTTCAGCTCGACGATGGCCGCCTGGAAGTGTTCACCGGCTACCGCGTGCAGCATTCTCTCGCCCGCGGTCCGGCGAAAGGCGGCATTCGCTTCGCTCCCGACGTCACGCTGGACGAAGTCCGCGCCCTGGCATCGTGGATGACGTGGAAATGCGCGGTGGTCAACATTCCGTTCGGCGGCGGAAAAGGCGGCGTGATCTGCGATCCGAACCTGCTCTCCGATCTCGAGCTGGAAAAACTGACCCGCCGCTACACTTCCGAAATCATGGACTTCATCGGGCCGGAACGTGATGTTCCCGCGCCCGACGTCAACACCAACGAGAAGGTCATGGCCTGGATCATGGACACCTATTCCATGCATCAGCGCCACAACGCGAACGGCGTGGTGACGGGCAAACCGATGGCCCTCGGCGGGTCGCGCGGCCGTCCGGAAGCCACGGGCCGCGGCTGTATGATGGTCACGCTGAAGGCGCTAAAGCAGCTCGGCATCCCTTACGATCAGGCGCGCGTGGTGATTCAAGGCTTCGGCAACGTCGGCGGCATGGCGGCGAAGCTCATGAAGGCCGCGGGCTTCAAAATCGTCTGCATCGTGGAATACGACGGCGCGGTCTACAACGCCGACGGACTGGATATCGCCGCGCTCGCGAAGCATCGCAAGGAGACCGGCTCGATCACGGGATTTGCGGGCGGCGAAGATATGGATAAGGCCGAAGCAATGTTCCTCGATTGCGACGTGCTGATTCCCGCCGCCACCGAAAACGTAATCACCTCGCAGAACGCCGACCGGATCCATTGCAAGATTCTGTGCGAAGGCGCCAATGGGCCGACGACGCCGTTGGCCGACCTGGTCCTGGCGGAGAAAAACATCTTCGTCATCCCCGACATTCTGGCCAACGCCGGCGGCGTGACGGTCTCGTATTTCGAGTGGGTGCAGGATCGCCAGGGCTTCTTCTGGAACGAGCAACTCGTGAACAGCCGCTTGCAGGACATCATGGACGAGAGTTTCGACGCCGTGGTGGAATACGCGGAAAAGCATCGCGTCAACAACCGCATCGCAGCGTATATGTTGGCCCTCGATCGCGTCGCTAACGTCATCCGCCTGCGGGGAATCTACGCGTGAACGCTGGAAAGGCACCGCTCCCTCGCGGTCGCGGCTCAGTAACGGCTGCCGTTTCAACGCGCAATGATGAGCCGGGCCCAGAGGGCACCCCGCGAGGGAGCGGTCCTTTTGGTCCGGCGCGAACGCCGGCTGAAAGCCGGCGGCAGGCAGGATTGCCTGCCCCACAACTGGAGCTAAATGTCGTCTGACGCCTCCACGCCGCTGATGCGGCAGTATAACAGCGTCAAACAGCAAGTCCCGCAGGCGTTATTGATGTTCCGCCTGGGCGATTTCTACGAGCTTTTCTTCGAAGATGCCATCGTGGCCGCGCGCGAGCTCGAAATCACGCTGACATCCCGCAATAAGGAAAAAGGCGCGGCCATCCCCATGTGCGGCGTGCCTTATCACGCGGCCGAAGGCTACGTCGCGCGCCTCATTCAGAAGGGATTTCGTGTGGCCATCTGCGACCAGATGGAAGATCCCAGGCTGGCCAAGAAACTGGTGCGGCGCGAAATCACCCGCGTGGTCACGCCCGGCACCGCCATGGACGCCAACCTGGTGCGCTCGCGCGAGAATAACTACCTCGCCGCGGTGGCGCGCTGCGGCGCGCGATCCGCCGTAGCTTACGTCGACGTTTCCACCGGCGAATTCCGAGTCACCGAACTCGATCCGCGCGAAGTGCCCGCCATGCTCGAACAGTTGGGCGCGCGCGAAGTCCTGTTTCCCGGCGATCTGCCGCTCCTTTCCGGAGATAGTACCTCGGAGGCCGCGCCGCGCTTTGTGCGCACCGAGCTGGAAGAGTGGATCTTCACCCAGGATTACGCCGACCGCACCCTGCGCGACCATTTCAAGCTCCTCACGCTCGATGGCGTGGGGCTTGCCAACCGGCCCGCCGCCATCGCGGCCGCCGGGGCCATCCTGCACTACCTGCGCGACACGCAGCGCGCCGCGCTCGATCATCTCGACCGTCCCACTTACTTCGATCGCGCCGAATCGATGATTCTGGATGCCGTCACGGTGCGCAATCTCGAGCTCATCGAGCCGCTCTTTGGCGCCGACGCGACGGGCCCGCAACAGCAGGCCACGGTTCTGGCCGCCATCGATCAGAGCCTGACCGGAATGGGCGGCCGTCTGCTGCGCCAGCGCCTGCTCCGCCCTTCGCTCGATGGCGCGGAGATCGAACAGCGCCTCGACGCGGTGGAAAACGTGCTCCAGCAGACCATCCTGCGCGCCGAATTGCGCAAGCAGCTCGGCGGCATTCTGGATCTGGAACGCCTGCTGGCGAAAGTCACACTCGGGTCGGCCGGTCCGCGCGATCTGCTGGCGCTGGGAAAGTCGCTCGAAAAAATCCCCGCGCTGAAGCACTGCTTCGACACCCAGCAAGCCGCGCGCCTGCGCTCGCTCCACGACCGTCTCGATGAACTCCCCGACGTCGCCAACGCCATCCTCGAAGGGATTTCCGACGAGCCGCCGCTGGCTATCGCCGATGGCGGCACGATCCGCGCGGGATTCCACGCCGAACTCGACGAATTGCGCGATCTCAGCCTCAACGGTCGCCAGTACATCGCGCAAATCGAAGCGCGCGAGCGGCAGCGAACCGGCATCCAGTCGCTCAAAGTGCGTTTCAACAACGTCTTCGGCTATTACCTGGAGATCACGCGCGCCAACCTTCATCTCGCGCCGGCGGACTACGAGCGCAAGCAGACCCTGGCCAACGCCGAGCGCTTCACCACACCCGAGCTGAAGGACTACGAGCACAAAGTTCTCGACGCCGAGGAGAAGATTCTGACGCTCGAACGCGAGTTGTTCGCCGATCTCCGCCAGAGAACCGCCGCGCAGGCGCAGCGCATCCGCGCCACGGCTTCGGCCGTCGCGGAGTTGGACGTCACGGCGGCGCTGGCGCAGGTCGCCGCCGAAAATCGCTATCAGCGGCCGCGGTTTTCCGGGGATGGCGAAATGCGCATCCTGGCAGGCCGCCATCCGGTGATCGAGCGGCTGGCCGATCAGGAAGCCGGCCGCTTCATCCCCAACGATCTCTACCTCAACGATTCCACCGACCTGATCGCCATCATCACCGGGCCCAACATGGGCGGCAAATCGACGTACCTGCGGCAGGCGGCGCTGATCGCGATTCTGGCGCAGATGGGCTCGTTCGTACCCGCGGAATCGGCCAGCCTCCCGCTGATCGATCGCGTCTTCACGCGCATCGGCGCGTCCGACAATCTGGCGCGCGGGCGTTCGACGTTCCTCGTCGAGATGACGGAAACCGCGGTGATCCTCAATGCCGCCACGCCGCGCAGCTTCATCGTGCTGGACGAAATCGGCCGCGGCACCGCGACTTACGACGGACTAGCGCTCGCGTGGGCGGTGGTGGAGCACGTCCATGCCATAACGCGCGCCAAGACGCTCTTCGCCACGCATTATCACGAGCTCACCGAGCTCGCCGAACAGCTCGATGGTGTGCGCAATCTCAAGGTGTCGGTGAAGGAGGCGGGCGATCACATCATCTTCCTGCGCAAAGTCGAACCCGGCCGCGCCGACCGCAGCTACGGCATCGAAGTGGCCCGTCTCGCCGGCCTTCCGCTGAGCGTGATCGCGCGCGCCCGCGAAGTCCTCAAATTGCACGAGCGCACCGAGCATGTGGTCACCGAGGAACTGGCGAAAACGGAAGAGAGCGGACCGGTGCAGATCCAGCTTTTCGAACCGGTGGGGTACGGCATTGCCGAACGTATTCGCGGTCTCAACCTCGATGAGATCCGGCCCATCGAAGCGCTGCAATTGCTGGCCGAATTGCAGAAAGAGCTGAAGCGCTAATGAGAGTCGCGGGCGTGATGAGCGGCACCTCGCTCGACGGCATCGACGTCGCGTTCGTGGAGATTGCCGACCGCACAATCGAGACCGTTGGATTCCAATCCACGCCGTACCCCGCGAAAATCCGCACCGCCATTCTCGCTGTTTCCGACGCGGCGACTCAGACTTCCGCCATTTCGCGGCTGAATTTTCAGTTGGGCGAGCTGTATGCGCGCGCGATATTGCGCGCGGTGCGGCGCTTCGGCCCGGTACACCTCATCGGCTGCCACGGGCAGACAATTTACCACGAAGGCGCGAAGAACACGCTCCAGATCGGCGAAGCGGCGGTCATCGCGGAACGCACCGGCGTTCCCGTGGTCTCGAATTTTCGCGCGCGCGATATCGCCGCCGGCGGCCAGGGCGCGCCGCTCGTGCCCTACGTCGATTACCTGCTCTTCCGCCATCGCTCGCGCACCCGCATCGCGCTCAACATCGGCGGCATCGCCAATATCACGGTGATCCCGGCGGGCGCGCCCCCCGAAGACGTCGTGGCGTTCGACACCGGGCCGGGCAATATGGTCATCGACGCGCTCGCGCCACCCTTCGATCGCGGAGGGAAGATCGCGGCGCGCGGGCGCGTGGACACCGCGCTGCTCGACGAACTGATGTCCGACCCCTACTATCGCCGCAAGCCTCCTAAGAGCGCGGGGCGCGAGCAGTACGGAGCGGCGTTCGTCGGGCGAATGAAAAAGACCGGTCTGTCCGTCGCGGATCTGGTCGCCACCGCGACAGTGCTGACGGCAGCGACTATCGCCCACGCGGCGCGGCCCTACGGCGCAGACGAACTGATCGTCTCCGGCGGCGGGGTGCACAACCCGCAAATTATGGCGCACCTGGCGGCATTCCTGCCGGGCGCGGCGATTTCCACATCCACCGATCACGGCGTGGATGCCGACGCCAAAGAGGCCATCGCGTTCGCGGTGCTGGCTTACGAAACGTGGCGCGGAAAGCCGTCCAATTTGCCGTCGGCCACCGGAGCGCGGCGGCCGGTGGTGCTCGGTAATATTACAAGGTGATACTTCGTGACAGCTACGATGTGCCGGAAGAGATCGCGCGCGGTCCTCACTCGCCGGCGTTCCGCGAGTTCCTGTACAACTGGTTCGGAGACACGGTCGCGCTCACGCACGGCGAGCTGAATCTGGGCTTCCTGCGCGAGCTCACGCCTGAGGAACTCACGGTGGCCCGAGAGCTCATCCGCCGCAATCTCAAGCTGCGGCAGAACCACATCATCGAGGGCGCGGGATTGCTGGCGGACCCAGAAGCCGTTCCGATCTTACGGAAGATGCTCGCCAAAGACGACGGCGGGTGGGCGCTGGTCATCGCGGGAGCGCTGTGGAGGATCAATCGCGATCCGGTATTCCTCGATGTGATCGCCAACTCGAAGGGGCGGCTGAGCCTGTTTGGATTCTGGAACTGGAAGGTGCTCTGGCTCGATGACGAGCGCGCCATCGACATCCTGGTCGATGCGCTGCCGCTGGAAGATCGCGAGTCGGCGCCGTGGCGTTTTATGAGACGATTCTGCTTCCGCTGGCCATTCCGACGTACCCTCGGCCGCCTGTATAGTGCGCATCGCAACAAAGGCCTGGAGAATTACTGGGCGTGGACCGCGCTGAGCAACCTGGAACAAGGACACACCTTGACCCTGGAGGAGCGGAACCCGCCGTCTTATTATCGGCAACGTTGGCAAGAACCGGAGTTCCGCGCCTTCCTCCTGGATAAGCTTCACAAGTGGAATCGAACAGCCGGCGCCACCGTCTACCGTGACGGTGGTTTGCCTACGCAATTAACGGAATGAGGGTTGCGTCGTTGTGGTAGCTACGCGGCCACTGACTGGCTCCCCAACCCGCATCGCCTTCCAGTCATAGGCGAATTCCCTGCCGCAGTCCAGACAAGTGACGTACGTGCCGTTTCGCGTGCTGGATAATGCAGAGCCTCCGTTTCGGCGCGCCGGAGTTAATGGAAAAGTGGTTCGCTGATGGGAGCACCCAAACAGCGCATCGATTAGCGACTGAAACATTTTCAGCCTCCCTCTACTCTCTTTTAGATACGCTAATTTCGGGATTAGTTTCAACAGAGAATCGTACATCAGTACTAGAGGCCTGTATATAACAGCACCCCCGCACGGCGCCATTTCGAGATAATTACAGTTAAATGGTACTTACCCGAACAACTTAAAAGCAATCGATCTGGCAATCTGCGCGCCGTGGTACCGGCCGTTTTCAATAAAGATTTCGTTGGTGTGCATTCCCGCCACAATGACGCCTGCGAGGTACACACCGCGCGTTTCGCTCTCCAACGTTTCCGGATCGGTCCGCGGCCGCAGAGTGTCTTCCTCGATGGTGATGCCAGTAGCGTTCAGGAATTCCAAATCAGGACGATAGCCGATCAGCGCGAAAACAAAGTCGTTTTTCAGTGAGATTTCGCCTTCTGGCGTCTCCACGCGAATCGAATTGGGGAGAATCTCCACAATTCGCGAGTGGAAATAAGCGGGGATTTCCCCGTTCTTGATACGATTTTCAATATTCGGACGAATCCAATATTTCACTCTGTCGGAAATTCCCGCGCCCCGGTGAATTAGAGTTACACGCGCACCAGTCCACCACAGCTCCAGTGCGGCGATGGCAGCCGAATTCTTGGCGCCGATCACGGCCACGTCGTGGTTATAGTACGGGTGGGGCTCTTTGTAATAATGTAGTACTTTCTCCAACTCCTCGCCTGGAACGTTTAAACGGTTCGGAACGTCGTAGTATCCCGTCGCCAGCACGATTTTCTTCGCCTGCAGCAGGTGCGTGCATCCCAATCGGTCAGTGGTGTGCACGCGAAATGCGAGATCCTCGCCCTCGATGCGATCGACGCGCTCGTACTGGCGGATGTTGAGCTTGTAATGATCGGCCACGCGCCGGTAATATTTGAGCGCCTCCGCGCGATTGGGCTTCTCGTTGAGGCTGGTCATCGGAATGTCACCGATTTCCAGCAGTTCGGGCGTGGTGAAGAAGGTCATGTTGGTCGGATAGTGGTAGATGGAGTTGACCACGCACCCTTTCTCCACCAGCACCGTCTTCACGCCGCGTTTTTCGAGCTCAATGCCGCAAGCCAGACCCGTAGGACCGGCGCCAACCACCAGGGCGTCAAACGATTCGCTCACAGTTTGCTCTCGATTTCGCGGTAAACGGCTTCGAGCGCACCATCCAGCGCGGCGGCGTCTTTGCCGCCGCCTTCGGCCATGTCGGGACGCCCGCCGCCCTTGCCGCCGGTAGCCTGCGCGACTGCGTTTACCAGTTTTCCCGCCTGCACTTTCGACGTCAGGTCCTTGGTAACACCTGCCACAATCGGGACGCCGCCGTCGGATGTGGAAGTGCCGAGCACCACCACGGCAGATTTGTATTGGTTACGGAGAGAGTCGGCCATCCAGCGCATCTGCTCGCGGTCGACGTCCGCCACGCGCGCCACAATCACGTATGCGGAGCCGACTGTTTTAGGCTGCAGGGCTTTTACCTTGGCTTGCGCCAGCTTCTCCTTTAGCTGCTCGATCTGCTTGGTCTGCGCGCGCTCGGTGGCCAGCATTTTCTCGACGTGTTCCACGAGCTCGGGCTCCGACGAGCGCATCAGGTCGGCGATGCGCCGCAGCGCGCCGGTGCTCTCCTGGTATTGATGCAGCGCGGCCTCGCCCGTGATCGCCTCGATGCGCCGCACGCCCGCCGAAATGCTGCCTTCGTAGACGATCTTGCACACGCCGATATCGCCGGTCCGCCGAACGTGCGTGCCGCCGCACAATTCGCGGCTGAAACCCGGCACCGTTACGACCCGGACTTCTTCGCCGTATTTTTCGCCGAACAGCGCCATGGCGCCTGTCGCGATGGCCTGATCGAGCGGCAGGATGTCGGTGCGGACGCCCTCGTTTTTGAGAATCTGCTCGTTCATGAGCCGCTCGACCTCCTCGAGTTCGGCGCGGTCCATGGCGGCGTAATGCGTGAAATCGAATCGCAGGCGCGTGGGCTCCACCACGCTGCCGGCCTGCTTGACGTGCGTGCCCAGCACCTGCCGCAACGAGGCGTGGAGCAGGTGGGTGGCGGTGTGATTGCGGCGTGTGGCGTCGCGCAACGGCACGGCAACTTCGGCGCGCAGAATATCGCCCATGTGAATGGGCGCGGCGGCGACGATGCGATGCACGTACAGACCAGGAACGCCGGGGAAAACGCTCTCCACGTCGGCCACTTTTGTGCCATCGGCGGAATAGAGCGCGCCCTTGTCCCCCACCTGCCCGCCGGTCTCGGCGTAGAACGGAGTCTGATCGAAAACCAGCTCGCCGCGAGCGCCTTCGGGAAGCTCGTCGACCAACGTCTTTTCGCGCAGCAAGCCGATGATGCGCGAGGTCGATTCGAGATCGGCATAGCCCAGGAATTTCGTGCGCCCCTGCTCGAGCAGCTTCTGATAGGCCGGCACCATGGCGCCCTTTTCGGCGCCTTTCCAACTGGCGCGGGCACGGTCGCGCTGCTGCTCCATTTCGCGATCGAAACCTTCGCGATCGATGGCGAAACCGCGCTCGCGCGCCATATCTTCCTGCTCGTCAAGCGCGAGCCCGTAGGTATCGTAGAGCTTGAAGGCGACGGCGCCGGGAATAGTGTGGCCGGAGATCTGTTGGATGGCCTGATTGAACTCCTTCTCAGCCGTCAGGAACGTGGTGGCGTAGCGATGCTCCTCGTCTTTCGCCACGCGCGCCACGCGCTGCACGCTCTCCATCATCTCCGGATAGGGCCCGCGCATGAGCTCGGCCACGAAGCCGGTGAGCTTGTAGAGGAACGGCTCTTCCATCCCAACCATCCGGATATTACGCATGGCGCGGCGCATGATCTTGCGGAGGACATAGCCGCGGCCTTCGTTGGAAGGCAGCACGCCGTCGTGGATGAGGAACGCGGTAGCGCGGCTGTGATCGGCGGCGATGCGCAGGGCGGTGTCGACGCGCGGGTCAGACCCGTAGGTGAGGCCGCATAGATCGGCCGCCTGGAGCATGATGGGGTGAATCAGGTCGGTGTCGTAGTTGGAGATTTTGCCCTGGAGCACGGCGGCGACGCGTTCCAGGCCCATGCCGGTATCGATGGAAGGACGCGGCAGAGGCGTGAGCCTGCCGGAGGCATCGCGATCGAACTGCATGAAGACGAGATTCCAGATTTCGACGAAACGGCCGCCGGCGTCGCTGGGGAACTGCTCGTTTTCGCGTCCGGGCTCGGCGGCTTCCACGCCGAGATCGTAGTGGATTTCCGAGCACGGACCGCATGGACCGGTGTCGCCCATCTGCCAGAAGTTGTCCTTCTCGTCGAGGCGGAAAATGCGGCTCTTGGGGACGCCGGCGACTTTCTGCCAGAGCAATTCGGCGTCGTCATCTTCGCGGAAAACGGTGACGTAGAGCTTCTCTTTGGGAAGACCGTACTCCCTGGTGATGAGGTCCCAGGCGAACTCGATGGCTTCGGCTTTGAAATAGTCGCCGAAGGAGAAGTTGCCCAGCATTTCGAAAAAGGTGTGGTGACGGCGGGTGTAGCCGACGTTTTCCAGGTCGTTGTGTTTGCCGCCGGCGCGCACGCATTTCTGCGAACTGGCGGCGCGCGAATAATCGCGCTTTTCGACGCCCAGGAAGGTGTCCTTGAACTGGTTCATGCCGGCGTTGGTGAACAGCAGTGTGGGATCGTTGGCCGGCACCAGCGAAGAGCTGCGCACGACGCGATGGCCGCGGGCGGCAAAGAAGTCGAGAAAGAGCTGTCGGATTTCGTGACCTGTCACGGGGATTCCTTGTTGGAGTGGACTAAATTCAATTGTAGCGGAGCACGGGTTCACGGCAGAGGCGGTTGGGTTCGTTTGGTGCGCGGTTTTTGCGGCGTGTGAATGCGCGGTGGTTTGTTTTCATGGGATTGTGGGGAAGCGGTGGGTTCGTTTTGGGTTCGTTCGCGATTTGGCGGGGACAGGCATTGGAGGAAGCGGTGGCACGGCTCAGCTATAGCACGGCCGGCTGGGAATGGCGGGTGGGGGCGTCGCTAAGTTGCTGAATTCGGGGTGAAGATAGTGGCAAGGTTTCGGTGAACGTTTAAGCGGCCAATCTCGAAAGGCGCGGGGTGGGCACGCGGAGATCGCGCGGCGGGCGGGGACTTCACAATCCAGAGTCACCGCGATTCTGAACGACGATCTCGGACACGTGTCGAGCGATCTTTTGATTCGCATACTGGCGTCTCTGGGTCATCGCGTGAAGGTCTCAGTGGTGAGAGCGGCCACAGGCCCGTGGACTCTCTCGAAGGATCAAACATTCCGTGCGTGCGGTGGTCCGCCAGCGTTGTGCGCCAAAGTGCCCCGGTAGGGACGGCAACCAGCAAAATCCGGGGGTGTCCGGCATAAAAGTGGCCATTCGGCAATGCGACTTAAGCCGATGGATTGCCGCACTCTTGGTTTTATCGGCGTTGATCTGCGTTGATCTGCGTTCGTCGGCGGGCAGGCCTGCTCTTGTTCCGGCCCAAGGCGAAAATCAAAACCTGAGATGGGCCGCCGATGAACGCAGATCAACGCCGATAAAACAAGTTATAGGAAGTCGGCCTGCAGTCTGACGACGGGTGGCACAAAAACAACGGTTCTGAGGGCAGTGAGCGGCCTTGTCCGGTATGGCTGACCGGGCCGGCCTGAAGTACCGGGTACGCTAGGATCTGGCGGCTTACTTTGAGTCTCTGGCGGCTTTCCACTGCTCTGTCGCGCACCCCGGCTGCACATTGTTCCCGGTTTGGGAACGGGTTATACCGACTGACGCGTTTTGTCGAGTCGCTTGCCGGCAACAAATCGCGGCGGGCCGTGAAGAACGCCCTGGATGCCTGGTTCCACGAAGTCCGCCGCGCCGAGTGGAAGAATTCGGCCGATCTGAAGCGCTCCTTTGGTACCGCTAGCATCATCAGCTCGGATCGGGCGGTGTTATCAAGGGCAACGACTTTCCGCCCCGTCGTCGCGATCGAGTACCGGAGACAGATTGGTTTTTATCAAGTGGGCCGGAAGTCATGCGGAATGCGATTTGATTGACGCGGAGACCATCCAATATGGAGATCAAGCCGGTCCGGACCGAAGCTGATTACGAGTGTGCGCTGCGGGAAATCGAGCGCCTCTGGGGCGCCGCGGAAGGGACCCCCGAAGGAGACGCCCTCGACGTCCTCGTCACGCTGGTGAATGCCTTTGAAGAGCACCGCTGGCCCATCGACCTGCCTGACCCCATCGAGGCTATCCGCTTTCGCCTGGAGCAACAGGGCAAAGATGTTCGCGCCCTGGTCGGTGTGATCGGCACCCGCAGCCGGGTGTATGAAGTGATGCGCGGACAGCGGCCGCTATCCCTTCGGATGATCCGTGCACTCCACGAAAAACTCGGGATTCCCGCAGAGATCCTAATTCGTCCCGTCAAACGCCGCCGACGCGCCGCCTGACTATCTGCGGAGAGTCACCGGGCATGACCTACGTGGTCTGCGGCTTTTTTGCCGACGCGATGCCATCGCGCCACCGCAGCGGATCGGTGATACGGCCAAGTGGCGCAAGCGGCCGGTGAGTCGCTTCAAGAGCACTCTTCAACGCCTCAGGCCTACACGCTCGAGAGACTAGGCGGCGACGACATATTCTGCAATGGTCTTCGGCTCCGGAATCGGGTCTCCGTCCTCAGCAATCCCGGCCAGATGCATTCGAATGGCCCCTCGAATCAGCTCCATGGTTTCCTCAAGCGTAGAACCAGCAGCAACGCACCCCGGCAGATCTGGCACATGTGCGCTGTATCCGGTATCGGTTTTCTCAAACAAAACGGCGTATCTCATTTCAGCCCCGCCTGTTTCAGGATACTATTTTGAGTCTTCGGATCCAGGTCCATCGATGGATGCCCGGCAATTGTCACACGTCCCTTCTTTTCCGCGGGCTTATATTGGCGATGGCTTCCTTCCTGGTTGACCAAGCGCCAGCCGTCGCGCTCAATGATCCGAATCGCATCGCGAACTTTCATACAAATTGCCGTCGCAGTTTTGCCGACCTTCGAAGCCACCGACTTGCCGCCATCCATTGTCTCATGCTTGCCGCACCACGCCTTACACATCAGATTGATGGGCGTTTATCTGGCCAATCGACGTGAGCGGGACTTAACGGGAGTAAATCGGCGGCCGAGCAACAACTCCGCATTCCCCGAGCGGGGGACGATACACCCGAAGGTCAGCTCCACCTGTCCCCGAATCCGGACCGGCGGTCAGAGTACGATAAACCACTAATACCACAAGACCATTTATTCCCAATGGCTTATGCCCGGATCTCAGTTTTCGTCTTATCGGTGCGAGGCCGGAGTGTCATCCACCGGCGGTTCCAGGAGATCTATCGTCTCGCGGATTAAGCTGGCATGCACTACTCTCGCCAGCTTCAGTGGGTACTCGTGCTCGCTTCGTTCATACAGTAACTGTTGCTCTTGCCTTACGATCATCTCTTCTGACACCAGCCCTACGATTGTCTGGAAGTTGACACCCAGTCTGGCCACGCCATCGATAAGACGCGTGCCACCGGACTGCGCGACATAGACGGGTCCGCCGCTGTTGCCCTTGAAGATCTGGAAGTCCATCAAGAAAGAAATGGTGTCCCGTGTCGGTAACAGGGGGAAGGGCGCCAGCTTCCCGCTCCGGAGGATTGGGAAGCCGAAGGAATTGCTCTCTTGGCCAAGTGGGTAGCCGAGGCAATTCAGATCATCTCCGGGATGCATTTCGTAGCGCTTCAAGTCCTCATCGGTTGCTAGGAACGATGACGTTGGTAACAAGATATCGTCGAAGATGCCGTTAGGCAGCGAAAGATATATCGCAGCAACGTCGGCTGTGGGGTGCCTAGTCCAAAGCTGTTTTGGAATGAGCAAAGGCTCCGGAGGGCCATTTCGCGGAATACGGATAAGTTGGAGCGGGACGGCGATATTCGGATTAGGAAGGGAAACCTGCAGTTCAGATCCCCTACCGCCAGTAATGACTGATACCTCTAGCCCGAGATTCAGGGCCAGGAGCGAATCGCGAACACTGGCTAAGGAATCACTGATCGGCTTCAACTCGCTGCGGGTCGCGCCGAATATCACGGCGAAGGTGGAGCCTTTCAGTACCGGCGTCTTGGAGGCATCGGGGACGGAGAAGTTCGAAACCAATGAGCGGATGGGCAGTGTGACGGGCACCTTCTCACAATTCGTGCCGTTCATTTTGCGCGTTATGACCACCGCTGTGTAGGCCGTAATTTCGTCGAATACGTGGTTGGCGGTGATCAGGACGTACCGCGCTCTGTTCTTTGTGTTCGGTATTGGGCGCCCCATGATGAACCCGGTAGCTACGCTTGGCCCCTGTGGGGTCATACCCTCGATTCGGACGGTGGCTCGCATCAGGGTGGTGTTGAGTTCTAACGGCTTGTCATCAGCGAGGCAGTTTGGCGAGACAAGAGCTACGAGGAGAAGGAATCCGAGAGCTGTTCTTGGTGTCAGTGATGTCGGCGTTGGCCGATGGCGAAATGGTTTTGGTTTGTCGGCGGTTTCCGCCGGCCATAACCGCGGACGCGGTTCCACGGGTTCGTTTTTTTCCATGTCAGGTACTCCAATTCGATTTTGAGACGCAACTTCATCGGGAGAAAGCGCGCTACGACATCTGGCGCGTGTTACCATAATTATCCCTCCTATTGTGGCGAAGGGACAGCGAAGATACCGCCTGTGTTGATTATAAAGGCATTGTTTTGATTGACATAGACACGGCGTCGGGCGCCAAGGGCGTGGCAACGCGATAGGCTGGCTTGTTGATGGAAACTGGGAGGCTCTGCAACAAGGGGGCGATGCAATGCAAGGCGTGCTTCACCGAACTGCTGGGGGCGTGCGGGAGATACCTGCCTCGGTGATCCATCCGCTGAAGCTGAGCGGGAGCCAGTTGGAGTTCTTCGAAGGCATCAGCAGCGTCTGGTGAAGGAATTGAGCGCGCCAGTCGGAGAGGGCGCGACAGCGGTTTGCCCCACTTCGGACCGCCCATTGCTGTAGTTCCTCCCGTGGAACGCCGCTCACGTCAGACTGGACCTCCCGCCGGTCCATTTTGACGTCAGGTCGCCGACTACGACTTTGGCTGGAGATGACACCATGCCGGAAGCATCATTCAGGCATCGAGCATCGAACCACCCCTTCTTCCGGCAGTGTCCGGCCGTTGTCTGGGTGATAGCATCGGCTCATGAACATGTCGATCGATGAGGCACGAGCCGCCCGCAACGCGCTCGCGACGGTTCCATTCCGGAGACGAACACAAGTTCCAGGAGCACCGATGAAGACGCACAGCCTCTTTTGTTTCGCGGTGCTGACCAGCCTCAGCTCTATGGCGTGGGCCCAACAGCCCGCTCCGGTGTCTTGGCAGCCCACGCAACCGGCGCCCGGGAGTGAGGATTATGCCGGCACCGCTTCATGCGCATCGTGCCATCAAGCCGAATCGAAGCGAGCTGGTACTTCGCAGATGGGCAACTCGATCGTCGTTCCGACCAGGAAGTACCGCGATTTTCCAGTGCTCCGTTTCCGGCGGGGCGCCTTTACCTACACGCTCTATCGTGACGGCGAAGCGCGCCTGAGCGTGGACGACGGCCAGCATCGGATTACGGAACCGATATTCGCCATGATCGGCGCCGGGAAGACTTTTCAGGCTTACCTGCTGCGGCACGAGGGTGTTCCTTATCGTGCGGCTGTCGATTTTGTGACGGCTCGGGGCGGTCTGGACCTGGACAGCGAGGCCGATCCCGCGGGTTCGCTCGAAGAGGCTCTCGGTAGGCATCACAGTGAAAAATACGTGCGGGATTGTCTTGCCTGCCACAGCCCGGCATCGGTTACCGGAGAGGGCGTCGACTTGGTTCATCGGCCGTTGGGGAACACCTGCGAGGTCTGCCACGGGCCGGGTGCGAAGCACGTTGCGCTTGAGCGAGCCGGCACGCGGGGACAAGCGGGCATCTTTGATCCAATCTTCAACCCGGGGCGCCTCTCCGCGGCCGACGAATCCAACTTCTGCGGCCAATGCCACACCACGGCTGCGGCGATGAGAGCGCGGAACGCAAAAGGGACGGGCAGCGTGATCTCCGAACCGTATCGACTCGAAACCAGCCGCTGCTGGAATCCCGATGACCGGAGAATCCGTTGTACCGCCTGCCACGATCCGCACGCACCGATCGTGCGCAACGCGGCGGCATACGATGGCAAATGCCAGGCGTGCCACTCCTCATCGACGGCTAAGACGTCGCACGACCGGCGGGCGATCGCGACGTGTCCGGTGGGCAAGCATGGTTGCGTGGAATGCCACATGCAGAGAGTTTCGGCGCCGGACACTCCGATCAGGTACGCGGACCATCGGATCCGTATCGCGAAGGCGGATACGCCGTTTCCCGAGTAGCTGCTAGAATGAGAACGTCCTTCCGCGTCACGCTTGGAGAAAGTTGTGCGCGATCTCATCTCAACACTTATTACCATTTCGCTGTCCTGTTGCGGCGCGACACTGCCGGGTTTCGAGGGGCGCGGCGGCCAATACATCTCACAAGGCCCAAGCTACAGCGTGTCCGTCTCCGCGCGCGCGGCGGTGCTGAGCCTCAGCGGGCATTCCGTTACCATCTCCGTGCCCGGCGCAAGCTCCCATTCGTCGCTCGAAGCTCTCGGCCGCATGCCCGGCAGAGCGAATTATCTCCTCGGCAACAGCATCCGGGCCTCTTACGATCTCTACAGCCGCGTGGAGTGGCGCGGCGTATATCCCGGCATCGATGTGGTCTTCCATACCAACCAGGCGCACCTGGAATACGATTTCCAAATTGCGCCCGGACGCGATCCGTCGAGGATCAAGGTCGCGTTTGACGGCATCGACGGACTGCGCATCGGCCGGAATGGCGATTTGATTCTGCACGCCGGTGTGGTCGAGATCCGCCAGCCGAAGCCGTCCGCCTGGCAGCTTGTGGCGGGAATGGCGCGGCCGGTCGATGTTGCCTATCGCATCGACAGGTCGAACCGGGTCAGCTTCGAAACGGGCCCCTACGATCGCGCGCGGGCCCTTGTCATCGATCCGCAAATTGTCTTCGACCAGACCTTTGGCGGCAGCGGCACGAGCGTTGCAACGGGGCTGGCGCGCGACACGCAAGGCAACCTCTACGTCACCGGATATACCAGCTCCACCGATTTCGGGACTGTGAACGCGTACCAGAAACAACTGGGCGCGGCGGCCCTGCTGTCGACTGCCGATGGCGGAAAGACCTTCAGCGCGCCGGCACTCGCCGGAGCTACCTCGGTTACCGCGATTGCAGCCTCGCCCTCGGCGCCGCTGACGATCTACGCCGCGACACCAATCGGGGTGTTCAAGAGCGCTGACGGCGGAACCACCTGGTCGAGCACAGCCAGCACCGGGCTTGCCGGTAACACGTTCGTGCTGGCGGTGGACGCCGCCTCGTCCACTAGGTTATACGCCGGAACGGACCAGGGCCTCTTTATCAGCACGAACGGCGGGGCAAACTGGCAGGCGACCAGCGTCCTCAACGGGAACACCCTCGTCGCGCTGGCGGCTGATCCGTCGCAGGCCGGTGTGGTGTATGCGACCTTCCTAGCCCCAGCGGGTATCTTCCGAAGCACCGACTCCGGCCAGACGTGGACCCAACTTACGATTGCGCCTGTCCAACTGTTCACGACGGTGGACGCGTTTGCTTTCGGTCCCGGCGGGACCATCGTGGCGGCATCCGAGCAAGGGTTATTAATCTCGCCGGACGGCGGCAAGACGTGGAACCAAGGAGCGTATTTCAATGTGGACAATGGTCAGGCATTGGCCATTTCGCCGACCAATGCCAACCTTGTATATGCGGCCAACCCGTCAGGACTGCAACGGAGCACCGACGGAGGCCAAACCTTCAGCGTGGTGATATCCTCCCTGGCGTATGGGCAGGTGGCCGTGGACCCGCGGAATCCTTCGACAGTATGGGCAGTCGGACCCAATCAGCTATACAAAAGCACCGATACCGGCCAAACGTGGACCCAATTATCGCCGCCCTATTCCATCGCGGCGCAGGCAATCTTCGTTTCGGCGGCCGATTCCCGGCTCCTGATCGGCACTTCGACCGGGAGCAACGTATTTGTTACTAAGTGGAGCGCGGATGGCAGCCAGGTGCTGTACTCCACTTATCTTGGCGGAAATGGAAACGACCGGGCGAGTGCCATCGCCGTGGATGCCAGCGGCAGCGCGTACGTCACCGGTGCCACGAATTCTCCGAATTTCCCCACGACCAGCGGCGCATTTCAAACCAAACTGACCACCGCCCAAGACATATTTGTAACGAAACTCAGTCCGGACGGTTCTCAACTCATCTATTCCACGCTGCTCGGAAGCGCCTCCGCTACTTCGGCCGCCCTCGCGGTGGATAGCACCGGCTCGGCCGTCGTCACCGGGTTTACCGACGGGCAATTCCCGGTGAGCGCCAACTCCCCACCGGTTCCAACGGGCGCTACCTGCCGCCCACCGCTGCTAATTGGCGCGCCGGTCACGGGCGAAGCGTTCGTGACGCGAATTGCCGCCAACGGGTCCGCGCTCAACTCTTCGGTACTCTTCAGCGGAAGTTGCGCGACCAGCGGCGCGGGCATCGCATTGGATGCGGCCGGCGACGCCTGGATCGCCGGCACGACGTTGTCGCCGGATCTCCCGGTGACCCCGGATGCTTTGCAGGCGTCTTTCTCGAGCACATCATACTCCGGATTTCTGGCCAGCTTCGATTCGTCGGGCAACCTCCTGTACGCCACTTATCTCGGAGACCAGGACTACACGGCGCCCGCCGCCGTCGCACTCGATCAGGCCGGCAACATCTACGTGACGGGTGAAACCGAGGGCTTGTCTCAACCATCCTCGCCGGGCGCGTTTCAACCGCAGGCCAGCGCAACATGTCCGGTATTCTTCATAGGCCCAACGGAGTTCGTGACGCAGGGCAACGCGTTCGTGTTAAAACTCGACGCGAAGGCGCAAACCGTCAAAGGTCTGACTTATCTCGGGGCGCCCGGCTGTTTGTCCGGGACATCCGTCGCCGTCGATTCAGCGGGTGAGCCTTGGATTGCCGGTTCTTCGCAGCAGATCAACGTCAGTTTGCAAACGGCGAGTCCTCTGCAGATCGGGATCGGCGGCGGATTTGTCAGTAAGTTTAGCGCCGACTTGACGCAGTTATTGTTTTCCACTTACTTCGATACTGTCGCGGGTCTGGCGCTCGATTCGTCCGGGGCTGCCTATGTGGCGGGCACGCTGTCGAACGTAGCGGAGACGGCGGCTCAGCCGGCTTATATCGCTAAACTCGATCCCACCCCCGCGGCGGTGGAGCTGGATTCGATTGAGAATCTGGCGCCTAGCGCGGTTCCGAGCGACCTCGCCGTGGAGTTTCCATTCGGTTCCCCCACCATCGCGGCGGGCGAGATTCTGCTGATACTCGGCAAGAATCTGGGGCCGGCTCCGGCCGCGCCCGGCGTCATTCAGTCGGGAGTTTTGGCCACCAGCGTCGGCGGAGTGCAAGTCACGTTCGGCGGCGTCGCGGCGCCAATTCTGTTTGCGGGCGCCCAGGAGATCGAGGTGATTGCGCCGTTTGAGCTGGCCGGCACAAGCCGCACCACGGTCCAGGTTCAGTACGACGGCCAGAAATCGAACCCGGTGGCGATCGCGGTGGTCCCTACGCAGCCGCAGATTCTGGGTGTTTTCAATCTGGACTTCACGCCGAACTCGCCATCCAATCCGGCTGCCGCGGGCTCGACAGTGGTTCTGTATGTGTCCGGCCTCGGGGCGGCCAATCCACCGATCCCGGACGGCCAAATCAACGCGGTCCCCTTGGCCCCGCCGGCATTGCCTCTTCAGATCAGCGACCTGTTCAGCTCGGGACCGACGACGATTCTCTTCGCCGGCGCCGCACTGGACTTGGCGGCAGGTATTTTCCAAATCAACTTCACGGCGCCGCAACAGACAACGACTATGGAGCTGTTCGAGTCAAACGGAAACCAAGCCGGCGGAATCGCGTTATTCAGCGTGTATGTGAAGTAAGGGCCGGCGCGGCGAATGCCTGCCTGCGTTCGCTTGCCCCCACATGAATGGATGGTGGCGCAGAAGCGAGGCGGGAGCGGCCGTGCGGTTGAAGTTGGAGCCAAACTCACAGAACGTCGGATTCCACGAGATTCCCCACAAACGCACGTCTCGACAGCCGCCATACGGACGTCGAGCGCTTTCACTATAGCAGAATATCTACCAGAGATAATCTACCAGAGCACTCGGCACAAACGAAATATGTTTCGAGTTTGGGAACAAAGACGCGAGCCTCGGCGTCAAGAGGGATTATGACTATCAAAACGTTCGCTGCCGGTTTCACGCTGCCGCTTCTGATAGCGGGGCTTTTCGCGCAATCCTCGCCGCAACCGGTTCAAGAGAAGGATAGCGGCGCCTCATTGAAGCGTTTCGTTGGCACGTGGAAGGGATTCTGCGCAGATGGCAAGGAGTTTGTTGTTTTGATTTTGAATCAGGCCGGAAGCGACATCGGCGGGACCATCAGCCTTGGCAAATTTGAAGGACCGGAGGGCCAATGCACGAGCGTTGTGGATCTTCCTGCCGAGGCGCACGCGATGAAAATAACTGACGCGCAATTACGGGGTGGGGTTCTGGCCTTCAAAGGGAGAGGCGGCGTCGAGTTCGAAATGACCGTTCGCAGTGACGAAGGCGCGCAACTGAAGTTCCTGGGAACGCCGGTGGAGGAGAACCCGTGGGTGCTGAAGAAATCCAATTGAGCGTCTTTCCGAGGCGCCGGGACCTGAAGGGCGCGAGCCTCTGGGGCCTTGGAAAAAGGTGTGGTGACGGCGGGTGTCGCCCTTGGACTGGTTCGGGCCGGCGTTGGTGAACAGCCGCGTGGGATTGTTGGCGGACACCAACGAAGAGCTACGCACTACGCGATGGCAGCGGACGACAAAGGCCCTTCTCACGCTGGATCACCTCGATGTTCCCGACGCGCCAGGAGTTGAGCCGAGGGACGGGCGCTTATCGTCCCCGATCATCGAGAGCACAGGATTGTGCGTCATTCGGGGAGCGTGACGTCAACGTCATCTTCTCGGCTTCCGACAGCGTGTGCCATTTCCCGGTTTGCGGATCTTTGTAGATAATCCAACCCCGGTCATTTGTGCGGTACGCCCATCCGGCATCAGTGATCCGTTGGTGTTTACCGTATTCAACCAAAAAGCACCCCGGCCGGCATTTTACAGCTGTGGGGGGAGTTCGTCTATTCAAGATTGCTCACGTTTCATCGGGCGGTGTTTCTACGTTCTGCCGAATAGGGACTCAATCATGCAGGACGATATTCAGCAACGAGCTGTGGATTTTCAAGCCGCCATTGTAGTCGATGAATCCGAGCTTGCGAAATCGGTTCATGAAGAAGCTGACTCTGGAGCGGGTGGTACCGACGATGCCAGCCAGCGTCTCCTGGCTAATCTTCGGGATGACCAAGTCCGGTTGGCGTTCCTTCCCAAAGTTCGCCAAAAGCAAGAGCACTCGTGCCAGTCTTTTCTCACTGGAGTTAAATAACTGGTCAACCAAATCCTCCTCGAACTTGATGTTGCGGGAAAGAAGGTGGGCCAGGAACAGTTCTGCGAACGACGGCTCTTCGTGGAGCAGACGAACTACCGCCGCCTTCTTCAGCTTCATGACCGAGCACTCCGAAATTACAACGGCGGTTGCCATTCGCACTTGTTGCCCCGCCAGGCATCCTTCCCCGAAGAAATCGCCATCTTTCAAAATGGCGACGACTGCTTCCTTTCCCTGTTTGGAGACGACGGTGAGTTTGACGTTGCCTTTCTTGATATAGAAGATGGCGTCCGCCGGGTCGCCTTGCACAAAAATGCGCTCGTCGATGCGGTATTCAGCGTTGGTTCTTCCGCCATTGGCCTTCCTCAGAAAGAGCTTTAGATCGAACGGCGGTTTGGGCGTTGTTCTCTGTGGCATGTTCCGCATGTGCCTTCCATCCAGAAAAGTAGCCCACTTTGAACGGCGGATGCAAGCGCCGGCAACACTTGTTGTGTGGTGGTCACCGGGGCCGAGTGAGCTATTTTGAACAGACGCCAGGAAGTGGACCTGCTATCCTCGTTTTGCAAAACCAACACAGCACTAGCGAACGGAGCGGGCTAGAGCAAATCGGTCAGGTCGCGTACCGTCGCTGCGGGGCAAGGAAAGTGATTTTGCCTGATCCGGCATGGGCGTGACATACCCACTCCAGCAGACCAACGAACCCAGGCACGCCCATGTCTCGGACGGATCATTGGCTGGTGCGATGCGCTGCAAAAGGCTCGGGACTTCGACGGAACAATTCACTTGCTTGTTGTCTGATGCCGAAATGCCGGGAATGACCGGGATTGAACCGGCGATCCAACTGCCCAAGGCCTTGCCTTGATATCCCTGCGGGAGATGGGAGTCGAGGAGCGGCCCCTGCGGGTCCGTGAAGTCAGAATGTGCGGTGCCTGAGGCTCAGCAACTGGCCCGCCGTCAAACGCTGCGGATCTCGCACCCGGCCAAGCGGTAACAGAATTCTGGTTGCGGCCGAGATACGGCAACTGAACCAGGAAGGACCCGACACGACAATCCTGATGATCCGGGAGCGACGCGGCCATATGCCCTTGAGAAACCAAGCTGAACGGTTCGATATAGTTTCGCGGGGCGGCGCCACTATGATTCGCGTCGGGCGCCCGGTCGAAACTTTCGGCACGTTCACCGCCGTCAACGACGTCACTGTAGCGGGTGCCCGCCAAACGCTGTGTTTCCTCTGCCTGCCGGCGCCGTTCGATCCGACACGATGCGCGACTCCCGGAACGGGAATTGGCGGGAGTTTGTGACGACGCCGGTGGTTCGCGCGGCAGGCGACCAAGTGGCACTCCCCGAGAACTCGCGGCGCATCATGAACGTATGCCTGGACGCATGCCTGAATTGGTGTTCGAGTTTGTCCAGGAGGGCGACGGTGGCTATTGCGCCGAATGCCTTACCGAAAACATCTTCATTGAAGGGGATACCTGGGAGCAGTTGCGGGAGAACGCGCTTGAAGCCACCGCTGCGTTCTTCTTCGACCGGCCCCGGCCGATCGGATTCGCCTCCGCCTGGTACGCGACGAGATCCTGTCCGTCGCATGAAAATCCCTCGCGCGATCTCGTCCACCAGATGCGCGAGATGGTTGGAGCGGAGTAAAGACTGGCGTGGGGCGCGAATCCCGCCCTATGCTACGATTGCTCGTTTTTGGAGCGCACCGGTTCTCGGAGATCGAGGTCCAGCGATGGCGTAGCTGCAGGAATCAAGAGCTACAAAATGCACCGCTCCCTTGCGGTCGCGGCTCTTCAGTCATGGGTTGTGCCTCTTGAGCAGCGACGGCGAGCAGACGTTTCGGGCGCGCGGCGCTCGACAACTTCTGCTTGACAAACTAAACTGAACCGTTCAGTATAGTTTCGAGAAGGGGTGCCACTATGATTCGCGTCAGTCACCTGGTCAAGACTTTCGGCGCATTCACCGCCGTCAACGACGTCTCCTTCGACGTTGCCGAAGGGGAGATCTTCGCGTTCCTGGGGCCGAACGGCGCAGGGAAAACCACAACCATCAAGATGCTGACCACCATGCTCAAGCCCACCAGCGGCGACATGGAGCTCGACGGCCTCGACCCGCGCGTCCATCAGAACGAAGCGCGCCAGCGTTTCGGCATCGTGTTTCAGGATCCCAGCCTCGATGGCGACCTCACCGCTGCTGAGAATATGGAAATCCACGGCGTTCTCTACCACGTGCCGCGCAAGCTGCGCCATCAGCGCTCCGAGGAGCTGCTGAAACTGTTCGAATTGTGGGACCGGCGGAACGAGCAGGTGAAAAAGTTCTCCGGCGGCATGAAGCGGCGTCTCGAAATCGCGCGCGGATTTCTGCACACGCCGCGCATTCTCTTCCTCGACGAGCCGACGCTCGGGCTCGACCCGCAGAGCCGCAATCAATTGTGGACGCACGTGAAGAAGATCAACGAGACGGAACGCGTCACCGTCTTCCTGACCACGCATTACATGGATGAGGCCGACCGCGTGGCGCACCGGATCGGCGTCATCGATCACGGAAAACTGGTGGCGCAGGGTACTCCGCGAGAGATCAAGGAGCAGACCGGCACGGAGAACCTGGAAGACGCGTTCCTGAAACTGACCGGTTCGACCATCCGCGATGAAAGCGCGGCGCCGGCCGACCAGATGAGGCAGTTTGCACGCATGTGGAGTGGAGGCAGACGATGAGCGCAATTTACATTCTGTGGCTGCGGGAAGTGAAGCGGTACCTGCGATCGCGGGTGCAGATCGTGGCGTCGCTCGGCCAGCCCCTGCTGTATCTGCTGGTGCTGGGGTTCGGACTGGGGCCGGTGTTTCAGCGCGCGGGCAGCGGCAGCTATCTGCAGTTCGTCGCGCCGGGCGTGATCGGAATGACGGTGCTGTTTTCGTCCATCTTCTCGGGGCTCGGCCTGCTTTGGGACCGGCAGTTCGGCTTCCTGAAGGAGACGCTGGTCGCGCCTGTGCCGCGGCTGCAGATCATGATCGGCCGAACGCTTGGCGGTGCGACCGTCGCGGTGATGCAGGGACTGCTGGTGATGGTGGTGTGCTTGATCGCCGGTTTCCGGCCGGTGAATCCGGCCATGATGCCGTTGGCGCTGGTTTTCATGCTCTTGATTGCGGCGGTTTTCGCGGCGCTGGGCGTGGCGATCGGTTCCAGCCTGCAAGACATGCAGGGCTTCCAGCTCATCATGAACTTTCTGGTGATGCCGATCTTCTTTCTTTCCGGCGCGCTGTTTCCGCTCAGCGGACTGCCGAAAGCGCTGGCGTGGGCAACATCGGCCGATCCGCTCTCCTACGGGATCGACGGCATGCGGTCGGTGCTGCTGCGCCATGCCCACTTCGGCGCGATCATGGATGCGGAAGTGCTGGTAGCGTTCGCCTGTGTGTTGCTCGTTTTCGGGGCGCACCGGTTCTCGAAGATCGAGATCTAGTCAGGATGCTGAAAAACACTGGAAATGATCCAGCCGCAGATGAACGCTGATAAACGCCGATTGAAAAACAACAACTTATCCGCGTTCATCTGCGTTTATCCGCGGCCTATTTGCCTTTTTCAGCAGCCTGCTAACATTATGCCGAAGCAAAACACGGTGCCGTTAGTGGTTGCGCGTTCAGATGACCACTTCCTTACGGTCGTGGCTCCGAAGTCCTTGCCGAACCACGAGGGGCGAGGCTAGCGATGGCGCGATCGCGAAGCCAGCAAGCGCACGAACGGGTCCTGCGGGCCGCGCTGGAACTATTCGGAACGCGCGGCATCGATGCCACCAGCATGGATGCCATTGCGCAAGCTTCCGGCGTCAGCAAGGCCACCATCTACAATCACTGGACCAACAAAGAAGCCATGTTGATGGACGTGATGCTGATGATTCACGGCGCCAATCGGGATTCCGAGGATATCGATTCGGGCGACGCGCGGCAGGACCTCATCACGGTTCTCAGCCGCCGTCCGCCCGACGAATTCGGGCCGGCGCGGGACCGGATGATGCCGGGGATGGTGGCGTATTCGGCCCTGCACCGCGAATTCGGCAAGGCGTGGCGGCATCGCGTCATGGAGCCGGCGCGCATCCAGCTCAAGCGCATTCTGCGCCGCGGAATCGAGCGCAAGCAACTCCCGGCATCGCTCAACCTGGACGCGGCCATGGCGCTCCTTCTGGGTCCCCTGCTGTACGTGAAGATCTTCGGCGGGGAATGCCCCGGCGAGGACTTCGAATCGCAGGTGGTGGACTCGTTCTGGCGGGCCCACGGCGCCGGCGTCGAGCCAAAAAGCAGAACCAAATGGAAACGGTAATTTCGGCCGACGGAACTTCCATCGCGTTCTGGCGGGAGGGCTCGGGACCGCCCCTGGTGCTCGCCCACGGCGGCTTGTGCGATCATTTCGCCTGGTTTTTCGTGGTTCCACTGCTGGCGAGGAAATTCACGGTCTACACATTCGACCGGCGGGGGCGAGGCGGGAGCGGCGATACCCAGCCATACGCCGCGGCGCGCGAGCGCGAAGATATCGCGGCGCTGCTGCGGGCGATCGGCGAGCCGGCGCACCTGCTGGGCCATTCCGCCGGCGGAATCCTGGCATTGCAGGCTGCGGAACGCGAGCGCGATCTGCGAAGCCTTATTTTGTACGAGCCGGGATTCGTGATCGATGGGGCGCGCGAGTTGCCGAGTGCGGAGATTTTGGCCCAGATGCAATCGGCGTTGGCCGCGGGCAATCGCGAGCAAGCGCTGCGCATCGCCATGCGCGAGGCGGTGGGAGCCACGGACGCGGAGATCGCAGCGTTGGCCGGCGGACCCGGATGGGCGCGCCTCCTCGCCGTCGCCGGCGCGATCCCCAACGACTGGGCGCTCTGGCAGCAGACATTCGCGGCCGAGAACGTTCGCGATTTGCGCACGCCGACCCTGATGCTGATGGGATCGGAGAGCCCTCTCTGGCTGCGCCAGGGGACGGAAGCGATTCTCGCCGCTCTGCCGAATGCACGATTAGTTGTCTTCGAGGGTCAAGGCCACTCCGCCATGATCACGGCGCCGCAGGCGTTCGCGCAGGCCGTGATCGATGGGTGTACGGCATAAAAGTGGCGATTTCGCAATGCGACCAAGCCGATGGATTGCCGCGCAAAACCTGAGATGGGCCGCCGATGAACGCAGATCAACGCCGATAAAACAGGTAATCGGAAAGTCGGGGTAAACAACGGTTCTGAGGTGGCTCACCGAGCGGTCTGAAAGTGCGGGTGTGCCCGTGATCGATTTTGCATCTTGACGACTCTATATTTCTTGATATATATATAATCTTATGCCTACGGTGGGGAGTTTTTTGCCGCTCAAGACCAACTGGTTCCATATCCTGCTCTCGCTCGCCGGCGGAGAGCAGCACGGCTACGGGATCATGCAGGAAGTCTCGGAGCGGACGCGCGGCAAACTGCGGCTGTGGCCAGCGACGCTATATGGCACCATCAAGCGCCTGATCGAAGCCGATCTGATCGAGGAATCCGACGAGCGGCCGGCGCCTGAACTGGACGACGCGCGGCGCCGCTACTATCGGCTCACACGCCTCGGCAAGCGGGTACTCGACGCGGAGACGGAACGGCTCGAGGAGCTGGTCCACATCGTTCAGGTAAAGCGCGGACTGGAGCCGGCGCGATGAATTTCGCCCTGCGCCTGTATCGCGCCCTGGCGCGGGCTTTTCCTCACGAGTTCCAAATGGCATATGGGGCTGACGTAATTCAGCTCGGGGAGGACATTGTGGAGGACGTGGCCAAACAAAACGGCTTTTTCGGGCTCTTCCGCCTCATCGCGGACCTCGCCATTCGCATTCCCATCGAATATCTGACCGAGCTTCGCCAGGATCTGATTTACGCCGTGCGCACGCTTCGCAAGGCGCGCGGATTTGCTGCCGTTGGGATTCTGTCGCTGGGGTTGGGGATCGGCATGTCGGCGGTCGCGGTGAGCGAGGCGCTGGACATGATTCTGAGCGATGCGCCGGGGGTACGCGAGCCGGATCGCGTGATCATGGTGAATAACGTTTCTTACCCCTACATCGAGCGCTATGGCGACCAGCACGATTTGTTCGCCGGCGCGGCCGCGTTCCAGATGGCGGTGCCGTACAACGTGTCGGTCGGAGAAGGTGCGAGCGCGAAGGCCGAGCGCATTTTCGGCCAATTGGTTTCGCCCGAATACTTTTCGGTGCTCGGCGTCAGCGCGGCGCGCGGGAGGGTCTTCGCGCCCGATCGCGACCGCCCCGGGTCGGCGCCGATCGTGGTCATCAGCGACCGCTTCTGGCGCGAGCGGCTCAATTCCGACCCCTCCGCGGTGGGCCGCACACTGCGCGTGAACGGGCAGACAGCGACGATTGCCGGTATCGGCCCGAAGGACTTTCTGGGCGCGATTCCGTTCGTGCCGGCCGACATTTTCGTGCCCACCACGGCGCCCGAAGCGATCGCGCCTGAACTGGCGGGCGACGCCATTCACCAGCGCGACGCGAAAACCTTCAACGCACTGCTGCGCCTGGCGCCGGGAGTCACAGTGGAATCGGCGGAAGCGGGGCTCGATACTGTCACCAGGCGCCTGGATGAAGAAACGCTCGACCCGGCGCGCAATGCCAAAGGCCTTCGCGTGATGGTGCTGCCTGGAGGCAAAGTGGTGCCGGTTCCGCGCTCCATGCTGCCGCTGGTGCTGGGCTTCATGGCGCTGCTGAACGGCCTGTTGCTTTCGCTGGTGTGCATGAACCTGGCGAACATGCAATTGGCGCGCGCCACGGCGCGGCGGAGAGAGATCGCCATTCGCCTTTCCGTAGGCGCCAGCCGCTTCCGGCTCATGCGGCAGTTGCTGGTGGAGAGCGTGCTGCTGTCTGTGACTGGCGCGGCGGCGGGAATCGCGTTAGCTTTTTGGGCGGCGGCGGCGGTTGAGCGAATGAGACTGCCGTTCCCCTTCCCGGTGCGCTTCGATATCACGCCGGATTGGCGCGCCATGCTGGTAGTGTTCGCGATTGCGGTAATGGCGGGCGTGGGCTTCGGGTTGGCGCCGGCGCTGGCGGCCACCAGGACCGACCTCGCTTCGACTCTCAAAGAGGGACTGGTGGGGCAGACACGCGGAGCCCGGCGATTCGGCATGCGCAATCTCCTGATGGTGGGACAGGTGGCGGGATCGCTGGCCCTGCTGCTGATCACGGGATTTCTGGTGACAGGATTCCATAAGACGAATGACATCGTCCTCGGCTTCGACCCCTCGGCGATGTATTTGCTGTCGCTCGATCCGGTGCGCGACGGTTACGCGGCGGATAAGGCGGCCATGCTCTTTGACGATCTGGGGGAACGGTTGCAGCGCGTGCCCGGCGTCCGCAACGTCGCGCTGGCCCTCAAGCCTCCCTGCGGGCCGGAGTCGGGCGTGTTGACGCTCAGCGCTCCCGGCGCGGGTGGGGCGCCGGACCGGATTGTGAGCGGCGTCGCGAAAGAGACGGTGGGGCCGCGGTATTTCGCCGCGCTGAGCGCGCCGGTGCTTGACGGGCGCGAATTCGATATCCGCGAGCGGCACATCGAACCATCGAAGAGCCGCGCGCTGCCGGTGGTGATCAACCAGACGGCGGCGCACGAATTCTTCGGCGCGGCCGAGCCCGTGGGCCGGCGACTTTCCGAAACCTCCAATTCTTATGAAGTGATCGGGGTGGTGAAGGACCTTCCCGCGCCCATGAGCGACCGGGGGGCCTTGGAGGAGGTGTCTTCCATTCCGGTAATTTATATGCCGATGACCAAGAACGACTTCCAACATTCGACCGCCGACGGCATCGTGGTGATGGTGCGTTCCGATCATGGGGGAGAGGTGATGCAGGGAGTGCGCCGGGAGCTCGCGGCGCTCGATCCGAATGTCGCGATCTTTCGCGTCCACACGCTGGCGGGGCAAATCGACGATACGCTTGCCAATGTACGGATGGGCGAGTTCGTGTACGGTGGGATAGGGACGTTCGGAATGGTGCTGGCTGCGATCGGGCTCGCCGGAGTGACGGCTTATTCGGTGGCGCGCCGGCGCAAGGAGATCGGCATTCGCATGGCGCTCGGTGCGGGTAAGGGACAGGTGCTTCGGCTGGTGCTGCGCGAAGGGGGAACGCTGGTGATTGTCGGGTCGGTGCTCGGATTTTTGGGGGCGGTCGCGCTCTCGCGCGTCTTCTCGGCGATGAGCAGCATGTTTGCGCCGGCGTTTCGCGCGGGCATGAGCGATCCGCGGCTGTTGCTCGGTGCTCCGCTGCTGCTGGCCGCGCTGGCCATGCTGGCGTGCTACATACCGGCGCGGCGCTCGGCGGCGATCGATCCTCTGAGAGCACTTAGGGAGGAATGATCGGATGGCCGCGGCTCAGTTCCAGCCCAAAGGCTTTCAGTTACTTGCCATCCGCGTTCTGGCGATTGCCCTCGTCTTTGCGATCGGCTATTTCTATCCGCCACTCCAATACTGGCCGATGTGGGTCGCGGCGGTGGCGTGGATCGTCTTCTCCGTCTATTGGGGTGTGGCAGCGAAGAAGTCTGCCGAAGCGAAGACCGCGGAATCGGCCGCCTCACGGCGCTTGCACCTGATTCTGATCACCGCGGGACAGTTGCTGCTATTTCTTTCCGTCCCTGGATTGCGTCAAAGCTTCCGGCCGGAAACGCCCGCGTGGATCGCGGCTGGCCTGACGATACTGGCCGCGTCGACTGCCTTGGCCGTGTGGGCGCGCCGCCACCTGGGCACCAACTGGAGCGGGAGAATCGAAACCAAGGTCGACCACGAGCTGGTGCGGACAGGACCGTATCGCAAATTGCGCCATCCGATTTACACGGCGGTCATGGGCATGTGCGTGGGGGTCGCGCTGATCGACGGGCACGCTCATGCGCTCGTGGGCACGGCGATGGTGCTCATCGCATACTGGCGCAAAGTGCGCATGGAAGAGACGAATTTGCGGCAGGCGTTCGGGGATCGCTACAGCGATTACCGGGAGGCGACGTGGGGGGCGGTTCCGGGGCTGTTCTGAGCGGGGTGCTCACCGGAGACGCTAAAGGTCGTTCACCACAGAGACACAGAGCCACGGAGAAAAGAAAGTCAAAATTCAAGATCAAAACCTGAGGACACGGAGCTAGCGGAGGCCACAGAGAGGCAGATTCACCGCAGAGACGCGGAGACGCGGAGAACGGCTTCAAAGGCAAAACCTGTGGAGGGCGCAGAGGGGGCAGAGGGAACCGGCGGTTGGGTTTGGGGTTTGCGTATTAGTGGCCTTTTCTCTGGAAGGCGCCGGTCGCGGCTTTGTAGGGCGGCGCGTCGATGCGGCATGAGGGCACAACGCCCACGGAGAGGACCAAAGTCCAAAAGCAAACCCGAGGACACGGAGTAGCAGAGGGCGCGGAGGGAAAGACTGGCATCACTTGCTAAGATGAGGGCGATGCAATCTGAGCTTACTGCGGAGAAGCTGCGACATCTGGATGAATTGGGGTGGATGGCTCTTCCCGGCGTGATGGATCGGAATTTCCTCGATGAAATCCGCGCGCGCGTGGAAGAGCTTTGGGAACTGGAAGGCGAGAACGCCGGCGCGGAGTTCCGGAAGGAGCCGGGCGCGCGGCGGCTGGCCAACCTGGTGGACAAAGGCCACGTATTCGAGCGAGTGTTAAGCAATCGCGAAGTGCTGGATGTTGTCCGGCACGTTTTGGGCGACGATTTCAAGTTGAGCAGTCTGAACGCGCGGTCCACCGATCCGTGGCGCCCGGAGTGCCAGCCGCTGCACTGCGACGCTGGGGCGGTCGCCGACGATTCCGGCTTCTGGGTGTGCAACACCATTTGGCTGCTGGACGATTTCACGCCCGATAATGGAGCCACGCGCATCGTCCCGGGGTCGCACCGTTGGCATAAGCTGCCGCAAGAGGAGCTCGCAGATCCGCGGGCGGCGCATCCGGATGAAGTGCTGGTGCTCGGGGAAGCTGGCACGGTGGTCGTGATGAACACCCACGCGTGGCATGGAGGCACGGCGAATCGCACGGGCCTGCCGCGGCGCGCGCTGCATGCGTTCTACACCCGCGGCGACAAACCGCAGCAGCAGTACCAGCAGGCGCTGCTGCGCGAGGAGACGAAAGCCCGATTGTCTCCCGAGTTGCGCCGGATTCTGGCGCTCGACGACGCGCGCAACGACGAAATCAGCTCGAAGGTCACGGGGATGAGCGGCTTCCTACGCTGAATGCCGCCGTTCGCTTTGCGGCCAGGAATGGCCTGCCGCCATTGCCAACCCCTCCGTGGGCCCGTTCCTGCCTGCCGGTGCGGGAGCCAGTTTGGCTGCCAGCATGGCCAGATCGTGCGCCAGAAGACACCGGGCTGCCTCTCCGGAACCGGAGGGCAGGAGCCGATCGACCCACTCATCCAGCCGTCCGGTGAGCGCCTCGAGTGACTCGGCGGACGTGTCGAGGTACTTCCGCAAATCGCGTGCCTGGCGGTCTGGTCCGGACCTGCGCCACTGCACGAAACGCTGGCGGTGAATTTCATCCATCACGCGGGCGGTCTCGTCCGCGCCGAATCGCCGCCCGCTCTCCTCGTCACGGTACCGCCCGTTAGCCGATGCTCTCGCCGCCCCCAGCAATGCGAGGACGCGGAAAGAACTATCACTTGCAAGCAGTCTGGCGGTCCAGTACTCCCGGCAATCGCCCGGGGGAGCGGGCCGAATGGGAGTGGAAATGGGAGTGGAAATGGGAATCGGAACCGGGGAGTGGCTGGACAGGATGGGCGAATCGCCTGCGCGTTCGTCCGCGTTCTCCTCCAGGAAGCAGCTATGGAAGGCGCGATCGAGGATTTCGTCCGTCAAGGCGAACGGAAGCTTTTCGAAGTGAATCAGGTTGAGCGCGTGCGAAAGCACGTCGCGAGGCTGGCACCGCCGGAAGGCCTTTCCCGCCGCGCGGTAATGCTTGTCCAGATACCGCTCCAGCATACCGGCGGGCAGCGGGAGCTGGCGGCTGGCGCAGAATTCCTGGAAGATCCTGACGAATTCCTTTTCGCTCGGACTGCACAAGAACATCTTGTACTGAATGCGCCGCAGGAAAGCCTCGTCGCCTAGAGCCGCCGGGTTCAGGTTGGTGGAGAAGACGAGGAAGAGTTCGAACGGCACGACCATCTTGCCGCCGGTGAGGAAACTGAGATAATCCAACCGCCGTTC
>Ga0181538_10000296_pt1 | contig 58453 bp, 39 predicted proteins | sample PEATcosm2014_Bin_40_FD_119773 | JGI IMG/M metagenome (GOLD analysis project Ga0181538, IMG submission 119773) | Peatland microbial communities from MTU Mesocosm Facility, Houghton, MI, USA - PEATcosm2014_Bin23_30_metaG | ecosystem: Environmental > Terrestrial > Soil > Wetlands > Peat | place...
GGGCCCGAGAGGCCTCCAAAGCAAACCTTCCGGCCGTCCGGAGACCAATTCGCATCCGAGTTCACCTGGTTGAAGCCTGGCAGTAACAACTGGGGCTGGCCGCCGCTGGCCGGGACGCGGTAGATTCGCGTGATCTGGCCAGGCACGGCTGCTGAGTAAAGGATTTGCGACCCGTCCGGCGACCAGCGGGGCAGAGCTGCGTACGAACTCGGCGCCTGCTGGGTAAGTTGCAGCCGCTCGGTGCGGTCTGCCTTAGACCGCCACAAAGCGCCGTCCGGATAAGTCACGTACGCGATCCACTGGCCGTTCGGGGAAAATGTCGCGAAGTCCGCCGAGATTCCACCAAGCAGCGGCACGAATTGCCCGCTGCGCGTGTCATACCGGCTTACTTCGCCGCGTGGCGCGACTCCAACCGCAAACAAACGCTGAGAGTCCTTGGAGGGCAGCGCTTCGACAAACCTGATAGCGCCGTTGGTGATCTGAACCGGCTGAGGATGCGACCGCCACGCCAGCCGGCGCGGCTCCGCCATGGCCCAGATTTGTCCCTGCCGGTAGAAGACGAAGTATTTTCCATCGGGCGTCCATTGCCCGCAACAGTCTCCGGAAGGTGCACCTACGAAAAGAGGATGCGCCACACCCCGGTCCAACGAGACCTCCCAGAGGCTCTGCAGGCGGCGCGGATCGTCGTACACCGTGAAACGGATTCGCTTGCCGTCTAGCGACCATGCGGGCCTGGCGATACCTCCAGCCACGCTCGCTACCCTGCGCGCAACAGTGCCGTCGCTTTGGGCCGCGAACAGGTCGCCTTGTCTCGCGTAAGCGATGCGTCCGCCATCCTGCGACCACGTCGCCCAAGAGGCTGACAGGTTACCGATGCGATGCGGAGGGCCACCGGGAATGGGCACGCTCCACAGCGGACCCTCCCCATAAGTGGCTACATCTATGGCCAGCAAGCTTGCGCCGTCCGGAGCCAAGTCGAAAACCCTAAGAGTCGGCGACGGCATAGGCAACACCGCCGGTTCTCCGCCGCCTACAGCCACCTGACCAATCCAACGCCCAGTCTCGTAGAAGTACAGCCGCACGCCGTCCGTCCCGAGGAGACCCTTCATCCCGCCGTCGTTGGTGATTTGCGTGTACGCGCTCACCTTCGGTATCGGCCAGGGGCGCAGCTCCACGTTAAGCCAGGCGGCGACTGCAGCCACGGCCAGCAGGGCAGCGATCCACCGGCGGCGAACCGCAATCCTGGCCCGGGCAGCCTTCCGCATGCCGCCAGCCAGCCACGCAGCCGGCGTAGCGGCCGAGCTGCTGTCGCGCTTGAGCCGCTTCAAGTCCGCGCCCATTTCGGCGGCCGACTGATAGCGCAGCGTGCGATCCTTCTCCAGAGCCTTGTTGACGATGTGCTCCAGCTCGGCTGGCAGCCGCGGATTCAACCGCGACAGCGGGACCGGCGTTTCCGCCAGAATCTTGTGCAGGACGACGGCCGCGACGTCTCCCTGGAACGGGCGCTGCCCGCTCGCCAACTCGTACAACACCACTCCAAAACTGAACAGGTCCGTGCGCGCATCCAGATCTTCCCGCCGCGCCTGTTCCGGAGACATGTAGGCCACCGTTCCCACGGTCACGCCGGGATCGGTCAGCGAGACATCGACGACGGTCGCCGTCGGTTCGGATGTTCCCGTGCGCGCCACTGGCGCCATCCCTGGCGGCCGCGCATCCGGCGTCCACGATTTCGCCAGGCCGAAGTCCAGAATCTTGACTTGCCCGGGGCTGCCGCTGGCCTCGCCGGTTACAAAAATGTTGGTTGGCTTGATGTCCCGGTGGATGATGCCTTTGGAATGAGCAGCGGCCAGACCGTCGGCGATTTCGATGGCCAGGTCGATCATGGTTTGCGTTCGCAGGCGCCCTTGCTCGATCACGTGCTTGAGGGTGTGCCCTTCGAGAAATTCCATCACCATGAACGGCTGGCCCTCGTGTTGTCCCACGTCATGAACCACCACGATATTGGGGTGGTTCAAAGCCGATGCGGCCCGTGCCTCGCGCCGGAAGCGCTCGAGCATCTCGGCCTGGTGCTGCGGCGATTGCTCGTTGCCAAGATCGCCCAAACCCAGCCTGGCGGGGCGAAGAAACTTGAGTGCTACCGGTCTTCCCAGACGTGTGTCCACCGCCTTATAAACCACCCCCATTCCGCCACCGCCCAGTTCCTCGACAATCTGGTAGTGGGAAATGGTCGTGCCCACCATTCCGGCTGCGCCGGGATTTCCGCCGACGTGCGCCTGGTCCTGCGCTACCATCCGCGCTGCGGCGTCGAGCGCCGGCGATTCCAGGAATTCGTCGCCTCCGTCGGCTTGTGCCAGCAGCGACTCCACTTCCCGCTCCAGCTCGTCATCTCCCTGGCAGGCCTGGCGCAAATACCCGCTCCGGTGCGCCACGTCCTGCTCCAGGGCTGCGTGGTACAGTCTCTCAATTTGCTGCCATCGTCCGGGTAGCAACGGGTTTCTCCTTGCCCAACTCGCGCCGCAGCCAGCTCTTCGCGAACTTCCAGTCGCGCATCACGGTCTCAGGGGAGATCTTCAGTGCCTCCGCGGTTTCTTCCACGCTCAAGCCGCCGAAAAAGCGAAGCTCCACCACTTTGCCTTTGCGGGCGTCGAGCGCGGAAAGATCTTTCAGCGCGTCGTCCAGCGCCACCAGGTCCCGGCCGGGCCCTTCCGCCACCACCAGAGATTCCACCAGCTCCAGCGGCGCCGCCGCTCCACCCCGCTTCAGAGCCTGGCGCGAACGAGCCCATTCCACCAGGATGCGGCGCATCACGTTGGCGCAGATCGCAAAAAAGTGCGCTCGGTTCTGCCAGCTCGCCTGCGTCGTATCGACCAGCCGGAGATAGGCCTCATTCACCAGCGCCGTGGTCTGCAGCGTGTGGCTGGACCGCTCGCGTGACATATACACCTGGGCCAGCCGGTGCATCTCCTGGTACACCAGCGGAACCAGTTCGTCCAGCGCGCCTTGTTCTCCTTCACCCCAGGCTCGCAGCAGGTACGTGACCTGATGGGTTGACGGATCCATGACATCACAACCTAATCAGACCGGATCTTCTTAAAACCTAGCACATGCGAAGCGCCGTGTATCTCTCGTCCGGCGCCGCGCGCCACAAGTGATAGACCAAAGCGGCAGGAGGACTTGTTGCAACCATGCCGGCAGCCCGCTTTCCGGATCGCAAAATCTCTTTTCCTGCGGTGACAGTTTCCCGCGGCGTTTTGCGCATTACAGGGTGAAGGCAACTCGAGGGTTGGCCTGACAACGAACATAAGGAGGTTCGTCATGAAATCGATTCGTACCAATACGCTGCTTCGCACCTTGGCACTGGGCGTTCTGGCATCCTGCCTGGGCGCCTCGGTTGCGAATGCTCGATCTTTCCGCGGGACATTCTCACTGCCGGCAGAAGTCCGCTGGGGCACCGCGACCCTGCAGGCGGGCAACTACACTTTCACCTCCGAGGGCGCCAAAACGGACGACACGCTGCAACTGATTCAGGGCGGAAAAGTGGTGGCTATGGTGCTATGCCAGAGTCACAATCCGGCCGTGGCGGGCCGCGCCGAACTGGTGATCGACAAGAACGCGGGCGGCCGAACGGTGCGCGAAATGCGCCTGCCGGAAATCGGCGTGGTCCTCTATTACGCGCCGCACAAGCCCAAGCGCGGAACCGCCGCCGAAGAGCGGCAGATCGCAGAGTTGATTCCGATCGCTGTCACCGCTGGGACGCGGTAAGTGCTTCTGGGACAAGAGGGGTCGGAGCGAGGGACTCTGGCCCCTCTTCTTTTTGGGGCACGCGACGCGGACGCCTGTGAGGAGGTCTTCATGTTGCCGTCCATCAAGCACGCCCTCCGAAAGCTGCGCAAGGCCCCAGTCTTCACTGCCGTGGCGATCTGCTCCCCAGCGCGGCGGGCAGCGCACGTGGACCCCCAAAAAAGCGCTGCGGGCAGAGTGATCACCGCAGCCACAAGCCTGGCCACCACCTGAACAAAGGTGCGCATAACGTATGAGCGCCGTTTTCCGCCAGCGCGCTGCCGTTTTCTGAGACCAATCGCCACCCAATGGAACGACGGCCAGCGTCCCATCAGATAACCCAACGCGCCACCCACAGAGATTTGTGCGAAGAATTCCCGAAGGGATCGGTACCGAAAAATCCGGTTGTGGTCCTTTGGGAATATCCCGGCGGCAGAGTGCCCTGTCCATGCTCCTCGAAGCCCGTCACAAGCGAGACTCGGCAACGATATCACCTCTTATCGGCTCTTCGCTGCCAGCCTTGCGCAGAGTTCATAAACGCCTTGTGTCATGCTGCTTCCTTTGGCGAACGTGACTCGCGGAAAGAAGTTGGCCGGACTTGCCCGGCGCGCGCAATAGAAACCCTGTTTCCTGATCCAAGCGATCAGCAGGGCTGGGATGCCGTACAGCAGGAGTGAATAGGACGGCGGCTCCGGAACCGGCGAGACGTCTCCAATCGACCCGCTGATACTGTACGTGAACGCGTCAGAGAATGTGTTGGTATTCCATGTTCCGTCGCTCAGGACAAAGTCTGCCGTGAACGGGAGCAACTGACCCACCTGAGCCGCAAACGGGTAACTCCCTGGGTTTCCGTCTGCCAAGTAGTAGAAGGGACCGAGATATTCGACATAGCCGCTGACACTTGCCAGGTCTGTCCCGACGTTCGCCGTCAGGACAAGCGGGGCCGTGTATTCGAAGATCGCTTCAACCGGGGCGACCTGGGTACCGGAGCCGAAGTCCTGAAACGCCAGCGCGAGGTCGGTGTCTGATGGCGGAATAGATGTGCCTTGCCACGCGGGACCTATCGGTTGCAAGGGAAACGTAACGGTTGTTCCGCTCTGCTGCCCAGTGCCGATAGCCAACTGACCGGTGATCGTGGTCCCCGCATCCCGCCCCGAAGCAGTCGTTCCATCGCTCAAGAAAAAGATGTTCGTAAAAAAGGGCGCGGGGAACCCCTGAGGGGGCCCGGAAGAGCCTGGTGTGTAGGTAGTGTAGTAGCCGGGTGTGGTTGAGAAAGTAAAACCGTCAATAGTCGCCGCTTGCAAGCTCGCTGCGGTCGACAAGCCAAGCCCAATAACTAATCCCCAGAGTTGAATCGATTTCAGAGTGGACATTCCGATATTCTAGCAGTTCCGCGCAAAACCGCGCTGTCACAAGTGAGAGCACAGGTGACTCTGCGCGAGCGTTAAGTACCATTATCGGCAGCCGAACCTCGGCGACGGCAAGGACGAGTCGAGGACATGGGGCGCGGATCGGATTGAGAGATCCTTGGCCGCGGGGCAGCACCGGGGCAGCACGTCAGCCTTCCGTGGGGCCCTTTGCGCCCTGGTCGCGAACCGAACTGGACCGAAAACACTACTACTTAGACCCAACTGGACTGTATCGGAGTGCCAGTCACCGGGTTCGATTCCCGTTAGCGCTACCATGTCTTCATAGAGTTACGGGCAATGGGGCAGCACGGGGCAGCACGCGCAACGGGCCATAATACGAACCCGGCTAGATTTCCTTTAGAGATCCTCCAGGCGCCGCGATCGCAATGTCTGAAACATGACCTAACACAAGACAGGAATAGCGATTAGGCGGACGTGTATTCCTTAGGGCAGGGCTTGCGCAACTGGCGCGAAGAGATCATGCTCGTCGCCGGCCCCGATGCGCCTGCGGATGCCGGGCATTACCTGTTTCAAGCAGTGCGTCGTTGTCGTACCTGGAACAATCGGTAGGCACCAGTGATCTTGATCCGGTACTCGGTAAGCTCTTCGCTCACCTCGAATCTCTCGGCCAGTTCGGGGATGTTTATGCCTTGATTCAGAAATCCGAACAGGAGCGTCCAGGGGATTAGCGCTGCTGCACCCGTACCGTAGGCTTCCGCTTCTCGGAGGCATCGAAGTCACGCACCTCAACCATGCCACCCCCCAGAGTGATCTTGGTCGGCTTGTGGTTAAGGAAACTGTGCGTGATCTCTTCCATAAGCGTGACTTTATTTCGCCTTTTCTGATGGCGGGGATTGAGAATACACAAGCGGCTTCCATCTGGCAACGGGAGTGGCAATACGCCTCCTGACCAGGAGCGCGATGCCGGGCCGCACAAGTGCAGCCGATCCTCTTCGGGAAGCAATGCTAACGCTGTCTCGCCATCCATCACTTGAAGCCCGACCTTTGGAGCAAGCTGCCATGGATCTACTAAACCCTCTTCGCGCCGCTGGCCTCCCCCAGGAACGCATCGCTCGCCTACGCTATCTGCTATGTGCTGCTGATGTACGGGATCGCTTACGGCATGTACAAACAGAGGTGGTTTCTGAAAGCGTAGACCGAGCGCAGCGTTATGTGGTGATATCGGCAGCTGTTCTCTAAGCGATGGCACCCAACCCGCTGAAACGGCGCCGCTCATGGGCCTGAGCGAAAACAAGAGCCGGACAGGTAGTTGGCGAAAATCACGGTTTCGCCGGTTGGCCGTCTTTCTTCTTGAGCTTCAATGGGAGATCGTATCCGGATTGTGACCATCGGCCGTTCAGTTCCGTGCCGTCTTTATTGATTTCGCCCCGATATTCGCCTCCGACCCCCGTCGCCATGACAACCAGCGTGAGCTTTGCATCCTTCTGCCCGATGGTGGTTACAGGGATCTCGGCGCCGCCCTGGTCCGGACTAATCAGGACAGCGCTCGCTCCGCTTTCATCGTTCGCCATCTTAAAGACAAATCGTAGCCGCTGACCCGCCCCGGCGATCGCACCTTCCCATGTCCCCAGGAATTCCTGGGCTACGGCCGGACTTCTCTTGATTCCGAGCTCGTAGTACGGGTCGGCGGGCAGGACATAGTGCTTCAGGTCATCCCAAGCCTGACGGTTGATTTTCGAGGAGATTGCGAAATAGTTGTGGTCATGACCTGGAATCTCGCTGAGTGAGACCGGGAACCCTGCATCCCGCAATGTGTCGCGTGTGATGCGGACCGTTTTTATGGGGAATATGGAATCGGCAGTTCCCGAGAATATTGCCATGGGAATCTTGCGCTTCGCTGTGGCGATACCATCCACGGCCTCGAAGTCCACCAACGCTCCCGCGTGGAGCGCGGCCGCGGCGAAATACCGCGACTCCCACATGGATATCAGCAGGGTAAAGACGGCGCCTCCGGAGTGCCCGAACAGGTAAACACGCCGCGGGTCGATTGGATAGGCCTTCTTTAACCGCTCTACGATGTCGTACAGAAAGTCGGGGCCGTCCACCGGGGCTGCCCAAAAGGCGGGATCGCGCGAATCCGGCCCGACCAGGATCATCTTCTCCTCTGCCGCCAGGTCTTTCCATTGGTCGACCAGGCTGGCACCGTCGCCGCCGCTGCCGTGAAGCGTCACCAGCAGGGGCACGGAGCCGCTGGAAGGGAGCGCCTTGGGGACGAAGAGGTGAAAGCTGCGCTTCTGCCCCATGAACTCGATGGTTTCCTTGGTGATCTTTCCGGAAGCGCACCAGGCTGGGGCGGAAATGAGGAGAGCGCCGCATAGAAAACCATGAGAATAGTTCATGCAGGATTTCCGCTTTGGCCTCCTGGACGCCATCGATTGTACATCTCTCTGCCCATAGCGAGCGGTCTGGTGGCCCCGCTGCAGGCCGCTGCGGGGACACGAGGCGGGCAGAAGAAGTCCGTCAGCCCTTGTGGAACGCGTCCGAGGCATTCGCGGCTCCGCTGGGGGCCGGCAGTTTTCCATTTTCTGGGTGAGGAAATCGACCATGCGGCGGAGTGGCTCGATAAATCCCTCGCGCAGCGCGATCCCAGACTGCGATTCGATCAGTAACCCGAGTAGACGGTCGGATAGCACGGAGCCGCCTGCCAATAGCCGAATCCGTCATAGTAGCCGCAACCGGAACCCGAATAGTAGCCCCAGCCGAATGGGATGCCGATCCCGATGCCAAAGTAAGGACGAGCCCAGAAGCGCCCACCGTAGTAATAACCTCGGCCGGCGTAGAACCGGCCAGGGTAGTAAGCGCCTCCGCCACCAGGGTATCCGCCGCCGTAGTAGCTGCGCCCGCCGCCGGAGTAGCTGCGGCCCGCGTAAGGAGCGGCATAGCTGCGCCCGCCGGAATAGCTACGGCCCGAGTACGACGGGGCAGAATAGCGGCGTCCACTGCCGCCTGAGAACGAACGGCCGGAAGAACTGCCGCCAGAGTGCCCACCGCGTTCCCCGCCGCCGCGCTGGGCCAATGCGGCCGTGGGGCCAAGCAACATCAGGACCGCGCCAAGAGCAAGCGCCGGCATCGCGGATTTGAACGACACTGTCTGCACTGTCCGATTCATAAGAACCTCCAATACTTCCGGCTTTGAATGTGCAAACCACGGGCCAATCCTAAGTAACGGGGAATAGATAACTTATGTCATAGCAAGCGTGAGCCCCTGGCTGAAAACCACCGCTTGGGGTGCACCTCAGCCATGCCGCCTAAGTTGGGGCCGATCGGGGTCCGGCCCTCGACAAAGCCGCGCTCGTCGAGCAGATTGTGGCGACCGCGGCTGCTCGGCTCCCGGTCGTCATGCGAACGACGAACCTGCCCGGCGCCAGCACCGAGCCAAGAGGTATAGAGCGTTATCGCGCTTTATCGGAAGGTGTCTTGTCCGGTGATCGCTCTCCTCAAGCAGGCGCTTGTACTCTCATCAAACAGCGTTTGCAGCGCGCTATTCGTAGTGCAATGCTTCGAGCGGGTCCACCTGTGCCGCGCGGCGCGCCGGAATCAGCACCGCGAACAGCGCCACGGCGAGCATGAGCAACGGCACGCCGCAGAAGGTGAGGGCATCGGTGGCGCTCACGTTGTACAGCAGGCTCGCGGTGAAGCGCGTCACGGCGAACGAAATGGCCAGGCCGGCGGATACGCCAATCGCCGCCAGCAGCATCCCCTTCCCGGCTACCATCCGCAGTATGCCGCGCGGCTGCGCGCCCACCGCCAGCCGGATGCCAATCTCTTTCGTGCGTGCTCGCGCGGCATAGCTCATCACGCCGTACAAACCCACGATCGCCAGCACCACGCCCACCAGGCCGAACACTCCCAGCAGCGTGGCGCACAGCTTCGGCAGCAGCATCGACTTGTTCACGTGCTCGTTCATGGTCTCGATGTTGAACACCGGCAGATTGGGGTCGAGCGCGCGAAACTGGTCGCGGACTGCACGCTCAAGCTGTCCTGGGGGCGTGCTGCCTCGCGCGAGCACCGAAATGCCGAAAAAGCTCATCGCCTCCTCGGGCTTCGCTTCCAGGTAGAGGAACAAGCAGGGCTGGTTGGCCTCGGCGAGAGTCCTCGATTTCGCGTTCTTCGCCACGCCGACCACCTCGTACTGCTGCTTGCCATTCAGACCCTCGGCGGCGATTTGCTGCCCCAGGGGATTGCGGCCAGGGAACAGCCGCCGCGCCAGCTCTTCGTTCACGACCGCCGTGGCGCCGTGGTCGTTGCGCGGGTCAAACTCGCGCCCGCGCAACACGGGTGTGCCGATGGTCTCGAAATACCGCGCGCCCACGTTGTAGAAGTCCGGGGTCACGCGGATCGGGCCATACTCGCCGTTCGCGGTCGCCTCGTATTGGGCCCCGGCGAGGCTGAGCGGAATACTGTCGACAAAGCTGACGGATCGCACCCCCGGCACGGCGGAAACCCGCTCACGGACCTGCGCGAGAAACTGGCGGCTCTTCTCCGCCGAGTAGTGATTCAGCTTCGGATCGAAGGCCATGAACACCACGCCGTCGGTGCGCATGCCGAGGTCGATCGAGGACGCGTTCTGCAGGCTGCGCAGGAACAGCCCGGCGCACACCAGCAACACCAGCGAAAGCGACACTTGCACCAACACGAGAGCGTCGCGCAGGCCAAAGCGGCGCAGGCCGCCCAGCCCGGCGGTCTCGTTCTTCAGCCACGTGGTTAGGTCCACATGCGTAGCGCGCAGAGCCGGGACCAGGCCGAACACGATTCCCGTCCCCACCGCCAGCAGAGCGGTGAACAAGACGACCCGCAGATCCGGCTGGAACGCAAACGCAATGGGAATCGGCACCGGCAGCTTAAATTCCGCAATCGCGGACACGGCCATCCAGGCCAAGGCAAAACCGAGCGCCGCGCCGATCAGCGCCAGCAGTATGCTTTCGGTGAGCAACTGCCGCACCAGCCGCCCACGGCTTGCGCCGACCGACAGACGAATGCCGATCTCCCGCCGCCGCGTGGTTGCGCGCGCCAACAGCAGGCTGGCCACGTTGACGCAGGCGATCAGAAGAACCAACCCCACCACCACCGAGAACACGCCGAGGATTCCCGACGTGGCCTGGTCCGAGCCGCCCGGAAGTCCTCCCGCGCGGGCGAGGGTAAGCGGCGCCCGTTTCTCGCCGTGGCGATACGTGGCGTCAATTCGCCGCTGGATCACGTTCAACACCGCCGTGGCCTGCGCCCGCGAGACGCCCGGCTTCAGCCGGCCGATCAGCAACACCCATTGTTCATCCCGTTTGTACAGGAACTTGTCCGTGGGCAAATCCGGCATGAGCTGGCTGGTCATGGCCAGCGGCGCCCAGAACTCCGGCACAAAGCCGCGATCCGCGCCGTGAAACTCGGGCGCGGTGACGCCCACCACCGTGTAGCGGGTGTTGTTCAGCAGGATGTCCTTGCCGGCGATGTTGGGATCGGAAGCGAAACGCCGCTTCCACAATCCGTTGCTCAGCACTACAACCGGCTTCCCCCCGGTGGCGACATCCTCATCCGGTCGTATCCCGCGCCCCAGTTGCATCGGCACGCCCAGCAGGCTGAAGTAGTTGCCGGCGACGGTCTGGCCCCACACACGTTCCGGCTCTCCGGCGCCCCCTACGCTGGCGGGCATGATGACGAAGTAAGCGGTGAGCCCTTCCAGCGCGGCTTTCCCCTGGTCGCGGTAGTCGAGATAGTCTGGCCAGGAGAAAGAACCGCCATCGCCGAGACTGACCAGCCGAGCCGGCTCGCGCACCGGGAGGGCGCCCAGAAGCATGGCGTTCACCAACGTGAACACGGTGGTATTGGCCGCGATGCCGAGCCCAATGGAAACCGCCACAGCGGCGGCAAAACCCCGGTTCTTTCCGAATGTTCGCAGGGCGAACACAATATCCTGCCGAAGTGTGCTGAGGATCTGCACGGGAACGCTCCTCGGTTTGCTGATCGGAGCACGCAGGCCGTCATGGGGAAGTCGAAAGTTGCTAAGCGGCCTGCGAACTCAATTCAGAGACGAGCAAGCGTTTCCGAAATTAACGCCGGTTTGTGAGATGCCAATAATGATAGGACGTCCCGCCTAAAGCAATCCGGCCGGAGCAGGCCGTTATGGTTATCGGCAGCCCGCCTCCGGCGGCAGAGTTTGCGCACTCCGTGACAGACGCATTTGTTAGACGGTCGTTCGGCGGCTATTATAATGACAGGCTGTCTAGCGCTCCACGGCGCCCACATTGACCGCTTGATTGCGCCCCGCCATAATCGAAGTATCCGCAAACTGACCCTTCTTCTGCTGCCCGCATGGCTGTTTGCACAGTCGGGCATCCACGACGACGACGCTCGCCACCTTCTCTACTCCGCGCGATACGCCGATGCCGCCACGGCGTACCGCGAACTATTGACCGCACATCCCGACTGGGGCGACGGGTATGACGCGCTCGCGCGGGCGTTGCTTGGAGCGAAACGGACACCCGAAGCCTATCGCGTGGGCAAAGAGGCGATTCAAAATGCGCCGGACAGCGCAGGGGCGCAGGCGGCGATCGGGCGCATCCGCTTCCGCCAAGGAGACCTCGCCGCCGCCGCCGCGGCGTGCCACAACGCGGCGAAACTCGACCCCCATTCCGCGGTCGCCCTCCACTGTCTCGCGCAGCTGTGCAGCGCCTCGTCGCTTTCCAAGCGAGGCGCCTACCTTTACACTGGCGCTCACCGGCTCGCGCCTGAGGACCCACGATTCACAGAGGATTGGGCCAACACGCTAGACGACAAGTTAAAGCACATCGCGGCCCTCGAGCAGGCGCTCGCCGTGTACTCTGCCGGGAGCGAGGAGGCCGAAGCGCTGCGAGCGCAGATTGCGGCGGACAAGGCGCTCGGCGAGCGCCGCACCCGGATTCTCGCGTCGCCGTACGTAGGGCAGAGCCTCCCCTTGACCGGAGTGTATTACGACGGCAGCCGCAAGTACTTGCGCGGCTTTGGGCTTCACGTGCGATTCAACGACGGAGCGAGCTACGATTTGCTGCTCGACACGGGCGCCGGCGGAATCACGCTGAACCGGCGCGCGGCGGAGAAGGCCAAACTGGAGAGGCTGGAGGACAGCGGAGAGCCGCTCAAGGGAATCGGAGACACGACCCACCCCAGATCGTTCCGGTACTTGGCCCAATCCGTGCAGATCGGCGATCTCAGATTCACGAACTTTCCGGTGGATGTTTCCGACTCGAAGCGAATCGCCGACCAGGAAGGGGTGATCGGCAGCGATGTCTTCGAGCAGTTTCTCGTCACCCTGGACTTTCCGAAGCATACGCTGGTCCTGGAACCGTTCGCCGGATTGGATACGGCGCCTGAACGCCGCTCTGCCGACGCAGAGCACGCGCCTCCCGGGTTCATCAACTTCTACCGGTTCGGACACATGATTATGCTGGCCGTCTCGGTGAACGGAAAGCCTTACAAGTTGTTCGCTCTCGATTCCGGCTCGATGGACAACCTGATTGACGCGGAGGCCGCTCGGGAATCGACCAAGGTGCACCGCGAGAGCGACTCTCGGGTGGGCGGAATTAACGGCCGAGTCCGGGATGTGTATCGCGCGTCCAAGGCCGACCTGACATTCGCGGGATTGCGTCATACCAACTCGAATCTGACCAGCTTCGATATGCGCCCGTTGAGCGATGATATAGGAACCGAGGTCTCTGGCCTCATCGGCATGTCGGCCTTGCGGGTATTGCGAGTGACGATCGACTATCGGAACGGAGCGATTCGCATGGTTTACCCACACTGAGGGCTGCCCGTCAGCGCCTGCGGCCGCCACGCTATTGGGGGCGACACTTGAAAGAGGATGAAGACAGGAATACACATGGCGGGGTATCCTGGCGAGCGATATTCGCGATTATCGGACACTGTTTTCCGGTAACGAAGCGCCAGCGACGCTACATGCACCGAAAGCCGACAGCGCGGGCTGAAACCGGCGGTCGGCGACATGCTTCACGTGTGCTGCGGCGACCGTGCCCGCCAGGATGGGGTCTTCACCCTTGGTCTCGAACGTGCGCCCGTAGCGCGCTCGCGTTCAACCGGTAGGCGCGGGCCTCCGCGCCGATCACCGATCCCCACTGGCGCGCTAGATCCAGGTCGCGGCGCTGTCGATGCAGGAAGGCGGCGCCGTCTCCGCCTTCGCGGTCACCCCAGGCTGCTACTGCCAGAAGTGGAGATCCGGGATGCCCAGCTCCGGAATGCCGCGCGGATCCAGCCCCCCGCACCCATTCGGCCCTTCGAAGGGGTTGGTGCCCTGGCCGAGGGCCCCGCCAGCAGCCGCAGTTTCTGCGCCTGCGTCATTTGCGCAGCATCTGCGTCGCCTGCTGCGCGGATGTTGCCGGCGCAGGCAGCCAGAATCTGCCCGTGGCGCCGTTGATGGTCAGCACCGCTTCCACCGGCGTGCCCGACGGAATGCCGGCCGGATACTGGAAGTTCAACTGGTCGATAATCTCGCCCGTCGCGGCGCCGCAGTAAGTAACCGTGGCGGCGACGCCGCCGACGGTCAACTGGCAACTGGCCGTGCCGCCGACTACCGACAGATCGTTCAGATTCGTTGCGGCATCGGCCACGCCATCCTGCTCGGGCAGATTCTTCGGACCCAATCCGTTGGCCCAGAGCTGATACACGCCGCCCCCCTGCACGGCGCATTGCGTGGTCGGACAACCTTCCGACGCTGTTCCGGTCACCCACGCCACGCCGGTCGTGTAGTTGTTCAGAAACATCGAGGGCGAAGCTGTGGATGCAATCGTAATCGTCTCCACATTGCTTGGCACGCCGGCGCGCATCAGCTGCACATTCACCGCCGTGCTAGGCACCGTTTCCCAAGGCACCTGGAAATTGATTTGTGTCGGGCTGACGTAGATGAGCGGCGCATTCACGCCGACGCCGTTGGCGCTGACGTTGACGCTGACGGTGTCGCCGGCCGGCGAGGTGAATGAGGTGACATAGGCGCCGTTGGCGTTAAGCAACTGCGAGCCCTGGTACGTGCCATCGGCGAGATTGTTGCCGAACAGCGTCGCCAGGCTGCCGGGCGCAATGTCTCCCAGGTAAGAAGCGGCATTCAGAGTCCCCGAGGGCGTGATCACCGGCGTAGTGGCGCTAACTGTGATCGGCTGATAGACACGCACGTAATCCACCAGCATGTCCTGGTTCGGAAACGGCGAGCTGAGACTCGGTGTTCCGAGAAAAGTGTTGGGCCCGCCGATCGCCAGATTCAGCAGAATGAAAAACGGCGTGTTGAACACCCATGGTGCGCCCGAGGGCAAAGATGTCGGCGTGCGCGTCTCGTAGAGAGCCCCATCGACAAAGAACTGGATCGAGTTTTCAGACCATTGAATGGCGTAGATGTGGTAATCGTCGTACACTGTTTCGCCCAAGAGGAGTGTCGTCGACGCGCCTATACCGGCGCCCCCGCTGTAGTCGGGAGCGCCTGGGGAGCTGTTCGTAGGACCGTGGATTGTGCCGTTGTTGACGGAGGCATCGTTGACACTGCCGTAGGTGCCGAAGTTCTCCATGATGTCGATTTCACCGCACGCCGGCCATGGGCTGGTTCCGATATCCTCGCCCAGCATCCAGAAGGCGGGCCACACGCCATGGCCGAACGGAAGCTTGATTCTGGCTTCCACTAGGCCGTACGTCCAGCTCAGATCCGTGGTGTGAGTGGAAGCGTCGGGGCTGCCGGTCTGCAAGCGCGCGGATGTGTAATTGCCGCTGGAATCGCGGATGGCCTGGATTACCAGATTGCCGTTGCCGTCTTGAAAGGCGTTATTGGTGAAGTTGGTGTAGGTTTCGGCTTCGCCGTTGCCCCAGCCCCCGCCGCCCAGATCGTAGTTCCACTTGTTGGGATCCGGCGGCGTGCCCGCCGCTCCGTTGAATTCGTCGCTCCACACGAGCTGCCAGCCGGTGGTTACCGGTGGTGGCGTGGACGAGCTTGATCCAAAGACGAAAACGCCCATAAGGTCGACCATATGGTCGGGGTCCTGACCGGCCGCGAGCGCCGCGCTCTGCTCCGTGACAGTGTAAGTGCCCGGCGCCAGTTGGACGTGGGCGACCACCATCCCAAGATTTGCTGATGCGCCCGACTCCACGGCATCTGTTTGGAGTCCGGGAATCCCCCCCACACTAATGCTTTGCTGACTAGAGGCAAGCCCGAGAACAACAACCACTGAGTCTGAGCCGACCGTGAAACTCACAGAAGTGCTGGCGGCCCCGGAGCTCGTGTTTGAGGCATAATACGCATTAAAACGGGTCCAGGAGCCAGAGACCGCTACGCCCATAATGTTGTAGTACTCGGTCGAGGTCGTGTAGCTGTTCTGACCGTTAGCCCCGTAAGCAAATGCAGCGGCAAGGTGCCCCGCTGCATCGACGGCCTGGGCGTACTGCCCGTTGGCAAACGGTGACGACGCTGATCGGCCCCCGGTGACCATCCCGTACAGATACATACTTGCCGGCGGCAACTGGATAGACGTGGCAAAGTCGCTGATGGTCGCCTGAGCGATCGTTGCGTCGGCACGAAGAAGCGCAGGAACGGCCGCCATCGCTATAACGGCCAAGATGGTCACCATCATGTGGGGCGAGCGTTGACTTGCGGATGCCAATGCTCCAGCCCCCTGCCACGAATTGTGGCGGCCTGAGGTTTCCATTTTGCCGTACGTCATGCCCACTCTGCTGGATGACTGGGCTCGGTTTTCCATGGAAATACACCTTTCTTCGGGGCCGGCGCGGGCCTCGGTCAATTTGGCTCCAACGAGGCGTGCCAGCCGGTGATTGTTTTGGACGCTGCCGTGAACGCGGACAGAAAAATCAAGGATGTAACCCAAATGAGACGCATAACCCATGTCAATAATGGACCAATCGGAGCGGAGTTTCAAGGTGGCCAGGCAATCCGGCGTTCGCAGTGCCGCCGGTTGCCGAACTCCGTCAGATGCGTAAGAAGAAGGGGCCCCGATCCAGGCATCAACGGCCCCGTTCCTCGGTTCCACGCAAGCGTTATTTGGAAATATCGGAAGCCATTTGGACCTTACCTCGGGCTGGCGGGGACATCAAGCGTGCAGGCGTAGATTACGGTTATGCCCTCAAGAGCGGGATCCGCGACGCGGTACAGTATTTGACTGAAAACGCCTCGGTGAAGGAAGTGGTGGAGATTTCAGCAGGGTTTCCCGACGGCGCCAAGGACACGTTGAAAAGGGCTGTCTCGGAGAACGCCCGGAGCCTGGGCTTGAAGAGCGCGGATTGGGAATGACGTGGACATTCCTTGCCGGGGGTTCTTGGTCTTGTAGCTCCCTGGCCTGAACGACGCAATGGCGGCCCTGGGAGTGGCTATCGCGGGCTGCGGCATCGTTTGAACTTCAGGCCGCCGTTCGATGAGTGCGAGGAGCTGCTCCAGGCGGCTTCTCCGATGGCACAAATCGACGCCCTTGGGAGAATATCCGCAACCGGCCAGACCAGATAGTTCGCGCAAGATTCCGGTGTGCGCCACTTCCAGCGCTTTCCGAAGCTCCGTCGCGTCCTCCCTGGTCAATTTCAAAATCATCAGTTCGTGTCCCGGATGCCGCGGCGGCCATCTCCCGCTTCTCAGGATGCTCCGATGTGCCTGCAAGTTACCCTGCGAACTGGCAGGTGAAATCGTTTTAATACATGTCGCACGCATCGGCGGTGGCGCGGCCCGATCCTCCGAAAGGACGTGATCTCCAAGCACGCAGTTCGCAAGCGCACGGGCTTGAGCGTTGAGTACCGGACCGCAATTAGATATTGCGCCGACACCGCGACGCGGCAAAGCCCCAGGAGTACGGAGAGAGATCCAGTACCCTGCTCGGGTCCGTCCGGCCTTGCGTTCATCTCGATTTCCCGCTGAAATAGAACCGTGCCGGACCCGGACCACTGCCCGGCCGAGCCCGAGGGAACCGTGGAGGCGTACCTGCTCTGCAACTTGCCGGCGGGTGAGGCGCGCGCTTTTGAGGACCACTGCATCACCTGCCCCAGATGCGCAGCGATCCTTGAGGAAACCGACCGGTACACGCTCGCCATGAAGCAGGCGACCTGGAGACTCCGGCATCCAGAGAAGTAGCCCGGTTTCGGCTCGGGTTGCTAGCTGGATACGCAGTGTTATGTGGTGTTATCGGTATCGGTTTTTCCGAGTCCAGGTTGGAAACTCCGGGCGCTCAGGCGAAATGCGGCCGCGAAGATGCAGTCGGGGATCCCCTCGCGCCGCCGTGTTCGCTATCATAACTTCCGCCAAATGGGGCTACGCCTTCGCTGCTTCGGTCCTGTTCAGTGCCCAACGCTTCTTCGTGGCGGCGATGATTGCCCGTCTGCCCGCCGCCGAGAGCTTCCGTTTGGGTTTGGGATCCGCTTTCAGGGGTGACGGTCGAGAGGTCTTCCGGGATGCAGCCCACCGCTTCCGCTGCGATTCGGCAATCCGGACACGGCTAGCCTCACTCATCTTCCGGCGCCTACGTTTTGCGGGTTCCGCTGTGGCGCCAGTCTCAACGGGGCCACCGGAGCGCATCTGGCGAAGGTCTGCGATCTGAGCGTCGATACGCTTCTTCTGCTCCTCGAAGCCTTCAATGGCTGCGGCAGGATTTCATTCGTGGCTTTGGGCATGTGAGTCTGTCCGATGCGTGCACGATCACGGGTTGGCGCGCGTGAATCACGGCCAGCAGCGAGAATCTCTGTGGCATGTGCAGAGTCACGACGGATTCGCTGCTCGTCGTGAGTCAGGATGCCCCCGTAGCTTGTGCCGGTGAGACGCCTGACTATCTGCCGCACGTTCCACAACGATCTTGTTGCCTCACCCTCAAGTGCCTTGCGGACCTCGCCCCTTTTGGTGCGGAACCAGTAAGCGTGGTAATGCCAGATGGCCGCCCGAAACAACGGGAACGGAGTGGAGCGAGACAGTAATTCATCAAGCGCAACGCAAAAGCCGAGGAATTTCCGAAACCCATCCACAGCCTGCTCCGCTGGGTTCCGGTGGCCCCAGAATAGCAGATTCTCATTTGGAATGACGCATCGTAAACCCGCATCTTTAGCGGGGAAGTACTCCTGGAGATCCGCATCGCTACTGGTGTATGGCCTGCTGGTGGCAGGCTTCTGCTGAGACAGCCAGCGGAGCCCTTACCGCCGGGACGGCAACGCCTTGGTTTTCGACACGGTTGAGCGTGAAAGCGGGAAAGAGATTCCCGAGACGACAGTCTGGACGCTGTCAGTGGATCGTAACAGCTTTCAGGTGAAGAGGCGATCAACAAAGTCCGCAGGAAAGGGCGAGTCCTTCACTACCTGCGCTCTGTTTTAGACCTGTCACGTTCACGTAATCCTGCCGTCATTTTCGTGGCTCATACTAGTTCAGTTCCTTAAGCAACCTCAAGCCGCATGACCGATTCCTGGTCACATATTGGAAGAAATCGAAGGAGGCAAACTATTCATGTCCGTGACAACTTCTCGCAAGCATTCCGGAATTAGCCCTTTGCATCTGCTCGTCGGCCTGCTGGCGGCGGGGGTAAGCATTCCGGCGTTCGCTCAGTCCGATCCGTACCCGACGTACGTGGTAGGGGCGAATCAGAACGGGACGCAGGGCCCGAACTACCCGTTGACCAGCACCTATCCGTGGGTTGCCAGTGATGGCGCGTTCATCACTCCCGCCGGCACGCAGGTCTACCTCGGCATCACGACCCGCGCGAAGGCCGTCGCGCTGAACCCCAATACCGCGACGCACACCGCCGCCGTCCTTCAGATGGGCGCCCCACAGGCCGTCACGATTTTCAACACCCAGACCGGCAAGGTCCTGCAGACCTACAGCACGCTGAAAAGTACCGATTCAGACGGCAGCCACAACGGCATCAACTATACGCCGGATGGCCTGCACCTGCTGTTCAGCCAGGACGGCAATTACGGCCCCGCCAGCTACGTTGCCGTCGCCAACGTCAGTCCGGTGACGGGCATGCTGTCAGACGGCACCCAAGTCAGCGTTCCGCTGGACGTCAACAACTTGGGCGCTCTGACTAATGTCACCTGCTTCCCCGGGAACAGCCCTCCGGGGACCTCGGGCAGCTTTGCCATTCCGTGCGGCTACCCGTATTCGATTTTCTCGGATGACACGTTCACTTCCTATCCCCTCGGCATCGCGATCTCGCCGGATGGCAAGACTGCCTATGTTGTGCTGGACAACAACGATACGCTGACGAAAATCGACCTGACCCAGGCGACGCCGGTCCAGGGCGCGGAGGTCCGCGTCGGTAACGTCCCACACAGCGTCGTGATTTCGCCGGATGGCACGACCGCCTACGTCTCCAACGAGGCTGGCCGGAGTGCCACCGCAGACGACTTCCAGGAATACTCCAACGGCACCCCGGTCGTCGCCGCCTGGCCGACTGGCGCCACAGCCACAGGCACCGTTTCCGTGGTCAACCTGTCCACGTTTACGGTCACCGGCAGCATCCCAACCGGTCTGCACCCGACTGGCATGGCCTTTTGGAGCAACTACCTGCTGGTCGCCAATACCTATGACGACACCATCTCCGTGATCAACACGAACGACAATGAGGTGGTGTCGACGATCAACCTCGGGCTGCCCATCGCAGTGCCTGGCGCCACAGAGCCGGCCTATGGCGCGGGGCCGAACTCGATCGCCGTCGATGCGGTGAACAACATCGCCTACGTCGCGCTTTACAATGCCAACGCCATCGCGGTCGTCAACCTTGAATCCGGCCTTTGCCCCTTGTCGTGCGTGGCAAATCCCGTCATGGGCATGATCCCGGTAGGCTATGCGCCAAGCTCGGTTGTGCTGGACACGGCGGACGGTGTGCTGCTCGTTGCCAACGACAAGGGCATCGGCACCACCGGCTACGGTGTGGCGCCCCCTCCGACTAATACGGCCGAGAATTCGTACGGAAAAGAGGAGGGCGTGATCAGCTTCAACACCCACCAGGACCTTGGCACCGTCAGCATCGTCCCCGTGCCGAATTACTTGACCCTGGCGGCGATGACCCAGACGGTCTTCGAGAACAACCACTGGGATCTGTCGGGAAATATCGCGTCGGCCGCAGGGGGCAACCCGTTTGCCGCGCCGGTGGCGATCCCGGAAAAGATCGGCGCTCCGTCGAAGATCCAGCACGTCTTCCTGATCATCCGGGAAAACCGCACCTACGATCAGATGCTGGGCGACGTGGCCGGCGGCAACGGCGAACCCTCCCTGGCAGTCTTCGGCGACAACTCCACCTTCGCCGAATACCCTGTCGTAACGCCTAACGCTCACGCAATGGTGCAGCGTTTCCCGCTTCTGGACAACTTCTACAACGCGAGCCGCCAGTCGGCTGACGGTCACAACTGGATCACGCAGGCCATGGCGCCCTACTCCGACGACATCCAGTCGCCTGACTGGCTCCGCGACTACCCCTCCAACGGCGGCGATGCGATTGCCTATCAGAAAAACGGCCACCTGTGGGACGTGGCGGCCGCGGCCGGCATCACGGTGAAGAACTACGGTGAGTACGTCGAGAGCAACACGTTCAACGTGCCGGGTTGCACTCCGACTAACATGACGCAACCAAACAGCTATAACGGTGCCGGTAGTAAACCCGTTGCATTACCGTTTGTTGTTTCCGACAGTTGCGAGCCAACCTGGACCCAGTTCTACAACGACACACTGGAATACGAGTCTGGCAACGAGCCGCAGCTCCAGTACTACAACGCCATCGGCTCGGTCACCCCGCTCCCGAACCTGTACAACATCACGGTGCAAAACTACCCGCAATTCGATCTGGGCATCCCCGATCAGTACCGGGTCGATGTCTGGCAGCAGGACTTCGCCAACGACGTGGCCGCCGGTTCGGTGCCCCAGCTGGAATTCCTGTGGATCATGAGCGACCACACCACCGGCCCGCCGAACGCGACAGCCGAAGTGGCCGATAACGACCTGGCCGTTGGGCGCGTCGTCGACATCATCAGCCACAGCCCCATTTGGTCCACTTCGGCGATCTTCATCGAAGAAGACGACGCGCAGTACGGCGTCGACCACGTCGACGGTCACCGCAGCCCGGGCTATGTCATCAGCCCCTACGTCAAACAGAAGGTGAACTCCGATGGCACCGGGGCCGGGGTCACCGAAGAGAGCACCTTCTACACGCAGGTCAACATGACCCGCACGATCGAGCAGATCCTCGGTCTGACGCCCATGAACCAGTTCGACCTGGTGGCTTCGCCGATGACCACGCTCTTCATCAACAACCCGCCCGCGGAGAACTTCCTGGCGTGGTCGCACGTGCCGAATCAGGTCCCACTGTGTTACGGCGTTTCGGGATATAAGGCCCCGTCGAACATCAGCCCCAGCCTCAACACTTGCAGCTCCGCAACCGCGGCGCCCTCGCTGGAAAGGCCTGACAGGCCTGAAAGGCGTGAAGTCAAAGCTCTGCGGGCTGGCTGGCTCAAAATGAAGGCGGAGGTCTTCGCCGCCAACTATCACATTCCCGACTCCCTGGACGCGGACACCGTCAACCACTTCGACTGGTACGAGGCCACCGGGTTTAAGGTGCCTTTCCCCGGCGAGAAGAAGGTTCGCCCCGCAAGCGACTTCAAACGCCGGGTGCACGCCGCTAAAACTGACGAGGACGACGACAAGCTTTAATACTCGTCCCAACCACAACGGCCCTCTCCTCGGTCTCGGGGAGAGGGCTTTCTTGTTCCCGCCTCAACGCAAAGCCCCTGCCGATCTGAGTCCGCCCCGCCACCGGTGAACGTTACTCCCCGGATTCGTCCCGCAACAACGCAACGAACACTTCGCCCGCGATTTTCCTTCATCAGCAGAACGCATAACCTGGTGAAAAAGGCAATGCGGGTACGACCTGCGCCATACGGCTGCGACGATTTCACTGATTGCTGGGGACGGCGTCGCGAAATATGCGTTCCATCGCATGGGCCGCCGTCCACGCTTGATCGCCAGCATGTTGGAGCGTCCGAGTTGTGCCCTGGATTGACTCTATGTTATGCGAACCTCAATAGTTCGGCTGCAGGGCCTTCTCGTAACGTGCAACAAGTTCGGCGCGGTTCTGCCGCAGATCCAGCCCGGATGGTGCCGCCGGATACGGCTTGTCGCCCATCAGCCCTTTCCAGAGAATACGGTTATACCGGGCGAAGTCCATCCCCTCCGTTGCCTTTGCCCAGCATTCCGCATTGTGAGTGGGACGCAGAAGGCGGTTCGCCGGCGAGGGGAAAGTGATGGGAAGCGTGGTGTTCGCCAGCAGTGCCGAGGGAGTCACGGTAAAACTCCATGTGGTCTGATTGAGATCGAATACATCCGCCATGAGGACGGCCACCGCGTCGTTGAGATTGAGCGGTCCGATACTGAGTATGTCTTCGATCGTGCGCACAAAGTCCACCGTATTGTACTGGGTCGAAACCACCGCACCCTGCTTCACATAAGGGCCGACGATGAAGGCGATGCTGCGGTGGGAATCGACGTGGTCGCCGCCATCCTGGGAATCGTCTTCGATCACGAAAATCAGCGTGTTGCTTTTGTACAGGCTATTGGCGATTGTCTGCACCAGCAGGCCAACGGCGTAGTCGTTATCCGCCTGGTCCAACTCCGGAGTGGACTGGCCTGGTTGCCGAACTCGAAGAAGTCACAGCTCCAACACACCTTCTGTAAACTGGGGAACCGATGAGTCTCTTATTGATTGGAATTATGGCGCTCGGTTTTCTGGTGGAAGTATCAGTGCCGGATTTCTCAGGAAGCTGGAAGCAAAGCAATGAGCAGTGCTCACCGAAGCGCACGGCGATGTGACGTTGAGAATAGAGCACCGGGCCCCGGAGCTGATCGTTGAAACGACGTCGAGGGGACCGAGCACCCGGCACGCTTTGCAGCGCTACACCACGGATGGGCTAGAGTCGAAATCCATCGGCGCCGATGGCGACGAATTCCATTCGATTGTGGTTTGGAGGGACGATGCACTGGTGTGCGGCCGCGCAGTACCCTGGCCACTCCCCTCAAGCGCGGTTTCCGAGTTAGACGCTGCCGCCGACCCGCTGACTTAGAACGATATCTTGGCCGAAAGCTGAAACTCTCGAGGTGTGCCGCGTCCAGTCGCATAGCTACTGATCGTGGTGGTAATAGTGCCGAAGTTGGCCGCAGATAAGTTGGCGTTGGGGGCGCCATACTGAGCGCGATTGAGAACATTGAAGATATCAGCCCGAAGGCGCACTTTCACGTGTTCCATCAAGGAGATGTCCTTTGCCAATGCGAGATCCACGTCCGAGATGGCTGGATCCCGAAAGGCATTGCGTCCCAGATCGCCAAACGTCCCGGAAGCAGGCGTGGAGAACGCGGCCGGGTTCACCCACTCGCTCGGAGTGGACCCCCCCGGCGGAGTGAGCGGCACACCATACACATAATTCGGCCGTTCTTCGCCGCTCACCGCGTAGTCGCCAGGCACGGACCCATTCGAACGAGTAAGGGTGATGTTGAAAGGCAGCCCGGTCTGCGAGCTTCCGATTGCGCTCAACGTCCAGCCGCCTAATACCGTCCGCGCTATGCCCGGAGTGCTGAGATATGGCCTGCCCGCTCCGAATGGCAACTGGTAAACCGCGGAGAGATTGAATAACTGGCGAACGTCGTCGTCGCTGCTCGCCTTGTCGCACGATCTGCAGAAGGAATCCTGCGGTGTGTCGGACTCCCCGCCGCCAATGCTTCCGTCGTTGATGGAATGAGACCACATGTAATTCGCCGAGAAGAGCAAGCCATTCTGAAAGGCTCTCCGAGCGTTCAGTTGGAAGGCGTGGAAGGTACTGTTTCCAACATCGCCGCGCCAGGAAACCGGCCCGAATGCCGGGTACGGTGCGACCCCTGTCACCGGATTCACCAGGTTCGTGTAAGTGGTAGTCAGAACATCGGTTCCCTTGTTGCCGAGATAGCTGGCGGTTCCGAGGACTTTGAATGGCAGCTTTTGCTGAACCGACGCGGTCCAGGACGCGACATAGTCGTCTTTCCGGTTGCGATCCAGATCGCGCGGGGTGACCACGCCCAGCCCACCGGCCTCCGCGTACTGTAAGAACGAGGTCAAGGGATAGGCGAGCGTGGGGAACATGGTGTTGCTGAAGGTGTAGCGTTCAATGGTATTGTCGATCGGCAGATCCTGGTCGTCTACCTGGCCATCCGTATGGTAAATGCCGGATCCAGCGCGCAGGACGGTGTTGCCACGGGACCACGCAATGCCGAGACGCGGGTCGATATCGTCGTATCGGGGATGAAAGAAGGCATCGGTGTTGGGGCAATACCCGCCGCAAGTGCCGAAGTCGAACGGAACGTCGTTGTTTCCGATTGCGTGCAGGGCGTTGAAAAAGTTATAGCGGATTCCGGCCGTGATGGTCAGATTGGGAGTCGCTTTCCACTCGTCCTGTGCGTAGCCGAAATACTCGGTCTTGCGTTGGCGCACCAAGGCCAGCATCGCAGTGTAGGTGGCAGAGCCCATGTCATTGTCCTCGAAAGCGGTCGTCGAGGTGTAGGTCAATGTTCCGCTTGCGGATGAACCCTGGTTCATGAATATCCGCCTTATCTCAACGCCGAATTTGAGAACGTGTCTGCCCTTGGCCCAGGAAAGGTTGTCGATGAGATCGAAGGTTTTCGATGGATCGTCGGAGGTTGTAGATCCGGTCAGAGAGCTGAACCCAGACACCGAGACGCCGAAGGGAAGCGGCGAAACGTTCGCCTGGTGGTAGATGGTTTGATTGACCCCGAACTTGAAATCGTTGAGCAGTGACGGAGTAAACACATGCGAAAGGGACACCACTCCGTTGTTGAACTTGGTGTCGTACTTTGTTTGGACTATCAGGTTACCGCTGGGAATCGACTCCACTGCCTCATCCGCATTAAACCGGATGAATACCGTCGTGCGATCGGAAAAGTAATGATCGAACCGGATCATCCCCGAATCTTCGTTGTCCAGCTGTCTGCCCACTGCGTCATAGTTCCACACGCCGGGAGTGGAAGTGGGCGAAGTGCCCGCGGGAAAAGCCTCCAGGATGGGAGCCAACACCGGCGAGGTAAGTGCCGCTTGCGCCGCAAGAGTTGGGCTCGGCACCAGCCCGATCTGTGTTCCATCCAGTCTTTGCCTAAGGCCCTCATAGTCGAGGTAGAAGAAACTCTTGCCGCGTTGGACGGGTCCCCCCAGCGCGCCGCCGAACTGATTCAGCAGAAAAGGGTCGGGCGAGGGCCCGTCGAATGGCGAGCGCGCATCGAGGGCATTGTTGCGGAAATAATCGAAGATCTGCCCGTGAAAACTGTTCGTACCAGAGGGTGAAACCACGGACACCTGGCCGCCCGCCGTCCCGTTCTGAGCGTCCGCACCGAAATTCTGCGACTGCACCTGGAATTCCTGAATGGAATCGAGAGGAACGTTCAGGCGCATATACTCTCTCTGCTCCTGATTCCAAACAGCGGTCGCGTCGATTCCGTCGAGCGTCAGATTGTTATCGTCCAATCCGTGCCCCGCGAAGCGAATGGTTCGCTGATCGCCGGCGCCGTTATCGATGGCGCCGGGCGCGAGTGCTGTTAGCGTCGCCCAACCCCTACCATTGATCGGCAGATCGCTTACCTGCGCGCGCTCGATGGCGGCGCCGACCGTCGCATCCACCTTGTCGAGGTCCACCAGGGGTTCAATCACGGTGGTCTGCTGTTTTTCGTGCGCCAGTTCCAGCCGGACGTTCAACGTCCTGGTTTGCCCGACCAATTGCTCCACTCCCTCCGCGGTCAAAACCGAGAAGCCGGTCTTGAGAAACTGGATGGAGTAAACGCCGGGCGGCAGACCCGATAGCTCATATGTGCCCTGTGACGATGTCAACGTCTCCCGCTGAAAGCCAGTCGCGCTCTCGGTGGCGCGCACACTGGATTGAGGGACGCGATTGCCCTGCTGGTCGGTGACAGTCCCCGTGATGGCCGTGCGGTCCACCTGTGCTCGCAGGGCGAACTGACCCAACGGCTGGAGAAGAAGGAATAGAAGCAGCGGTACGACTCGGAGAGAGCGTTTCATGGGTATTATCGAGTTTCCCATCTTTTCGTTGAAGCGAAGATGAATAATTAGTTACGAGTCTGGTTCGAAATGGTCGAACTGCCCGTGGGACACCAAGGCATCAGCGGCTCCCCGGCAGGAGAAAACCGTGCCACAGTTTCGACTGTGGCACGGTGTGAGGGCCCGTGGAAGGAGTGCCTAGAGGCTACCTGCCGGCGTCGGGTTTGTCTTAGGACGCGGATTGAAGTCCGCCGGTATGTTGTTGGGTATGCCCAATTGGCGGTCCGTGGTGAGGATACCCAAGTCGGAACAGCCAAGGCCAGTGACTTGCGGAATCGTCGTCACGTAGCTCGGGGCCACTATGGCGTAGTCCGGCGCCAACGGGACGGATAGCCCCATCAAGCGCGAAACGCTGAATGCGTCGGTCAGGTCCGAAACTCCAGCCGTAAGTGCATCCTGCGGCCCCAGGTCCTCCTGGCCGAGCAGGGCCAGGCCAAGGTAGCGGCCCAGCAATTCGTCGGGCAATGTCGCCAGCGGCGGAAGACCAAATACGGTGTCGACGAACTTCACCACCGACGCCTGGCTTCCCTGATCGCTGGAAATATAACCAAGCTTGGCATACGGAGAAATCAGAATCAGCGGCACGCGCGGCCCGAAACTGAGCGCTGTCTTGTCGGGCCCAAAGTTGACGATCGGCGGCTGGACGTGGTCATAATCGCCCTCGGAATCGTCCCAGGTGATGATGATCGCGCTCTGCGCCCAATAAGGACTATTAGCGATCGCGTTGATTGTGGTGGCCACCATGGCCTCGCTGATCTGCGCATCGGAATAGGCCGGATGGTCGTCGTCGCCCAGGAAGTTCTTCTGGACCGTCGGATCCGGATCGGCGGGTGTAATGCCCATGGTATTGGTATAGCCGCCCTTCACGTAGAACACGCCGCCGGATTTCGGCAGGCTGGTGTTCTGAATGGCCGTGTAGAAATCGCCCAGTCCATGCAGTTCCGACCGGATCGCGGGTGTGTTCGCCACATAGCCGAAGTACTGCGGGCCGTTGTGATGGGTAACGTAGGATGCGTGCGATCCGTTCGCGGTCACCGGACCGGCAGTGTCGGTGGACTCCTTATCGAATCCCTCCTGGTACCAGCCGAAGGCGACTGCCGGCTGCGACAGCTTGCTGAGGAAGGTTACGTCATCGGGAACGTCCACCAAGTCAGTGGCGGCGGTCGGGTCGGTCGCGGTGACCGTGCCCGCGGAACTGAGCAGCATGGAGAGGGGAAGCGTTGCATACGTCAGATTTGACGCCGTGGTGTATCCCGGATAATCGCCGGGGTTCACCGGGAGCGGACTGGCCGACTTATCCGAAGGCGAGCCCCAGAACGGATCGTCATCCACCAGGAGCGGCACAGTGGCCGTTGTGTTAGTGGGATGCAATGCCCACTGCGTTTGGCCGGCTTGCGCTCCAATAATGCTGAGATTGCCCGGCGTGGATGGTCCGGTCATCGACTCGAAGATGTTGTCGTAGAGAGCAAATCGGTCGGCATACGCCCACAGCAGGGGAACCGTGTCGCAATCCTCGTGAGCCATCGACAATTCGCCCATCTGCTTGGCCTCGAGCGATGGGTTGCCGGTTGGGCTGTATTTCAACTCCTCGGTGGTCGCGAACTTGTCCATCTGGGCCACGCCGTTCTGGACGTCCATCTTTGCGATGGTGAGGGTATGGGAATGATCCATGTCATCCGTGTCGGCGGCATACTGCGCCGGGCCGATCAGGAATGGCGAAATCGTGCTGCTGGTTCCGTCCGTATTCACGATCGTTTGCACAAAGCCCGGAGTCGCCGAAGCTGCCTGGCTGTATAGCCCGTTGGCGCCGGGGAAGGTGCCAAAATAGGAATCGAACGACCGGTTTTCCTGATAGATCACGAAAACGTACTTGATGTTCTGTTGAATCAGGCTCACCAGGTCCTCAGGGCTGACCACCGGTTCTGGCCGGAGCGCGTTGCGGCGCAGACGTGCCTCGTTCGCCGCTTGCTGGTGAGCTTCGAGGAAGTGCGCCCGAGCGGCGTCCTTCCCGGGAACAGTAACTTTCTCCTGAGCCAGTACCGAGCTGAATGGCTGTAACACCAATAGCATGGAAATCCCAATTGGCAACACTTGTAGCCTTTGTCGTGCCATCTTTTGCTCCTGTTAACCGCAATGATTTGAATTACGGAACTGACAGGGTATCAGCCGCAAGTGTCGGAGTATTGACACTTCGATGAGAAATACGTTTCAGAAGCGGTCGAAGCTGTACGATCCATTGCCCCTGAGATTCGGGAGCGTTAAGCGATTTTCCGAAACGGCAAAACTGCCTTCCAACACTGGGCGGCCGGCGACTTCCAGCCGAATGCTATTGCTGTGTACCGAGTAGCGCCCATGCTCTGTCCGCAAGGTGGTGATCCAGACAGCTTTTCCATCGGGAAAGAACCAAACGCGGGCGGGATATTTGGCGCCATTCCATTCGCGCGTGGTGCTCCACTCACCGGTCAAGGGATTCTTGGTATCGGGAATCTTGCCGAGCCGAGCCAATTCCATGGACTTGCCTGCCGCCTCATCCTCGATTCGCGCCCGATCCTGGCTGTCCCACTCGATTTCCTGCTTCTCCCGGCCATTCTTGGACAAAAGCAGGATCGTATCGGTTCCGATCATCTGGTATTTCTCTTCCGATATTGCGGCCGAGTACGAATCCAACTGGTTGTCGTCGTGGAACTCGAAGATGGCGCTTACACCGGCGGGTGAGACCTCGGTGGAACGCCATCGGCCAATCAGTTGAGCGGGCTGCGACTGCCCGATCGCCGGGGCAACCGAAATTGCGAACAGGATGACTGAGAACGCCGTGTTCAGCTTTCTGTGCATATCAAGCTAGTGTTGCAGTTTAGCGAACGAATGTTGCGGTGGCGTTACGGTGTAGAGTCAGTTTGAAGAAGAGTGCAATGCCACGAGGAGCTATCGCGAACGCCCAGCCGATCAGTAATGCCGGAAGCCAGCGCGGAGACCGAGTGCAAGGATCGCGCCGCGCGTACCTTGCAAAATGGGCGCGCTTGCGACTGCCGATCGAATCATTAGGTCCTGCTTATCGAACTGAAGGAAGCCTTGGAGGCGGTCTTCTTGCCTCCGGGGCGAGAGATCGGCCTTCGAGTCAAGCCTTGGCAAACTATCTGTCGAACCACGGTGTAGGGAGGGTGGCGAACCGCTTCCTCCCGCAACGGCGGTTCAGATCTTCGGCCATGGCCGAAAGCTTGGACCGTCGGTGGACGTACCGTTACGAGGGCGTAGCGATGCGCTACCCGAACCAGTGGATCGACCAGCTACGCTGGCAAAGGTTGAAACCGTTTCAGAAACTGGCTGAGATGCCGCTCGGTCACCTGGAAGGGAGACTGAACGCTACCTCCTGCTGAAAGCGCATCGGCTGGCGGCGCTGAAAGCGGAATTCCTGGTTCTCCGCAAAGCGGCGTAGGGATGGAGCCTGTTCAGATTCTTGCTCAGAGCCTTATTTACAAACGTCACCTACGATGGCCGTGGATCATTAGCGCGGGTATGATTATCTGCCCCAGTTCTAGTCTAGTAGAATTGTTGGTGCACCTCCTGCGGGAGGGGCCTCGGCGCCTCCGGTTCGCCGGGGAGCGCGAGATTCCGGCTGGAGATTCCGAAGGGCAACGGCATGGCGGGCGGGAGAGGGTTGCGGTGGATTTGGGCGGCTTGGCTGGGAGTCGGGCCGAGTCTGTGGATGACTGCCCGCGGGGGCGGCGGCGACAGTGTCACGGTTCATCCCCCGGTAACGACCTATATGCTGACGGTGAACTCGGCCAACCCGGCCAGCGGAGTGGCGGTGAGCGCCTCGCCAGGAGACATCGACGGCTCGACGAACGGGACGACGAGCTTTACGCGGACCTACGACGCGGGCACATCCGTCACCGTGACGGCGCCAGCCAGCTCGGGCAGCAACAGCTTCTCCTCATGGAGCGGATGCGCCAGCACCGTCACCTGCGACGTGACGATGAATGCTAATACGGCGGTGACACCCAGCGACGCCGCGCCCGCGGTGGCCGTGACGCCTAATCCGGCGAGCGCCGCGATCGGCAGCCAGATGCAGTTCTCGGCCGCGATCAACGGCAGGGCCAGTTCGGCGGTGACCTGGTCGGTGGCCGCGCCTTCGGGCAGCAGCCTGAGCCCCGGCACCATCAGCACAAGCGGCCTCTACACCACGCCGTACCCGGCTCCGGCGACAGTGACGGTTACGGCCACCAGTACCTCGGGCGCCACCAGCGGCATGAGCGGCAGCACCACCGTAACCCTCACCCAGCCGGCTGCGGCGGCAGGCCCTGCGCTTACAGTGGATGCCAGCACCTCTGGGCAAACCCATGCCATCAGCCCCTACATCTACGGCATGAATGGCGGTTCCAGCGACAAGGCCGCAGCCGCGGCCATTAGCCTTCCCATCGATCGCTGGGGTGGAAACGAAGCCACCAGCTACAACTACCTGTACGACCTTGACGCCAAAGGCAGCGATTGGTACTTTGAGAACTATATCGACAACAGCAACCCTCTCAACACGCCCAGCGGTGCTCCCAACACCAGCGGGTTCAACACCCAGGTCGAGAACGATGCCGCAGTCGGGGCCAAGACCCTGGGAACGGTTCCCATCATCGGATGGGTGCCGACGGACAACTCGGCATGCAGCTTCTCCGTGGCCAAGTACGGGGCGCAGCAGGCGGTCGACCCGTACCGGACCGACTGCGGCAATGGCATCCTGACCAATGGCAACAGGGTGGTGAACGATCCCACCGACACCTACTACCAAGTCGATCCAGCTACCTTCGATGGCACCTGGGTGAGTTTCCTTGTGAACAAGTTCGGAAACGCGGCCAATGGCGGCGTGGCCATCTACGAGCTGGACAACGAGCCGAGCTGGTGGGACGGCGTGCACATCGATGTGCATCCCCTGCCCTTCACCTACGACGAGCTGACAGACACTAGCATTGCCACGGCAGAGGCCATCAAGAACGCGGATCCGACCGCCGGGGTAAGCGGTCCTGTGATGGATTACTGGTGGGATTACTTCTATTCCAAGAAGGATGTCGAGAGCGGTTGGGGCAGTGGGGGGGGGCCCTGCTGGCAGCCGTGGAGCAATCCGGTCGATCGCGAGGCGCACGGCGGCGTCCCGTTCATCGAGTACTACTTGCAGCAATTCGCGGCAGCCTCGAACACCTACGGCGCGCGCCTGCTCGATTACCTGGACCTGCACACCTACTATGCGGCCACGTACGACGGGAATGGCGTCGCCTTTAGCACAGCGGGCGACACCGGGGAGCAGCAGGCGCGGCTGAACTCGACGCGCGTCTTTTGGGACCCAACCTATACCGATCCCAACGAACCGCAGCCGAACTACATCACCGACGCGAACTACACCTCGAGCTGCAATGTTCCGCCGCAGGCGCCGCAACTGATTCCCATGGCGCAAGCCTGGGTTGCCAGGGACTACCCCGGCACGAAGGTGGCCTTTACCGAGTACAACTGGGGCGGACAGGAGCACATCAACGGCGCATTAGCGCAGGCCGACATCCTGGGCACCTTCGGCATGTATGGCCTCGATATGGCAACCCTTTGGGGAGCGCCGGATCCAACCACGCAGGTTCCCGGCCTGATGGCATACGAGATCTACCGCAACTACGACGGGAACAAATCGATGTTTGGCGACACGGCGCTGGCCTCGGCGAGCGGAAACCAGGGGATTCTGTCGGTCTACGGAGCTTTGCGCAGCGCGGACAACGCAGTAACCGTGGTGGTGATCAACAAGACCTATGGCGACCTGACGAGCACGCTCACGATCAAAGGCCTGGCAACGACGGCTACCAGCGCGCAGGCCTACCTTTACAGCAACGCCAACCTGGCCGCCATCGTCGCCCAGCCGGCCGTGACCGTGACGCCGGGTTCGGCGCGGGCGGCGAGCACCATCGCCAACTATTCCTTCCCGGCGCAGTCAATCACGCTTTTCGTTGTTAAAACGACCGTGTGTCGGGATGTTCCTGGCCGACGTCCTTGTCGAGAGCGGCCTCGCCCAGCAACCGCTAACGCGGGCAGAACCTCGCAATAAGTTTGAAGTGAACAATCCGACCTGACACGCCGCCGGATTGGTAGTTGGCCACGGCCAGACCCGGCGAAGTGTCTCGCCATGGCCGGCGTCTATGGCGTGGTGGCATACGCTGTGGGCCAGCGATCGAATGAGATCGGCCTGCGGATCGCGCTGGGCGCCAGCACGGGCGGCGTTGTGCGCTCGTTCTCTGGCAGGGGCTGGCGCTCGCTTGCATCGGCCTGGGCTTGGGATTGGCCGCTTCGATTGCTGGCACACGATTGCTTCAATCGATGCTGTTCCAGGTTCAGCCCAATGATCCATGGGCCTACACCGCCGTCGCAGTGATAGTAGGCGTGCTGACGCTGGTTGCTCTGGCGAAGACTACGCCAGCGCCCGGTACTACAACAACAACTTCGGGAGGTTCTGGAGCCCGGACCCGTCGGGGCGCGCGAACCCACGGACGCTGGTGCCCGCCAAGAGCGATTTCGCCGGCCAGCCCGTCGTTCAAACCGGCGCCGTGACGATCAACGAGCGGCAGGGCATCATCACTGTCTCTCGCAATTTCGCGTATGAAGGTGCCACCGAGACCTTCTTTTACCGCGACATCACCGACGCCGACAACAACGCCACGATTCGTACGGGCAAAGACCTCAAGAGCAAGACCAGTTGGGATCACGATGTCCTGAAAGTGACGACCACGCAATACGGCGCGATTACTCTCGAACGCTACACCCTTGCTGCGGATGGCACCATGATGGTCAGTGTCGTAAGGCCGGACCACAAGCCGATCACCCTCGTCTTCCAACGCAAATAGGACAATTGCCCGGAGGCGAAGCTTGTCCAACTCATCCTCAAGGCAGTTGAGAAAAGCGCGGCGCGCCAGAAGGTGCTAATTCACGGAGATGGCTTCCTCGCCGGCGTACCGGTGATTCGTCACACCGTTGGAACTGTCGAAGGTGTCCAGAGTCGCCGCTGGAGTGCAAGATACCCCCGATCCAGCGGTTCGAGTGACGGTCACCAGGCCGCGGATCAGAGCGCGGCCGTCGGCTCCCCCGGCGCTGGCGAATGGACGGCTTGCCGACGCGATTTGCCCAGTCCCCAGGGTGAACGCCGCGGCAGTTCCGATTGCTGTTCCGGCCGCATTGAAAAACGCAATGCTGCCGGTACAGGCCGCAGCCGGCCCGCTGGATGACGCACTGGCTAGATTTACGACAGAGATCTGCGCCGTTTCGCTGCTGCCAATCCGACCAGGAACGTCCGCGTTACTGTGGCTCCGCTCTGCGCCATGGCACCGGCCATGCTGAAGACAACGATGGCTGTGGCTACGAATCGTCTGAACAACATGTAATCCCTCTTCTGTTCGTGGCTGACTGTTGTGGCTGGCAAGGACGGCTGACCAGCCGTTCCCGTTTTGTAACTCTACGTGAACTTAGCCTGCCGGCAGACGCTTCGCGGGTGCCGGGTCGCGAACATTCGGGCTTTTTTCGAAAAATGAAAGATCGACTCTTTGAAACTCAGATTGAAACCCGCCGCCTCAGGTGGGGCGGCGGGCGCCAGCCAACTCTGAATCTCTCGATGCGATCTCCAGGTTACGCTTACACTTTAAATGAGCGCTTCTGGGTCATCTCTGCCGAGCGCCGAAGCCTTCATGGCCCATGCCAGCCTGCCGACGAGTATCCCGGACTTGTTCATAGCTCACTTCTGGAGCGGTCGAGCCGGAGGCCTCTGGGGCCCGGGGATGAGGCCGATACGTCAACCCACAGTAATTGAAAGATACACGCCCGGATGGACGGGGTCGCAAAGGAAATACCCGCCGTTTATGTAGTCAACGTAAACGTTATCAGTGTAGAGCCATGCGGCAGGCCACGGATTAACCATGGCGAACCAAAAGCCACCATATTGAAAACGTCGCGATCCGCCGGCGAAATCGGAGCGGTTCACGTGAAACGTGTGGCCACGACCAAAACTAGCACGAAAGCGGTCGTCGGGAATCCGCCCATGACCTGCCGCCAACTGTGCCGGTTTAGCCGGTTGCTGTGCGCGTTGCTGTTGCGGCGCCGGCTTGGCCTTTTGCTGTGCGCGTTGCTGTTGCGGCGCCGGCTTGGCCTGTTGCTGTGCGCGTTGCTGCTGCGGCGCCGGCTTGGCCTTTTGCTGTGCGCGTTGCTGTTGCGGCGCCGGCTTAGCCTGTTGCTGTGCGCGTTGCTGTTGCGGCGCCGGCTTGGCTTGTTGCTGTGCGCGTTGCTGTTGCGGCGCCGGCTTGGCCTGTTGCTGCTTCTGCTCTGGTTGCTTCTCCTCTGCGTAAGCAGGAGCAATGGCTCCCGGAAGCAATAACAGACTTGCTATGGTTAGGACTTCAATCATTCTCATTTAGGGTTGCCTCGATTGCAACTCGATTTGAAGTAATGCAAGTCGAGGTCCGCGCCGGATCGCCTATAGAATCCTGTTGCCGAAGCGCTCAGGCAGACTGGCACGCACCTCGCAAACCGGAATGTACGGATGGTGTCTGAGTCCCATCGTCAAACACGGGATCCTCATCATCTTCTTTGCCCATCGTGACATGCAGGTGAGCGCGAGTCATAGATTCCCTGCTGGCAACAAGGTCACATCTCACCCGGAACCTGAGAATCTGGCGAAGGTATACCACGGAACGCGCGTTTGACGACTTGGTGGCGGAGCAAAGACTGCACGGGGTTGTGGCGGATTCTGCACGCGGCTTTCGGGGGACGTCACGCTCCAAGTCACAAAGGTAGCACCTGGTCATTGGCCCGGCCGAGGGACAACGTGGATATTTCGAGAAACAATGCGGCCGCCGGCAGCTGCCTGACGACCATTCCCAAACTCGGTTTACGTGGCAAGACGGGGATACTCGTTCGGCAGACAAATGGCGGACACCAGCGCCTTGCTCGGACGATTCAAACTCCCTTGTGATGCGATTTGACGCACGGCGCTACAAGTTGGGTCACTCGCACTGGTCCAACTCGCCTCGAGACTCCAGACCCTCCTGACCGAACATGAGATGTCCATGCAGATCCAGAATACCGATTCCTCCATGATCTTCGATTGTGACGTCCAGTGACATGTATGTGTAACTTGCCGGTGGCGAAAACCATCCGGATTACCGGAAGCGCCTCTGTTCACGCTCGACCGCGCGCGTTTCTACTCCAGGACCACTTGTTGCCAGGATTTGTCGGGATTGAAACGCGTCATCTGGCGGGCCTGCACGGCCGTTCCGGCTCCCAGATCTTTTTCGTAAACCACTCCATCGTGATTGATGATAAAAGTCCCGACTCCGGACACGCCATAATCTGCGGGCCAGGCGATAAGAGCGAAGCCGCCAATCATCTTACCATTCACTACATAGTCGAAGGCGCCTCCTGCAGCGTCCGGCCCCTGAGATTTCAGCACCCGGTAGTAATATCCGTGGTACGGCTGTGCTTTCTTACCCATTGTGGACGGAGTCGCGACTGCGGCCTCGCGGATAGGTAGACGCCACCAGGATCTGGCTTACCAGCGGATCCGGGTAGAGTGCGATCGGCGCTACCAAGTCGTCGAGTTGATTGGGCGCCAGTACCTGACCGGGAGGCGGGAGTTGCGGGGGCTGTTGGGCAGCCAGCAGTTCGCCCCCCGGTGCAAGCAGCAGCGCGGCACAGAAAACGGCCCACGTTGGGAAAGAAGTTAGATAAAAGCGCTTCATGGATTCCGATCCTCTCTACGTGTGTTCACTTCTCAAGGCAACCGGGCGGGCGCGCAATTCCTGCGCGGCATGGAACCAGTCTTCTTCCGAAGATCCCTCTTGGCAGCCTCTGCCTTGCCATAGCGCATGAGTCAGCGCTGCGATGTCCTCGTGCCCGAAGGTCGCGACGCCGTGTTCGTTCACAGCGTCCCGGTGCGCCTGCTCGGCATGCTGATAAGCATTTTGGGAGTGCTCAAGCGCTTGCTTGGAATGCTCTTGCCCGGTTTGGCGATCTTGTTTCTCATGGGCCTCCGCAGCACTACGGTGGGCCTGCGCCGCAAGTTCGTGCTGCTCGGCGGCCTTTCGGTGTGCCTCGTGCGTAATGTTCCTCCTGCGGAAGCGCAGGCAACTCCCCCTTTCCTGTGCACGAGACGGGCCAATTTCCTCTCGATCGGCGTATTCCCCTCGAACGGCGCTGGTTTGCCCTAATCTCGGCGAACGGGCAGTCGGATGCGCCCCGAACCGTTAATAAGGGTGAACTGGCAGAACGCGTGGCCTCCAGATGCGGACTTTGCACTCGCACTTGCAGATTATGCACCTATACGGCTTGGCCTCCCCATCAAGCGCACAGAACCCCGTGAGCAGCGGCAGTGCGAAAGAGTTTTCCCTATAGAAGCTAGGTTGGTGCTGCACGTGCATTGCTAGTTAGACGCAAATATCAAAGGAGATGAGAATGTCTGAACTGAACGCAGTCGTGGCTGTCTATGGGACGCACACCGAGGCCGAAGGAGCAGTCAAGGAGTTGCAACGGGCGGGAGTCGACATGCGCTCCTTATCCATCGTGGGAAAGGACTCCCACACCGACGAACACGTGGTGGGTTACTACAACACCGGCGACCGGATGAAGTACTGGGGCAAGACCGGCGCTTTTTGGGGCGGCTTCTGGGGATTGCTGTTCGGGTCGGCGTTCTTTGCCATTCCGGGCATTGGTCCCGTGCTCGTGGCGGGCCCCGTGGTCGCGTGGATCGTGGGAGCGTTGGAAGGCGCCGTGGCAGTTGGCGGTTTGAGTGCTATAGGGGCGGGGCTCTATGGCATGGGCATTCCGAAGGACAGTGTCATTAAGTACGAACTGGCGCTGAAGACGGATAAATTCCTCCTGTTGGTGCATGGCACTGCGGCAGAAGTCGAAAGAGCGAAGGACGTGATCGAAAGCACGCGGCCTGTCAATGTCACGCTGCACTCCGCCGAAATGGCGGGAGCCGCTGTAAAATAGAGCCCCCGACGTGCGGATCCCCGACGCCGAAGGCGGAGTCAACAACTGCCCAGGAGGGCAACAGCCAATGTTAACCAATGCTACGCAATTGAAGGGTTTTGTGATTCGAGCGACGGACGGCGAGCTCGGAACGGTAAATGAGTTCTATTTCGACGACGAGACATGGGCCATCCGGTACCTCACCGTAGACACCGGCGGCTGGCTTGGCGGCCGGCAGGTGCTGATCTCGCCAATCTCCATAATCCATACGGACTGGGAGGCGAAGCGATTGGATGTGGCGCTGACGAAAAAGCAGGTCGAGCATAGCCCCGCCATCAACACGCATGAGCCGGTTTCCCGGCAGCACGAAACCGCATACCTCGGGTATTACGGGTATCCCAATTATTGGGACGGTCCTTACATGTGGGGCCCAGCCTTCTACCCGGCGGGTCTGGCTGTTCCGGCGAGTGCTTCTACGGAAGCGCTGACCGACAGGGTCCGCAGACAATCAGCAGATTCGCATCTGCGCAGCACCGAGGCCGTCACTGGCTATTACATCGAGGCGGCTGATGGTGAAATCGGTCATGTGGACGGGTTTATCGTGGACGATGAAACCTGGGCCATCCGCTATATCGAGGTGGCAACACGGAACTGGTGGCCGGGCAAGAAGGTACTGGTTTCACCCGCATGGATCGAACGCGTGAGCTGGACGAATTCCAAAGTCTATGCTGGCCTCTCCCGGGAAGCCATTAAGAACGGTCCGGAGTATGTCGAGTCCGCACCGATCACTCGCGAGTATGAGAACCGGCTCTACTTTCACTATGGCCGGCCGCCGTATTGGCTGCACGAAGATGAACACAGATCTTCGTACTCCCTGAGCGGCGCCTGAGTCAGGACGTGGTCGTTCTTATCCGACAAGTTCGTCCTTGGGACTGGAGACGAAACATGAGAGTCGCGTGACAGGTGCTGGGTCGCTAGCGGCGAATGAAAGGAAATTGAACCATGAAAAGCAGCACCCTCACGCCGGAGCTGCTCCACAAGATGGACGCTTACTGGCGCGCCGCCAACTATTTGTCGGTCGGGCAGATCTATCTGTACGACAATCCGCTGCTGAAGCGGCCGCTCGCGCTGGCGGATGTGAAGCACATGCTGCTCGGACACTGGGGGACGACCCCCGGGCAGAACTTCATTTATGCGCACCTGAACCGGGTCATCAAGAAATACGACCTCGACATGATTTACGTCTCCGGCCCCGGACACGGTGGCCCGGCGGTCGTGGGCAACACGTACCTCGAGGGCACGTACAGCGAGATCTATCCGAACATCAGTCAGGACGAGGGAGGCCTTCGGAAGCTCTTTCTTCAGTTTTCGTTCCCTGGAGGAATTCCCAGCCACGCGTCGCCAGAGTGCCCCGGTTCGATCCATGAGGGCGGCGAACTGGGCTACTCGCTCAGTCACTCTTTCGGAGCGGTGTTCGACAATCCCGACCTCGTCGTCGCCTGCGTGGTCGGCGATGGCGAGGCGGAAACCGGACCGCTGGCCACGGCATGGCATTCCAATAAGTTCCTGGACCCGGCCACCGACGGCGCGGTGCTGCCGATCCTGCATCTCAACGGCTATAAGATTTCCAATCCGACCGTCCTGGCCCGAATCACTCACGAGGAGTTGGATCAGTTACTCCGCGGCTACGGGTGGATGCCTTACTTCGTCGAGGGTCACGAGCCGGCGTTGATGCACGAATTGATGGCCACCACACTCGACATGGCCATCAAGCAGATCAAACAGATCCAGCAGGACGCGCGCGTCAAGGGAAACATCGCCCGTCCGCGCTGGCCGATGATCGTCCTCAATTCGCCGAAGGGCTGGACAGGGCCCAAGGTCGTCGATGGGCTGCAAGTCGAGGGCACGTTCCGCGCACACCAGGTACCGCTCTCCGACCCTGCCACCCATCCCGAACACCTCAAGCTGTTGGAAGATTGGTTGAGGAGCTACCGGCCGGAGGAACTCTTCGACGAGCAGGGGCGCCTGAAACCGGAACTGGCCGAACTGGCGCCCAAGGGTGAACGGCGCATGGGCGCCAATCCTCACGCCAACGGCGGAATTCTGCTGCGTGACCTCCGAATGCCGGATTTCCGCGACTACGCGGAGGCCGTACCCTCGCCGGGCGTGGGTGGCATCGGCGACGCGCATGTACTCGGGCGTTTCCTGCGCGACGTGGCGAAGCTGAACAGTGAGCAGCGGAATTTCCGGATCTTTGGCCCCGACGAAACGCTCTCCAATGGCCTGGAAGCCTTGTTCGAAGTGACTGAGCGCCAATGGGACGCCGCGACTGTCGCGAACGACGAGTTTCTCGCCCCCGCTGGCCGCGTGATGGAAATGCTCAGCGAGCACCAATGCGAAGGCTGGCTCGAAGGCTACCTTCTCACCGGCCGCCATGGACTCTTCAACTGCTATGAGGCGTTCATCCATATCGTCGATTCGATGTTCAACCAGCACGCCAAGTGGCTGAAGGTCACATCGGGCCTGCCGTGGCGGCGCAAGATCGCCTCATTAAACTACCTGCTGGCCTCGCATGTCTGGCGGCAGGATCACAACGGATTTACTCACCAGGACCCTGGCTTCATCGACCACGTCGTCAATAAGAAGGCCGAGGTCGTACGTGTTTACCTTCCACCGGATGCCAACTGCTTGTTGTCGGTAATGGACCATTGCCTGCGCAGCCGTCATTACGTCAACGTAGTCATCGCGGGCAAACACCCGGCGCCACAGTGGCTGACGATGGACGCCGCCGTCAAGCACTGCACCGAGGGCATCGGCATCTGGCAGTGGGCCAGTAACGACCAGGGTGTTGCCCCCGACGTGGTCATGGCCTGCTGTGGCGACGTGCCCACGCTGGAGACTCTCGCCGCCGTCTCTATCATGCGCGAACATCTGCCCGCCCTGAGAATCCGGGTGGTCAGCGTCGTCGACCTGATGAAGCTGCAGCCGCAAACCGAGCACCCGCACGGGTTGAGCGACATCGATTTTGACGAGCTCTTCACCAAAGACAAGCCGGTGATCTTCGCGTTCCATGCGTACCCGTGGTTGATCCACCGGCTGACCTATCGGCGGACCAACCACGACAACATTCATGTTCGTGGCTATAAGGAGGAGGGCACCATCACAACGCCCTTCGACATGACGGTCCTGAACGAGTTGGACCGCTTCCACCTCGTAATGGACACGATCGACCGGTTGCCGCAGACCGGAGACAAGGGCATCTACCTGAAGCAGCAGCTCAAGGACAAGCTGATCGAGCACAAACAATACATCGACAAGAACGGCCAGGACATGCCTGAGATTCGCAACTGGAAATGGAGCAGCCCCAAATGAATGCACAACAACTTAGAGATATCGCGACCGCATTAGTCGCCGGCGATAAGGGCCTGCTGGCAATGGATGAAAGTAATCCAACCTGCAACAAACGGTTTGCAAAGCTGGGGATTCCCCAGAATGAGCAGACGCGGCGTGCCTACCGGGAGATGATTGTCAACACGCCCGGTCTGGGGGAGTCCATTAGTGGTGCGATCCTCTATGACGAGACGATCCGCCAACAGAAGAAAGATGGCACTCCCTTTGTGAAAGCCATCACCGATGAGGGGATCATTCCTGGCATAAAAGTTGACGCCGGTGCAAAGGACATGGCGGGCCATCCAGGTGAAAAAATCACCGAAGGCTTGGACGGATTGCGCGGCCGTCTCGCTGAATACTCTCAAATGGGCGCCCGCTTTGCCAAATGGCGCGCCGTGATTGCCGTAGGCGATGGCATACCCAGCCGGGCGTCCATCGAGGCCAACGCACAGGCCTTGGCTCGCTACGCCGCATTGTGCCAGGAAGCCGGACTGGTCCCCGTCGTCGAGCCGGAAGTACTCATGGACGGCGAGCATACGTTGGGGCGTTGCGGCGAAGTAACGGAGGAAGTCCTGCGAACGGTTTTCCACCAGCTTTACACACAAGGGGTGACGCTGGAGGGCATAATCCTGAAGCCCAACATGGTGGTTCCAGGTTTGACCTGCCCCAAGCAGGAAGCGGTGGATGAGGTGGCCGACGCTACAGTTAGGTGTCTCTTGCGATCCGTTCCTGCTGCCGTTCCGGGGATTGCGTTCCTGTCGGGCGGCCAATCGGCTGAACTGGCTTCAGCCCGTCTGAATGCGATGAATGTCAGATTCAAATGGCGTCTGCCTTGGGCGCTGGCGTTTTCGTTTGCCCGTGCCATCCAGCAACCGGCTCTGGAGATTTGGCGGGGCGACGATACCCACGCATTGGCGGCACAGCGAGCTCTGTATCATCGAGCAAGTTGCAACCGCGCTGCGCGCCGCGGCGAATACACTGCCGCGATGGAAGTAGATTTACACCTGGAGACAATTGGAGTTGCGCGCCAGTGAATGAGGTCAAACGCAGTTCTCACCAGCACGGCACGCCGGCTCGCGACAGCGTTCATCATGAGCCGGATGCTTACTGGAAACGTGCGCATCATGATTGGCGTGTCTGTGTCGGCTTGTTCTTCATGTTGGCGGCCATCACGATCTATGTCCTGAGCAATAACTTATCGTTCTTCGCCCAGCGCGAAGCGCGGCACGCGCACTCAACTCAGCAGTGAAATAGCGACACCTATGAGTCAAATGCCTCTATATCCCCTGCGGTTCGAACCCATCTATCAACGTCGGCTCTGGGGCGGGCGGCGCTTGGCCGGCCTGCTCACGGCGCCGCTGCCTGGCGATGGCCCTATCGGCGAAGCATGGGTACTCAGCGACCGCGATGACCATCCGAGCCGCATTGCCAACGGACCGCTCAAAGGGCGGACCATCGCTCAACTGCTGGCACAGTTTCCGGAACAGGTGCTGGGAAAGCTCGTCCGGCGCTTCCGGCGATTCCCGCTGCTGTTGAAGTTCCTGGACGCACGGGAAATGCTCTCGGTCCAGGTGCATCCGTCGGACGCGCATAAGGATCTGCTGCCAGCGGGCGAGACCGGAAAAACTGAAGCTTGGGTCGTGCTGGAGGCCGGCCCAGAGAGCCGCATTTATGCGGGTCTCAAGCCAGGGACCACGGCATACGATCTGCGGCGGGCGCTCACGAATGGGGCGGTGGCGGACCAACTAGCATGCATCACTCCGAAGCCCGGCGACGGTGTCTTCCTGCCGGCTGGGACGGTTCACGCTCTGGGCGGTGACATCGTGGTGTTCGAGGTTCAGCAGAACAGCGACGTGACGTTCCGCTTGTACGACTGGAACCATGTTGACGCCAAGACAGGCCAACCGCGAGCACTCCAAGTCGATCAGGCGCTTGCGTGCATCGATTTTGTGGCTCCTGCGGCCGGTTTGGTGGCACCGGTGGTAGAGGCGACGGCGCCAGTGGAATGCGAGCGACTTTTTAGCTGTGAGCAGTTTTGGCTATCGCGCCTGCGCGGACAATCGCCGTTTACTGTCGGCGCCGCGGATGTGCCGAGTGCAGTGGTCTGCATTGAGGGCACGGGGCAGGTCGAGCACGTCGGCGCCACTTTTGCCGTCGCAAGAGGCGATGTGTGGCTCTTGCCGGCGGTAGCCGGAGCGTGTACTTTTCGGCCGCGCGGCGAAGTGAGTTTGCTAGAAATTGGGATACCGGTAGCAGAGTGAAGAAGCTAATCGTGTTCGATCTGGACGGCACACTCGCCGAGAGTAAATCGCCCCTTGACGCTGAAATGTCTATGCGCCTGCACAACCTTCTCGGTATCGTCAAAGTGGCCATCATTTCCGGAGGCGATTGGCCCCAGTTCGAAGAACAAGTACTCTCCCATCTTCCCCATGACGAACGCCTGGTGAATCTATTCCTTCTTCCAACATGTGGAACCAAGTTCTTCCAATACAAAGGAGATTGGAAGAGAGTCTATTCGGAGGATTTCACCGCGGACGAAAGAGAAAAGATTGTCAGTTCGCTGAAGAAGGCGCTCGGAATCGCGGGCTTCAAGGTCAAAAAAGTCTGGGGCGACGTAATTGAAGACCGGGGAAGCCAGATCACGTTTTCCGCATTAGGGCAGCAGGCCCCCTTAGAAGAAAAGAACAGATGGGACCCCGATTTCACCAAGCGGAAGAAGATCAAAGCGATTCTGGACGCTTTGATTCCCGAGTTCTCTGTTCGATTGGGGGGCGCAACATCCATTGATGTCACCAAACCCGGCATTGACAAAGCCTACGGAATCGGAAAGCTACGAGACGTCCTGGGCATATCACTAAGAGAGATGATTTTCATAGGTGACGCATTGTTCCCGGGCGGGAACGACTATCCGGCCGAGGAAGCCGGGGTTATTTCCATCCCGGTTCGAGGTCCCAGTGAGACGAAACCAGTCACGGAAGCCATCATCGCTTGCTTGAACGGCGATCGGGGATTTGATGCACGGATTTGAATTTCAGCGACTGGGTCTGGTGATGGCGCCGGAGCCGGGCAATCCCCAGGAGGTCGAAGGCGTCCTGAATCCGGCCGCGGCTCGTGGCCCCGATGGCGATCTCTATCTATTCCCACGGCTGGTCGCGCGCGGGAATTACTCGCGTATCGGCATTGCGAGAGTGCGGTTCAATGCTGCCGGCGATCCCGTAGGAGTCGAGCGGCTTGGCATCGCGCTGGAGCCGGAAGCCGATTATGAGCGGCGGCCCGATGGCGGTGGCGGCTGCGAGGATCCGCGCATCACGTTCGTGAAACCGCTCCGGCGCTATGTTATGACTTATACGGCATTCTCCCCCCTAGGCCCACGGATCGCCCTGGCAATATCGAAGGACCTTTTCCAGTGGCGGCGTATGGGGCTGGCTACTTTTGGCCGGTACCACGGCATTGAAATCGGCGGCGTGGACGACAAAGACGCCAGTCTCTTCCCCGTCGCCATTCCGAATCCTTCCGGACACCCGGAACTGGCGATGCTTCACCGGCCGCTTTTCCCCGGCACTCGCCCGGAGGAGACAGCTCGCCATCCGGCGTCCCGTGAGGTGGATCTGGAGCGGGAAAGCATCTGGATTTCCTACTGCCCGACGCCTCTGGGCGGCCGTGAACCAGATCGCCTCGGCAAGTTTGCCTCTCATCACCGGCTGGCGACTCCCGTGACGCCCTGGGAGCGGCTGAAAATCGGCGGCGGCACTCCGCCCATCCTAACCCGGCACGGCTGGCTGATTGTCTACCACGGCGTGAGCGAAATAGTGAAGCCCAACGGCGGTCACCAACTATGTTACTCGGCTGGCGTGATGATGCTTTCGAAGGAGCATCCACGCGTGATCCGCTATCGTTCGGCGGAGCCTGTGCTGATTCCATCGCTGCCGCAGGAACGCGACGGGACCGTCGCCAACGTCGTATTCCCCACCGGCATCGACCGGCGCGACGATCTTGGATCGCCCGGCCGCTTCGACGTCTATTACGGGATGGCCGACAACCGGATTGGCGTGGCGCGTCTTGATGTGCCGGATTTCGTGCCGACGGGAGGAGTCGCAGACCCGCCGGAAGCCAGGGTGTAATGCGCTCAGGAGATAGCCATCGTGAAACCGAATGCAGATAGGTCCGCGGCGAAGGACGATCTGAAGACGCTTCCCATGCCGGAACTGGAGGCACAGCTGGGCTCGTCGCCGGACGGTCTCAGTCAAGCCGAAGCGCAGAAACGGCTGACTCAGTATGGACCTAACGAGATTCAGGAAAAGAAAACCAACGCGTTCCTGAAATTCCTCAGCTATTTCTGGGGTCCCATCGCGTGGATGATCGAAGTCGCGGTGATCCTGTCGGGCGTAGTCCGGCACTGGCCGGATTTCTTCATCATCCTTCTTCTGCTAGTTTCGAACGCGGTGGTCGGATTCTGGGAAGAACGCCAGGCGGGCGACGCCATCGCTGCCCTTAAGGCGAAGCTCGCGCTCAAGGCCAAGGTCAAACGCGATGGGAAGTGGACCGACCCGGCGGCGCGTGACGTGGTGCCGGGCGACGTCATTCGCCTGCGTCTGGGCGACATTGTGCCTGCGGACGCGCGATTGCTGGCGGGCGACCCGGTGGAGGTGGACCAATCCGCGTTGACCGGCGAATCTCTGCCTGTCGAGCGCAAATCCGGCGAGGCGGTGTTTTCGGGATCGATTATGCGCCGGGGCGAAATCGAAGCGATCGTGTATGCCACCGGCGCCAACACCTACTTCGGCAAGACCGCGCAACTGGTCGAGGAGGTGCACACCGTCAGCCATTTCCAACGCGCCGTACTGAAGATTGGCGATTACCTGATCGTTCTCGCGGTGGCTCTGGTAGCGGTAATTATTACCGTCGCGCTCTTCCGCGGCGACCCGATCCTCGCCACGTTGCAGTTCGCTTTAGTGCTGACCGTGGCCGCGATTCCCGTGGCGATGCCCACGGTTCTCTCGGTGACGATGGCGGTCGGCGCGCGTCTGCTGGCGAAGAAAGAAGCGATTGTGACCCGGTTGGCCGCTATCGAGGAGCTCGCTGGCGTGGACGTGCTGTGTTCGGACAAGACCGGCACACTGACCCAGAACAAGCTGACGTTGGGCGACCCGTTCAGCGTCAACGGCATCCCTGGAGACCAGGTCATCCTCTGTGCTGCCTTGGCTTCCCGTGCGGAAGACAAGGACACGATCGATCTGGCCGTGATCGGCGGCGTGAAGGACGAGCAAGCCTTGAAGAGCTATCAGGTGGTCCATTTCCAGCCATTCGACCCGGTGCATAAGCGCACCGAAGCCACCGTCAAAGGCGGCGACGGAAAGCAGTTTTTTGTGGCCAAGGGAGCGCCGCAGGTGATTCTGGAGATGTCGGCCAACGCCGGCGATGTCAAGCCCGTCGTCGAGAAGGCCGTCAACGAATTCGCCGCACGCGGCTTCCGTTCCTTGGGCGTGGCCCGTGCGGAGCAGGAAGGCAAGTGGCAGTTCATGGGTGTGTTGCCATTGTTCGATCCGCCGCGCGACCAGGCCAAAGCCACCATTGCGAATGCCCGGCAGATGGGCGTTAGCGTCAAGATGGTTACCGGCGATCAAGTGGCTATCGCTCGAGAAACGGCCCGGCAACTGGGAATGGGCACCGATATCCTCGATGCCAGCGGATTGGGCGACACGAAGCATCACGAGTCGGCGCAGTCGGCGGAGGCCATCGAGAAAGCGGACGGTTTCGCCCAGGTATTCCCCGAACATAAGTTCCACATTGTGGATGTTCTGCAGCAGCGCGGCCACATCGTCGGGATGACCGGCGACGGCGTGAACGATGCCCCCGCCCTGAAAAAGGCCGACTGCGGCATCGCCGTTTCCGGTGCAACCGATGCGGCGCGGGCAGCAGCCTCCATCGTGCTGCTGACGTCCGGCCTGTCGGTGATTATTGACGCGGTCAAAGAGAGCCGGAAGATTTTCCAGCGGATGAACAGCTACGCGGTCTACCGCATCGCTGAGACGTTGCGCGTGCTGTTCTTCATGACGCTGGCGATTCTGGTGTTTAATTTCTATCCATTGACCGCGGTGATGATCGTAATGCTGGCTTTGCTCAACGATGGAGCCATCCTGTCCATCGCCTATGACAACGTGCATTACAAAGACAAACCGGAGGCGTGGAACATGCGCCTGGTGCTGGGGATTTCCACCGTGCTGGGCGTCATTGGCGTCGTCTCCGCCTTCGGATTGTTCTATCTGGGCGAGCGCGTCTTTCATCTCGACCGTGCGCATATCCAGACTTTGATGTATTTGAAGCTCTCCGTGGCTGGACATCTGACGATTTTCCTGACGCGGACGCGCGGCCCGTTCTGGTCCATACGCCCCGCACGCATACTTTGGGCGGCGGTGCTCGGCACGCAAACAGTGGCGACTCTGATTGCGGTTTATGGGCTGTTTATGACACCCCTCGGCTGGGGCTGGGCTGCGTTCGTTTGGGGCTATGCTCTGGCTTGGTTCCTTCTGAATGACCGCGTGAAACTGCTCGCCTATCGGGTTTTCGATCCTACGAAAGCCCCATTGTTGGCCAAGAAGGCGCTGGATCTTACACCGCAGATCGCTACACGGGCCTATGAACTCTATGAGCATCGGGGCCGCGCCGATGGCGAGGCAGATCAAGACTGGCTTGAGGCGGAGCGCGAGATTCGGAAGGGTTAGGCGATGAGCGGGACAAGAGCCGGACAAGGTTTGAATTATGGCTGCCGCTAATAACGTGCCGCTCTCGACAGGCCTCACGACTGAGGAAGCGCGCCAACGGCTCGATAAGTTCGGGCCCAACGCAGTCCCCGACACGGCTCTGCATCCATTGCGCCGGGCGCTGACCAAGTTCTGGGCTCCGGTTCCATGGATGCTGGAGGCGGCCATCGTACTCGAGGTCACCCTCGGCAAGTACGTCGAGGCTGCGATCATCGCAGTTCTGCTGGCCTTCAACGCTGCTCTGGGGTTCCTCCAGGAAGGGCGCGCCCAGGCGACTCTTGCCGCCCTGAAGTCGCGGCTTGCGCTGAATGCGTCGGTCCGCCGCGATAATGTTTGGGCGACCGTGCCCGCCACCGGACTCGTGCCTGGCGATATCGTGAAGCTATCGCTCGGCGCCGTGGTTGCCGCCGACGTGCGCCTGACTGAGGGATCGGTGCTGCTCGACCAGTCCATGCTCAGCGGCGAATCCGTTCCGATCGAAGCCGGCACTGGGTTTGAAACCTATGCGGGAGCGTTGGTGCGGCGTGGGGAAGCGATCGCCGAGGTCACGGCGACCGGAGCGCGCACTAAATTTGGACGCACTGCGGAACTGGTTCGCACTGCACACGTCGAAAGTTCTCAGCAGAAGGCCGTTCTGCGCGTGGTGCGCAATCTCGCCATTTTCAATGGCATCCTCATCGTGATGTTGGTGGGGTATGCCCACGTTCTCAAACTGCCGCTCGATGAGATCGTGCCGCTGGTGCTGACTGCGGTTCTGGCGTCGATCCCCGTAGCGCTACCGGCCACCTTTACCCTTGCGGCGGCGCTGGGCGCGCGGGCTCTGGCAAAGCTGGGCGTCCTTCCGACACGCCTCTCCGCCGTAGACGAAGCGGCCAGTATCGATGTGCTGTGCGCAGACAAGACCGGGACGCTGACGCAAAACGAGCTGACCGTAACCGCTGTCCACGCCACGCCCGGCTTCGACGAGCCGCACGTGTTGGGACTGGCGGCCCTGGCAAGTTCGGACGGCGGGCAAGATCCGGTCGATGCGGCCATCCGGGCCGCAGCCGCCAAGCAGACGGCCTCCGATCTGCCGCAACTGATCAAGTTCGTTCCGTTCGATTCTGGGACGAAGATGTCGGAGGCAACTGCTGCCGATACGAGCGGCGCATCGGTGCGCGTGGTCAAGGGCGCCTTTGCCGCGGTTGCCGGCCTTACCCAATCGGCTCCCGATGCATCGAAGACGGCGAGCGAACTCGAGGCGCAGGGCTTCCGCACGCTGGCCGTCGCGGTGGGTCCGCCGGAAGCGATGAAACTCGCTGGCGTCATCGCCCTCAGCGATCCGCCTCGAACGGATTCGGCGGCGCTCATTACCGAGTTGCACACATTGGGCGTCCGAACGGTAATGGTGACGGGCGATGCTCCGGCAACTGCGGCGATCGTGGCTCGCGCGGTAGGTCTCGATGGAGCCGTTTGTCCGCCCGGACCCATCCCCGACGCCGTGCGACCCGATGATTTCGCTATCTTTGCCGGTGTCCTTCCCGAGGGAAAGTACGACTTGGTCAAAGCGTTCCAGAAGAGTGGCCACACTGTTGGTATGTGCGGCGACGGCGCCAACGACGCGCCGGCGCTGCGCCAGGCGCAGATGGGCATAGCAGTGTCAACGGCGACCGATGTTGCCAAGTCGGCGGCCGGCATCGTGCTGACCGAGCCAGGACTGGGCGGTATCGTCGCTTCGGTAAGAGAAGGCCGAGTGACATTCCAGCGCATCCTGACTTATGCTCTCAACTCGGTTACCAAGAAGACCGTGCAGGTGCTCTTCCTGGCGGTGGGTCTGGTGGTGACCGGGCACGCGATCCTGACTCCCATGTTGATGGTGATCATCATGCTCGCCGGCGATCTGCTCGGCATGTCCCTGGCGACGGACAACGTACGGCCGTCCCCGATGCCCAATCAATGGCGAATCGGCCAATTGACGATCGCTGGTGTCTTCATGGGAGCCTGCGAGTTGGTCTTTTGCACTGCTGTTCTGGCCGTCGGCAAATTCCGGCTCGGCTTTGATATTGACACGCTAAGAACACTAGCCTTCGTGGCCATAGTGTTCGGCAATCAAGCCACTACCTATACGAATCGGGAACGCCAGCGCATGGGGTCCGCTCGTCCAAGCCGTTGGCTCGTCGGGTCGTCTGTACTCGATCTGCTCATCGCCTCAACGCTGGCAACTTGCGGCATCGCCATGACTCCTCTGCCCATATTCGTGGTGGGAGGAGCACTCGTAACAGCGGCGGCATTTGCAGTCATTTTGGACTTCGCCAAGGTCCCGCTCTTCAAGCGTCTGAGCATCGCATAGAAAATGGAGTCACGAATATGCGCACCACCATCAAAGTGACGTCGGTCCCGCTCGGGAGACACTCTTCGGCCGGGCATTCATACGCTGCGCGATTGGCGCGCAACGGAAAGACGAGCGGCTGAAGCGAAGCCGGACCCCGGGCCAGACGATTTCCGCGTCCTTGCGGCAGACTCCGCTGGAAACGGCCGTCGCGGCCCAGGAAGGGCGGCGGCGGCAGAAGTGGGCGGGTGGAATCTAAAGCCGCTTGTGGTTACTGCACGCTGATGCTGCCCGCATTGCTGGTCTGTCCGTCGATGGTGACGGTGAGCGGGTAGGTGCCGGCGGCGAGGGCGGCCGGTACCAACACGTTGGCCTGCACCAGGCCAACCCAGCCGGGCGCCAGTCCGGCGAAGCTCACAGTCGCCGCCGTCGAGCCTATTGTGGCGCTGTGAGGCGCGGTGGCATACATGAGCGAGGTTAGCGGCGCGGCTACGCCGTCGGTCGCCGCCGGACTCACGGGGCCGGACCCGGTGAGGTACGCGATGATCGTGCTGCCTGCCGCGGCGGGATGGCTGGGACCGTTGAGCGAGTAATCGGCGGCGTTCTGCACGATCGCTGAAGTTCCCGACACGAACAAGCCTGGGCCCGCCGAGACCACCGGCACGGAAACCGTATTGCTCGCGCCGCCCGCCACTGACACGGTCACGCTGGCCGTTCCGGCCGCCGTTTCCCAAGGTACCTGGAAATTGATCTGCGTCGGCGATACGAAGAATACCGGCGCCGCCTGGCCGTTGACGCTTACGCTCACGCCGTCTCCACCCAGGCCGGCTGCGCCCAGGCTGGTCGGGTAGGGGGCTGCGGACTTATAAATCGCGTTGCTCAAGCCGGTTCCAAAAACGGACGCCAGCGCTCCGGGAGAGATCCGCGGCTGAAAGCCGGCGGCATTGGTGACACCCGTGATGGTGGGGTTCGCCGGGGTCAATTGGCGAATCACGTCGTTCTCGGTGTCAGCGATATAGACGTTGCCGCTCGCATCCACGGCCACGCCGTGCGGCGACCACATCTGCGCTTCGAGCGCCGGTCCTCCGTCGCCCGAATAGCCAAACTTGGTTACTCCCGCGATCGTTGAGATGATCCCATCGGGCGTCACCCTTCGAATGCGATTGTTCACTGGATCTGCAATGTAGACGTTGCCCGCGGCGTCCGTCGCCACGCCCGCGGGATCGGCCAGCGCGGCATTCGCCGCCGGACCGCCGTCGCCCGCAAACCCGTCATCGCCGGTGCCCGCGAAGTTCAGGGTGAGCACACCATTGGCGAACTTCGCCACCACGTGCTGTTCACTATCGGAAATGTAAATATTGCCCGAGGCATCGAGCGCAACCCCTTCGGGACAGATCAAAAGCCCGGCGGTGGTGCCGAGCCCAACCACGGTGCTGATGATACCCGCCGTACTGACCATGCGAATCAGGCCCTGCGTGGTGGTCGCGTTCTGGTCGGAATGAGAGTCCGCGATGTATAGGTTTCCGGAGGAATCGACCGCCAGCCCGATCGGGTTATCTAATTGCCCGTTGGTTGCGGTGGTGTTGTCGGTTCCGAAACCTTCTCCCAAAGCATTATTGCCGGCGTAGGTCGAAATGGCGCCGCTGGTGTCGACCTTGCGAATCACCTGGTTCTTCATGTCGGAAATGTACAGGTTCCCGCTCTGATCCACCGCTACGCCGGAGGGATAGTTCAACTCGGCCGACGTGGCCGGCCCACCGTCGCCGGAGTAGCCGGGTGTCCCGATGCCAGCCACCGTGGAGATGGTCCCATTCGAAATCATGCGCACACGGTGATTGACCGAATCCGCGACGTAGACGTTCCCGTGCGCGTCCACCGCTGTCGCCACCGGGATGTCGAATTGGGAGCCAACCGCCGGGCCGTCCACGTAGCCCGCGCTGCCATTGCCGCCGATGGTACTGATGGTGTACTGCTGCGCCGTGGCGCAAAAAGCCAGCATCACGGCCGGCGCGACTCGTCTGAGATGAAGCCGAAGTGACATGTCCGAGACTTTCAAATTGAAACCGGTATCTATGAGGTTAGCACGGAAGAAACCCTTGCTACGTGTTGTAGCGGGGTCACTCAGCGTGCCGTTTCGGCACTCCGGCGGGCAGACACGCCGGCCGGAGTGCCAGGATCGGCAAAACCAAACTGCTCTCGTCCGCGCTCACTTCTTGATGAGCGCCTTGATGTCGGCCGGCAGGTCGAACTTGTCCTTGGCCAGGTCCACGTTGAACTTGTAAGTGTCGAACGTGATGACGATGTCCTGCCCGCCGGCGCTCTGCTGGATCTTGTGCACGACCAGCAAGTCTCCCTCCTTGCGGTAGTCGCTGAAGACGGTCGTGGCCTCAATATCGCCGTTGGGTGTGCTCACGGTCATGGTGGATTTCCCCAGCAGGCCGGTCTTCTTGTCGAAGTACTGGGTTATGGGGTTGCCTTCGTTCGGCGTCAGCACCAGCTTGTAGCAGTCCTTCCCCTCGACGGTTTCCGCACCCACAGTCTCGACCTTCTTATATTGGTCGCGCCAGTTTTCTTCGTGAAAGTGAGCCTCGCGCATGGTCGTATTTTTTTCGTCGCCATCCTTGATGCGCGCTCCCTGCATGGGGTTGATCTCCCATGCCACTTTGCCGTCATAGCCCTGTTTGATGGAGCCGACGCCAGTGAGTTCGATTTCGACCAGGTCCTTGTCCGGTTCTGCCTTGGTGATCACCATGGTGCCCTTGATGCCCATGGCGGCAAGCTCCATGGAGCCGCTGATGACCGTGTTGTGCGTCTTCTCGAAGGCGGCTTTGCCGCCGGTTGCCTCGACGGACTTGTCGAGGATGGTTTCTGCCTTGGGCAGATCGTCGGCCGCACATAGCCTGGCGCCGGCCGCGGCCAGCACCATCACCGCGCAGGCGGCCAGGGTTCGTCTGATTGGTAAACGTTTCATAAGGACTCCCGAAAACTCCCTTCCATTCTCTGCCCAAACGAGCAGGGCCGTATCTTAAGGTTGCCAATTGCGGACCGGCGCGGCCGCTCAGCCTGGCCTGCCGCTCCTTCCAGTCTACGTTGTTCCGATGGTTCAAAAATCCGCAACCAAGTGGGGCAGGCGCTTTCGCCTGCCAACATTGCCACCCTCAATTCTTGTTCCTCGATCCGATCGGAGCCGCCACCGTGAGGGAGCGGTCGTTGTGAGAACCATAACATTGCAATCGTTAATTCTTGCTTCTCTCGATCCAAGCCAGCGCGCGATCGAGCGCCGCGTCGCGGCCTTCCAGCAGCTCGCGGCGCGACGGCCCGGCGATTTCGTCCGGAATCACCCCGGCGCCCTCCAGTTGCTTGCCGCCTTCGGAAATATAATTGGCGACGGCATACTGGAAACCATCGCCGTTGGGCAGCCGCTCGAACACGGACGGTAACGCGGCGCCGGCGCTCCGCATTCCGAAGACGCGCGCCCGCTTCAGATCTTGCATACCCCCGGCGAAAATTTCCGACGTCGAGGCGGAGCAGCCATCCACCAGGATCGCCAGTGGCCCGCGGAACATGGTCGGCTGCGGGAACACCACGAACTTCAACTTGGTGGTGCGCAGGAACATGTCGCCCAGCTTCATCCCCGGCCGATCCAAGAACCGCCCCGCGACTCCCAGCGCCAACCCGCCGATCCCGCCCAGGTTCCCGCGCAAGTCAGTGACAAAACCGCGGCAGCCCGCGCAATCCTTGATCGCATCGTCCAGGGCCTTGTTCAAGGTCTCCGGTTCAAAGAAAAGGTTGAACCTTATGTAGCCAACGTCCGGTCGCACCTTGCGCGACTCCACCCAGAAATACATCGGCGGCAGGTTGCCAAACGAGAATTCCTCCCCGCGCGGGCGGGCGCGCTCCATTTCGATCGTCGTGTGCTGGCCCTGCGCGTCGCGAAAACTCACTTTCACCCGGCTTCGCTCGTCGCCCGCCAGGCGCGCACTCACGGCGCGTTCCAGCATCAGGTCGTGGAGCGTCGAGCCGCGGAAGTTCCGGTCGATCTGACGCAGGCCGGCGGCCAGCGGCTTGCCGTCCACCCCCTCAATTTCCCAACCGGGCTTGATGCCGCTTTTCGCCGCCGGCGAGTCCGGCTCCGCTGAGACCACCAGCGCGCGGCCTTCGACCACCCGCACTTCGATGCCGGTTCTGCCTTCGCCATTGCCGCCGCCCTCCATTTCTTGGTAAACCGTGGCTGGCACGATCCCGAAATGCGTCTGTTTGAGCCGCGACAACATGTCCTCCATAACCGCGCGCGCCCTTGCCATGGTGGTGGCGCGTTCCAGTTGCGGGCGTAGCTCATCGTGCACGGCCTGCCAGTCGAGCCCCCCCAGCGTGGGATCCCAGTGCTTGTCGCGCACAGTTGTCCATACGTGCTCGAAGGACTCAAGGTTCAAACCTTGTTGCTCCGGAGTGAGGCGGTCCGCTCCGCCGGCGGGAGCGGACCGCACCAGCACCAGCGCCACTAGTGCCACACGGAGCATTCCCTCCGACTATAGCCGATTGACGCCGCGCAGGAAGCCATCCTGCTCCACACGCTCGATTTGTCCCTCAACGCTGCGGGCCTGGCATGCCCGGCCCCTACGCCGCATCACAAAATGGAAAAGGAGAATGGGAATCGGATGGAAAGTCATTCCCCGACGCACCGAATGCCGAGCTTGTTGCCACGGTGGCCTGGCTCGACGGTGCCACGGTACGACGCGCGCACGAGCCTGGGAGTGGTGCCCCACGAACCGCCGCGCGGCTCTTTGAGCTCGCCGCTCGCGGGCCCGGATGGATCGGTCTGCGCGCCGGGCGTATACTTCCCATACCAGTCCGCGACCCACTGCCACGTGTTCCCCAGCATGTCATACAGGCCAAAGGCATTGGCCGGCTTTTGCCCCACTTCGTGAGACGCGCCTCCGCTGTTCCCGTCGTACCAGGCGATCTCATCGAGCTTGCCGTAGCGGGCGCCCGTGGAACCGGCCCGCGCCGCATATTCGAACTCCGCTTCGGTCGGCAGTCGCCCGCCAATCGCTGTGCAGTAAGCCTTGGCTTCGTCCCAATCCACTTCCTCCACGGGAAGATGAGCTCCCTTGTGGTTGCTCGGGTTCTTTCCTATCACCCGCTCATAGGCCTGCTGGGTGACGGACGTCTGCCCCAGCCAAAAGCCTTTCGCGATCGTGACCTCGTGCGCCGGCTTCTCATCGTCGCCGCACTCCGCATCCCCCGGCGAACAGCCCATCTGAAACTTTCCCGGCGGAACCCAGACGTACGTCAGCCCATCCTTCGGGTTCACCTTTTTCGTGCCCGCGGCGATGGCAGCCTTCACGGGCGCCTGGGCCGAAAGCGGCCCCGCGGCCGCGCACCCAATCAGCAATAAAGCAATAACCCGCATCATTTACTCCCGGATGCTATTTGTAGCACGACGTGCACCCGCCAGAGACCCGATTTCCGAAACAGAGTTGCGAAACGCCCCAAACCCGCGCTTCGGCCGCAAAATCAGTGTCGATCGGCGGCTGATAAGTCCAAATCCCGTTCCGGAACGCTCCGCCGTGGAAACCGGTACGATCAGTTTAGGCGGTCAAAGACCTAGTCGGCGACAGCCTTGGTGTCAATCAATGCGCGGATGGCGGCGATGCACTCTGGCAACGGCTTGACGCCCTGGTCGCCGTGTTTGCGTTGGCGCCAGACGGCTTCCCCGGTCACGCTCGCACAGCAGGTCGGCAGCCGACTGGAGAGCGCGGCTGCAAATTTCGATACTTGCCTTCCCGCACCCAGCGGTCGAGGGCGGCCACGGTTCTCTTATCCAATGTCACCGCGATCTTGCGCACCATGCAAGCCCGAAATACCAAGCTCTCGCCCCGCATCCGGCGCCTGGGCTGCGAATCCCCGAGACTCCAGAAGCAATTACTTGATCTGAACAACGATGAAGTCGCTGCCTTCAATCCGGCCGCTGGGGCCTTTTGGGGTTTGGTAGCGCACCCGGACGATGTAGTAGCCAGGAGCCAGCGCGTGCACCTTCTTGAGATCTCGCAGAGAGAACGGTCCGCTTTCAGTTACCACCAGCCCGCGCGTGCATCCCATAACCTGACCATTCGAGTCGGCAGGGCCCTTGACTTTGTGCGTCTGCACAATCATCGTATCTTTTTCCGGGTTGGGCCACTCCAACTGCTCCTGCCCGTCCTTCGAGGTAGCCAGATGCAGGGCTACGGTCGAGCCCGGGACTTTGATCCCAACCGCCTGCCATCTTCCGCCGCACGCTTCGGGCGATTCGGCATTCTGGGCCAGCAGTAGGGAAGTTGTGAAAATGAGGGCAGTCGTGCTGAAGAGCTTGATTGAAATATTCATGGTTTCTCCTGCCGGCGACCGCTCGGCCGCCGTTTTGAGAGAGTATACGCTACTAGTATGACAAATCCTCCTACCGGCTAGAAGCGTCACGCTGCGCCACTAGTCCGCGACAGCCTTGCTGTCTATCAATGCGCGGATGGCGGCGATGCACTCTGGCAACGGCTTGACGCCCTGGTCGCCGTGCTTGCGCTGGCGGACGGCCACGCAGCCGTTCTGCTGCTCGCGGTCGCCGACGACGAGCATGTAGGGAATCTTCTGCAACTGCGCGTCGCGGATCTTGAGGTTCACCTTTTCGCTGCGCTCGTCCACCGTGGCGCGAATGCCGGCATCGTCGAGCTGCTTGCGGATAGCGCGCGCGTATTCGGTCTGGCGGTCGGTGATGGGCAGCACGATGGCTTGAATGGGCGATAGCCACACGGGGAACGCGCCGGCGTAATGCTCGATCAGGATGCCGAAGAAGCGCTCGATGGAGCCATACAGCGCGCGATGTACCATCAGCGGCTGGTGCGCCTTGCCGTCTTCGGCCGTGTACTCGAGCTCGAAACGGCGCGGCAGAGTGAAGTCGAACTGCACCGTCGAGAGCTGCCAGGGGCGGCCGATTGCATCCACCAGCTTGACGTCGATCTTCGGTCCGTAGAATGCCGCCTCGTCGGGCATCACTTTCACTTTGATGTTGAGGCGCTCGGTGGCGTGCTGTAGCGCGTCTTCACCGACCTTCCATTGCTCGGGCGAACCGTCGTATTTGCCGCTGGCGCCGTTGTCCCAGGTGGAAAGCTCGGCTTCATATTTGTCGAAGCCGAATGTGGTGAGCGTATCGACAGCGAACTGGAGGCAGTTCACGATTTCGTCTTCGATCTGCTCGGGGGTGCAGAAGATGTGCGCGTCATCCTGGGTGAAGCCTCGCACGCGGAACAAGCCGTTGAGCACGCCGGAGCGCTCATAGCGGTAGACCGTTCCCAGCTCGCCCAGGCGCACTGGCAGATCGCGGTAGCTGTGCTGCTTGTCCTTGTAAATCAGGATGTGGAAAGGGCAGTTCATCGGCTTGAGCTGATATTCGGCGTCGTCCAGCTCCATGCGGGTGAACATATTGGCGGCGTAAAAATTAGCGTGGCCGGAAGTCTTCCAGAGATCGAAGCGCGCCACGTGCGGCGTGTAAACCAGCGAATAGCCGCGCCGCAGGTATTGATCGCGCATCCAGTCCTCGAGCTGCTTGCGGATGATGCCGCCCTTGGGATGGAAAAAGATCAGCCCCGGCCCGGCCAGCTCCTGAATGCTGAACAGGTCGAGATCCTTGCCGAGCTTGCGGTGGTCACGCTTCTTGGCTTCTTCGATCTGCTTGAGGTAGGCGTCGAGCTCCTTGGGAGTGAAAAACGCGGTGCCGTAGATGCGCTGTAACTGCTTGTTGTGCTCGCTGCCCTTCCAGTAAGCGCCGGCGATGGAGAGCAGCTTGAAGGCCTTGATTTTGGAAGTGTCGGGCAGATGCGGTCCGCGGCAAAAATCGATGAAATGCGGCCCTAGCGTGTATTCGCTGAAGACCTCATCGGCCTTTTCGTCGATCAGCTCGCACTTCATCCAGGCGTCGGCGTATTTCTTGAGACCGTCTTCCTTGCGGGTGTAGACGCGCTCATAAGGCACGTGGCGCGCCTGGATCTCCCACATCTTCTTCTCGATTTTCTCGAGGTCCTCGGGGGTGAACGGAGTGGCGCGATCGAAGTCGTAGTAGAAGCCATTATCGATGGGCGGGCCGATGCCGAGCTTGGTTTCCGGGTACAACTCAAGGACAGCGGCCGCCAGCAGATGAGCGGTGGAATGGCGGTAGATGTACAGCGACTCTGGGTCCTTGGCGGTGAGAATTTGCAAGCTGGCGTCGTGGTCGATGGGGCGGGTGAGGTCGACCAGCTCGCCGTTAACCTTGGCGGCGATAGCGGCATCGGCCAGGCGCGGGCTGATGGACTGTGCGACATCGATGGGGCGCGTCCCCGATTCGACGGGCTTCTGGCTGCCGTCGGGCAGGGTGATGACAATGCTGCTCATAGGGAAATTTCAGCGTAGCACGCGGGCGCGCGGGGCAGACGGAACAGCTGACAGGCGAAAGCGCCTGCCCCACCTGCAGCGGGCGTGGCTCGCAAAGAACCGGCGGCAGAGACCGCCGGCGTTACGAAGAGGCTCGAGCGGAGTTGGCCGTAGCGCCGGCGATCTTGTCGCCGGTGGCGTTACCTCTCGTGCACGTCTTCCAGGTAGGTGTAGCCGTGCAGGCCCTCTTCGTAGAACTTGAGCAGGGCGCCGGTTTCCTCGTAGGTGAGGCGGCCTTCGCGCAGGGCGGATTCCGCGTCGCGGCGCAGCTTCGCCACCAGGTGCTCGGATGAGAAC
>Ga0181538_10000298_pt1 | contig 58261 bp, 59 predicted proteins | sample PEATcosm2014_Bin_40_FD_119773 | JGI IMG/M metagenome (GOLD analysis project Ga0181538, IMG submission 119773) | Peatland microbial communities from MTU Mesocosm Facility, Houghton, MI, USA - PEATcosm2014_Bin23_30_metaG | ecosystem: Environmental > Terrestrial > Soil > Wetlands > Peat | place...
GCTGGCTGGCCACGACGCCGGCCCGCCGGAGGTCGGCCAGGATGGCGCCGAGGAAGCGGGGCGGCAGGCCCTGCTCGCCGGCCAGGTACTCGGCGGTCTGGGGCGTCCCGGCGGCGGCCAGCGTGAGCAGGGCGCGGATGCCGTAGTCGACCTTGGCCGGGATGTGCATGGCGAGATTCTGCCCGCGTCGCGGCGCCGGGGCACGTCCGGCGCCGTGGCAAGATCTCCCCGTGGCACGGGCCGCATTGCACATCACGGGCGACGACGAGGCGGACGCGGTGCTCAGCCGCGATCCACTGGCGCTGCTCATCGGGATGGTGTTGGACCAGCAGGTCACGATGGAGAAGGCCTTCTCCTCGCCGGCCGAGCTGGCGCGGCGGCTGGGCGGCGCGCTCGACGCGGCGTCCATCGCCGCCATGGAGCCCGACGACCTCGCCGCGGTCTTCAAGGAGCGCCCCGCCCTGCACCGCTTCCCCGGGTCGATGGCCGGGCGGGTGCAGCAGGTGAGCCGCGCCGTCGCCGACGACTACGGCGGCAGGGCCGATGCGATCTGGAAGGGCACCCACAGCGGGGAGGAGCTGGTGGAGCGCTTGCAGTCCCTGCCCGGGTTCGGGGAGCAGAAGTCGAGGATCTTCGCCGCCCTGCTCGGCAAGCAGCTCGGCGTGCGCCCCGAGGGATGGCGGGAGGCCACCGCCCCCTACGGCGGAGCCGGGACGTTCCTCTCGGTGGCGGACATCACCGACGCCACGAGCCTGGAGAAGGTCAGGGCCACCAAGAGGGCGATGAAGGCCAGGGCACGCGGCGGGGCATGACCGCGGCGGGGGACCTCTCGGGTCGCCGCCTGTACCTCTGCACGCCGGACCGCCCCGACCTGCCCGACTTCCTCGCGGCGTGCATGGAGGGCGGCGTGGACGTGGTCCAGCTACGCGACAAGGATCTCGACGCCCGGCCGCTGATCGCCCGGGCGCGGCTGGCGGCCGAGGTGTGCCGCGCCCACGGCGTGCCCTTCGTGCTCAACGACCGGCCCGACCTGGCGCTCGACGTGGGCGCCGACGGCGTCCACGTCGGGCAGGACGACGCGCCGGTGGCCCTGGCGCGGCGGATCCTCGGTCCTCGGGCGATCGTCGGCCTCTCCACCCACTCCGAGTCGGACCTGGCCGCCGCGGCGGCCGAGGACGTGAGCTACATCTCGGCCGGGCCGGTCGAGGCCACGCCGACCAAGCCCGGGCGGGCGGGCACGGGCGTGGGCTACGTCAGTCTGGCCAGCGCACGATCCAGCGTTCCCGTCTTCGTGACGGGCGGTGTGACACCGGAGAGAATCCCTGCCCTGACGTCCGCCGGTGTCCGTCACTTCGTAGTGGTGCGCTATCTGACCCGCGCCGCCGACGCGCGGCGCGCGGCTCGGGCGTTGCGCGATGCGATCGATTCAGCGTTGAGTAGCGAGCCAGCGGCGGGCTGACGTCGGCGGGCTCCGACGCGCCGGACGAGCGGCGGGACGGAGCCTGCTCGCTCGTCGTGGCGCATGGTCCCGACGGGTGCGACGTCGCCAAGAATCCCTGATCCTGCGTGGTCATCCCCGCCCCGGAGAACTCGACCACCACGGTGAAGGGCGTCGCTGCCCCGTCGGTCATGATCTCTGTTCTCGGAACGAGGTTCGCCCGCCTTGAGCGCGGTCTCGGCCCGGGGCGGAAGTGGGCCGGCCGCCGCCTAGTGGCGCCGCTCGAGCCAGCCCACGAGGATGGCGATCACCCTGGGATCGGCCCGGAGCCAGTGGCCCGCTCCGAGGACCTCGTGGAGCTCGCAGGGCCCCGTGGCCGCGTCGGCCAGGGCGCGGGCGTCGGCCAGCGGGACGTCGGGGTCGTCGGACCCGTGGACCATCAGGAGGGGCCGGCCCCTGAGGAGGGCGGCGTCCTCGGCGGGGTGGAGGACGGAGAGCTCCTTGGCCCAGGCCTCCACCGAGGCCGGGAAGCCGGATGCGGTGATCAGGCCGTTCTCCCGGCAGCTGGCGAGGAGGTCCCCGGGGTCCCGCGCCAGGGGCCCGAGGTCCGACGGCGTGCCCAGGCAGGCGACGCCCGCCACCCGGTCGTCCCCGGCGGCCAGGTGGAGCGCGAGGACCCCGCCGAACCCGAAGCCGATGACGAGCCGGGGCGAGTCCCCGGGGATCTCGTTCTCGGCCAGGAACCGCAGGTCGTCGAGCCAGCCCAGCGCGGAGAAGTCGCCGGCCGACTCGCCGGCGCCGCGCAGCGCGGCCGTCACGACACGCCAGCCCGTCTCACGCGTGAGCCGATCGGCCAGGGCGGGGAACGTGAGCGCCACGTCGGCGGCCGAGCCCTTGGGCCGCGGCAGGTCGTGGCAGAGGAGCACGTGGCCCCGGACCGGTGCACCCGGGCCGGTGGAGCTCACATAGGACGCGAGGTCGCCCGCCGGTCCGGGCCGGAGCCTGAATGGCCCCGGCATCTCAGATCCCGATGCGCTGCGCCAGCAGCTCGCGGTGGTAGGAGGGATCGCCCAGGAGCAGCTCGGACGACTTGGCCCGCTTGAAGTAGAGGTGGGCGGGATGCTCCCAGGTGAAGCCGATGCCGCCGTGGATCTGGATGTTCTCCGCTGCAGCGTGGAAGTAGGCCTCCGAGCAGTACGACTTGGCCAGGCTGGCCACCACCGGCAGCTCGTCGGAGTCCTCGGCGGCGGCCCAGGCGGCGTAGTAGGCGGCCGACTTGGCGGACTCCACCTCGAGCAGCATGTCGGCGCACTTGTGCTTGATCGCCTGGAAGCTGCCGATCGGCCGGCCGAACTGGATGCGCGTCTTGGCGTACTCGACCGACGCGTCGAGGACGTGCTGCGCGCCGCCCACCTGCTCGGCGGCCAGCGCCACCGCGGCCAGGTCCAGCGTCTTGGACAGGCCCGGCTCGGCGCCGCCGTCCGTGCCGATGAGCACCGCCGGTGTCGAGGCGAACTCCAGGCGGGCCTGCTTGCGCGTCTGGTCCATGGTCGGCAGCGGTGTGCGGGTCAGCCCCGCCGCGTCACCGTCGACCGCGAAGAGCGACACGCCCGCCGCGGTGCGGGCGGCGACGATGATCAGGTTGGCGACGTGCCCGTCGATGACGAACATCTTGTGGCCGTTCAGCTGCCAGGCGTCGCCCTTCTTGGTGGCGGCGAGCTCCACTCCGCTGAAGTCCCACTTCCCGTTGTCCTCGGTGATGGCGAGCGTGGCGATCGTCTCGCCCGACGCGATCCCCGGCAGGTAGGTCTTCTTGGCCTCGTCGTCGCCGGAGGTGAGCAGGGCGTTGGCCCCCAGCGCCACCGACGAGAAGAACGGCGCGCACAGCAGTGCCGCGCCCATCTCCTCGAGCACGACGAGCAGCTCCACGTACGTGAAGCCCGAGCCGCCGAACTCCTCGGGGATGGTGAGCGACTGCAGGCCCAGCTGGTCGGCCATCTGGCTCCACACCGCGGGGTCGTAACCCTCCGTGGTGTCCATCAGGCGGCGCACCTCGGTCTCGGGCGACTTCTCGGCCAGGAACCGGCGCACCGCGGTCCGCAGCTCCTCCTGCTCGTCACTGAAGGCGAAATTCATGCCCAGGCTCCTCTGCCTCTCCCCCGGCAGCCCCGCCGGCGGTGTGTCGCTTGCTGACATGCGGTGTCTACCAGACCGCGGGCCTCGGCGACCAGATCCGTGCCGAACGGACGACGTGTCTGTGCCACGCTGGGGTCATGGGACAGCTGGAGAAGATCTGGAGCGACACGGCGGCCGAGGTCCACCAGATCGTGGTGGGCCCGATGGACAACAACGTCTACATCCTGCGTTGCCGCCGCACCGGGGACGCCATGCTCATCGACGCCGCCAACGAGCACGAGGCCCTCCTCGAGATCTGCAAGCAGTTGGGCGTGACCCAGGTGGTCGAGACGCACGGCCACTGGGACCACATCCAGGCGGTGCCCGCCGTGCGCGAGGCGGGTATCTCCGTGGCCGTGACCAGCGCCGACGCAGGCATGCTGCCCAGCTACGACCTGATCCTGGACGACGACGAGCTCCTGAGCGTCGGCGACCTGCGGATCAAGACCCTCGCCACGCCGGGCCACACCCCCGGCTCCATCTGCTTCGCCGTCGAGGGCACGAACCTGCTGTTCACGGGCGACACCCTCTTCCCCGGCGGGCCCGGCAACACCTCGTTCGAGAACGCCGACTTCGACACCATCATCCAGTCGATCGACCGGCGCATCTTCGCCCGCTTCGATCCGGGCACCCTCGTCCTGCCCGGCCACGGCACCTCCACCACGGTCGGGGACGAGTCGCCCCACCTCGCCGAATGGGTGGATCGGGGGTGGTGAGGGCCGCCGGAGCAGGGTCCGGCGAGGCGGGTGCGGTGACCCGTCCCGGAAATCTGACTAAAACGGTAAGCTTTGAGAGATGACGGCCGCCCCCCCGCTGCTCGAGGTCCGGGACCTCCACGTCTCCGCGGAGGACGGCGCCATCCTGCGCGGCGTCGACCTCACCGTGGGCGCCGGCGAGATCCACGCCCTGATGGGCCCCAACGGCGCCGGGAAGTCGACGCTGGCCGGCGCGCTGCTCGGGCACCCCGCCTACACGGTGACCTCCGGCGCCATCCTGCTCAACGGCGAGGACGTCACCGGCTGGCCGACCGACGTGCGGGCCAAGGCCGGCATCTTCCTCGCCTTCCAGTACCCCGAGTCGATCGAGGGCGTGTCGGTGGCCTCGTTCCTGCGCCAGGCCATGGCGGCGCGCACCGGTGAGGAGGTGTCGGTCCTCGAGGTCCGCGTGCTCATGACCGAGTGGATGGAGCGCCTCGGCATGGACACGTCGTTCGCCAGCCGCCACCTGAACCAGGGCTTCAGCGGCGGCGAGAAGAAGCGCAACGAGATCCTGCAGATGGCGCTCCTCCAGCCGCTCGTGGCGGTGCTCGACGAGACGGACTCGGGCCTCGACATCGATGCGCTGCGCGTCGTGGGGCGCGGCGTGCGGGCCGTGCGCGAGGCGCGCCCCGAGCTCGGCGTGCTCGCCATCACCCACTACCAGCGCCTGCTCGAAGAGCTCGTCCCCGACGTCGTCCACCTCCTCGTCGGCGGGCGCATCGTCGCCAGCGGCGGTCCCGAGCTCGCCGCCCGGGTCGAGGCCGAGGGCTACGAGGCGTGGCGGTGACGCCGCCCGCCGGCGCGGCCCCGCTCAACGTCGAGGCCCTGCGCAAGGACTTCCCCCTGCTGTCGCGCATGGTGAACGGCAAGCCGATCGTGTATCTCGATGCCGCCGCCTCCGCGCTCCAGCCGCGGTCGGTGATCGACGCCATGACGCGCTACTACGAGACCACGCACGCCAACGTCCACCGCGGCGTCTACGCGACGGCCGAGGAGGCCACCGCCCTGTACGAGCGGGCCCGGGTGGTGGCGGGACGCTTCATCGGCGCGCCGGACCCGGCCCACGAGATCGTCTTCACCAAGAACACGACCGAGTCGCTCAACCTGGTGGCGCACAGCTGGGGCCGGGCCAACCTGCGGGCGGGCGACACCATCCTCCTGACCGAGATGGAGCACCACGCCAACATCGTCCCCTGGATGATCCTCTCCGAGGAGATCGGCGGGCTCGACATCCGCTACATCCCGATCGACGCCGACGGGCGCCTCGTGCTCGACGACCTCGACGCGCTGGTCGACGGGGTCAAGCTCGTCGGCATCACGGCCATGTCCAACGTCCTCGGCACGATCCCCCCGGTGGCACAGGTGGCCGAGGTCGCGCACCGCGCCGGGGCGCTCGTGGTCGCCGACGGGGCGCAGCTCGTCCCGCACGCGCCGGTCGACGTCACCGCGCTCGGGGCCGACGTCCTCGCCTTCTCGGCCCACAAGACGATGGGACCGACGGGCCTCGGGGTCCTGTGGGCCCGCGCCGCGCTGCTCGAGGGCATGGGGCCCTTCCTCGGCGGCGGCGGGATGATCCTGGACGTGAAGCTCGACTCCTTCCGGCCGGCGCCACCACCGGCCCGCTTCGAGGCGGGCACCCCGCCCATCGCGGAGGCGGTGGGGCTCACCGCGGCGATCGAGTACCTGAGCGACATCGGGATGGACCGCATCCGCGCCCACGAGCTGGCGCTGACCGATTACGCGCTGGCCCGCCTGGACGAGAAGCTCGGGTCCGACTGCCGCATCTTCGGACCCCCGGCCGGACCCGACCGCGGCGGCGTGCTGTCACTGGCCTACCGGGACGTGCACGCGCACGACCTCGCCCAGGTGCTCGACCAATTCGGCGTCTGCGTGCGGCCGGGCCACCATTGCGCCAAGCCCCTGATGCGCAAGCTGGGCGTGCAGGCCACCGCACGGGCGTCGTTGTCCCTGTTCAGCGACGAACACGACATCGAGGTGCTGATCGAGGGATTGCTGGAAGCCGGTAGATTGTTCCGCTGATGGCCGACCTCGAAGAGCTGTACCGCGAGATCATCCTCGATCACTACCGCTCGCCGAGGAACCGGGGCGAGCTGGACTCGCCCCCCGCCCATCGTGTGGAGGGCTTCAACCCGCTGTGCGGCGACGAGGTGGTGCTCTCCATGGTGGTCGAGGACGGCACGCTGGCCGACCTCAAGATCGCCGGCTCGGGCTGCTCCATCAGCCAGTCCTCCGCCTCGCTCATGTCGGCCGCCGTCAAGGGCAGGCCGGTCGGCGAGGTGCGCCAGCTGATCAGCACCTTCAAGGGGATGATGTCGATCCACGAGGCGTCCCTGGAGCACGACGGGGACGGCGCCGACGAGCCAGAGGAGATCGACCTCGACAAGCTGGGCGAGCTGGCGGCGCTCCAGGGCGTCGTGAAGTTCCCGGTGCGCATCAAGTGCGCCACCCTCAGCTGGAACGCGCTCGCCCAGGGCCTCGACGAGGTGGCCGCCGAGGCCTCCTGATCGGGCCGGCGCATCCGCTGCGTCAGCCGCCCACATGTCCCGCGCCGCCGACCGACTGCCTGCGCGTCCACGACCGCGGGGAGCGCTCGACCGCGGCCACCTCTGGCACCAGCGGGACGATCCAGTCCGGCGCGACGTGCGCCCCGGAGCTGCAACCGCGCGCGGGACAGCGCCACGGCCGCGACGAGGACCCAGACGGGCCGGAAGCGGGCCCCGTCGCTAAGTGGGGCTGCAGGTGGTCGGGTTGAACGACGGCGGTGCGGGGGCGGCCGGGGCGGTGCTGGTGCCCGTCGCCGGCGTCCCCGGAGCGGCGGCGGCCGGAGGGGCCGTCGTGGGCGTGACGGGCGGCGGCGGGTTGGGGTTGCCGGCGGCGTCGGGAGGCGGGCTGGTCGGCGTGACGAGGCTGGAGCCGAAGATGCTCACCAGCATCTGCTGGGCCGCGGGCTGGTCCACGGTCAGGACGTCGCCCAGGCCGCCGAAGCCGTTGGCCGCGACCGTGGGCAGCGTCAGCCCGCCCAGGTTGGTGGGGTCGAACGAGTGATAGGTCAGGGCGAGCCCGATCAGCTCGTTGAAGCCGAAGCCGTCGTCGATCTGGATGCCCTCGTGGATGGACCCGATGAACGAGTTGACCGTGAGCGGGTTCACCTTCGACTTGGCCGCGCTCATGAGAGCCTTGATGAAGACGTCCTGGCGCTGGATCCGCCCGAAGTCGCTCGTCCCGTCGTACTGCCAGTAGCCGTCGGCGTAGTACTCGTAGTGGCGGGCGCGCGCCACGGCCAGTGCCTGGGCGCCGTTGAGGAGCTGGCACCCGGGCGTCGTGATGTCGAGGCCCGAGTACGCGTCCTTGGCCGGGTAGGGGAAGTCGAGGTAGATGCCGCCCAGCGCGTTGACGGCGTCCTGGAAGCCGGAGAAGTCGACCTGGACGACGTGGTTGATCGGGATGCCGAAGTTGGCGGTGATGGTCTTCACCAACTGGTTGGCGCCGGAGTTGTAGGAGGCGTTGATCCTGTTATAGGTGCCGAATTGCGACGAGTCCGGCGCGAGCATGGACACGACGGTGTCGCGCGGGATGGAGACGATCTGGATCTGCTTGGTCGACGGCGTCACCCTCCACAGCTGCACGACGTCGCTGCGCTGCCCGGTGACCGCCGCGGCCGAGCCGAACGCCTGCGCGGCCGCGGCGGACTCGCCGACGCGGCTGTCCGAACCTATGACGAGGATGGTGAACGGCGCCCCGCTCGCTGCCGCCACCTCGTCACTGATGTGGATCTTGCTGATCTGGTCGTAGCGGTACCACAGGTAGCCGTACCCGGCTCCGACGGTCGCCACCAGAACCACGATCGCCCCCAGCAGCGCCACCACCGTCTTCTTGGCGACGCTCCACTTCGGCTTCCCGCTGCGCCGCTTCGCTCGGCGCGTGGCGCGCGAGGCGTCGATGCGGTCGCCCAGGGACCGCAGCCCGGACTCGTTGGCGACGTTCCCGGCGTCGGACCCGCCGCGCATCTGGCGACCGAGCGCGGACAGCCCCTCCTGGTTCGCGGCCTGGCCGCGATGCCTCCGGGGGGAGCGGTCCGACCCGTCGCCCGTTGGACGACCGTTCGCCATGACGACTCACGGTACCAAGCGGGGTCGCGCAATTGGGGGCAGCGGGCTGCGACCTTGGGTGGTCTGTCGGTGCGACTTTGGGATGAGGCGGCGGCTGTGCAGGGGTGGAGTGCCCCCCAACACGCTCAGCGCGCTCTCAGCGTTCGTCCCCGTAGCCGGCGTAGCCGGTCCGCTCGAGCTGCAACGCCAGGTCCGCGTCGCCCGTGGCGACGATGCGCCCGGCCACCATGACGTGCACCAGGTCCGCCTCGAGCTGCACCAGGAAGCGGTTGAAGTGCGTGATGGCGAGGATGCCCACCCCCCACTCGGTCGTGGCGCGCTGGAGCATGCGCGCCACCTCGCCCAGCGCGTCGACGTCGAGCCCCGAGTCGACTTCGTCGAGGACGCAGATGGCGGGACGGAGCACGCCGAGCTGGACCATCTCGGTCCGCTTCATCTCGCCGCCCGACAGGTCGACGTTGAGGGGCCGGCGCAGGAGCTTCTCGTCGAGACCGACCTCCTTCGCCTCGTCCACCATGCGGTCCGCCAGCGCGCCCGACGCGGGCACGGCGTCCCCCGACGTCGCCGCGGCCAGCAGTGAGGTGAGGCTCACGCCCGGCACCTCCACCGGGTGCTGCAGGGCGAGGAAGAGCCCGGCGCGGGCCCGCTGCCACGCCGGCAGCCCGGCGAGCTCCCGCCCGTCCATTGTGATGGAGCCCCCGGTCACCTCGGTGCCGGGCCGGCCCATGAGCGCGTGGGCGAGCGTGCTCTTGCCCGAGCCGTTCGGGCCCATGATGACGTGGACCTCCCCGCTGCGCACCGTGAGGTCGATGCCGTGCAGCACCTCCCGGCCGCCGGCCGACGCGTGCAGGTCCGTGACCTCCAGGACGTGCTCGGCGCTCACGGCAGCACCACCGACACCGTGCCGCCGTCGACCTCGACCCCGTAGACGGCGACGGGCTGGGTGGCCGGGAGCGAGCAGGGTTGACCCGTCACCAGGTCGAAGGTGCTGCCGTGCCGGGGGCACTCGATCTCGCACTCGTCGACCCACACCTCCCCCTCCGACAGCGAGAAGTCCTCGTGGCTGCACTCGTCGTCCAAGGCGAAGAACGCGTCGCCGATCCGCACCAGTGCGATCCGGTGCCCGTCCACGTCGAACCGCCTCGCCTGACCGGACACCAGGTCGTCGGTCGTACAGAGCGCCACCGTCTCAGACACCGGCGACCACCCGCCGGTCACCGAGCGCGACCTCGAGGCGGTCGTGCACCTCACGCTCGAGGAGCGGGGTCACCTCGGGAATGGGCCCCCGCTCGATGATGGCGTCGAAGAAGCCCCGCACGATGAGCCCCTCGGCGACCTCGGGCGCCACGCCGCGCGACTCGATGTAGTAGCGCTGGTCCTCGTCGATGGGGCCGACCGTCGACGCGTGGGAGCACTTCACGTCGTTCTCGAGGATGTCGAGGTTGGGCACCGAGTCGGCGTGCGCGCCCTCGTCGAGGACGAGGTTGTGGTTGGTCTGCCGGGCGTCGCTGCGCACGGCGCCCCGGTGGACGCGTATCAGCCCGCTGTAAACCGAGCGCGACCGGTCGGCGACGGCCCCCTGGCACAGGAGCTCGCTGGTCGTCCGCGGGGCGGCGTGGTCCTGCAGGGTCCGGATGTCGTGCACCTGGGACCCGTCACCGAGGTAGGCCGACAGGATCTCGCTGCGGGCGTCCTTCCCTTCCACCGACACGTCGGTCCGCACCCGGTCATAGGAACCGCCGAGGCCGACCGTGAAGGTGCGCACCGCCGACCCGCCGTCACCCCGCGCCGCCAGGCGGGCGATCGACCATGCCGCCCCGCCGAGGATCTGCAGCGACACGTACGACAGCGAGGCGCCCGCCGCGGCCGACAGCTCGGTGACGGGCACGATCAGCGAACGGTCCGGCCCCGGCGCGCCGGCGAAGACCTCGACGACTGCCACTGCGGCGCCCTCACCGGCGCGCACGCTGAGACGGGGGAAGGTGGCCGCGCCCGGGTCGCACCAGTGGACGAGCAGGACCGGCCCGTCCACGGCGACGCCGGCCGGCACGTCGACGAACACCGGGTCGGGCGCGAACGCGTCGTTCAGGCGGACGAGGGCGTCGCCGCCGTGCTGCACCGAGCCGAGCATGTCGGGTGATGCCGCCACGTCCTCGGCCCGCCCGAAGGAGAGGCCGGCGACGGCGGGCCCGACGACGAAGGTGCCGGCGCGCCCGTTGTGCACGAGGACGCTGCCCGCCACCGAACCGAGCGCGGCTTCGACGGCGGCCTGCAGCTCCTCGCCGGCCGGCGCGAGCCCGTCGCCGAGCTCGGGCCCGAAATCGTCGAGGGCGAGGCGGTCGATGGGGGAATAGCGCCAGACCTCCTCGCTCTCCGAGGGCAGCGGGCTCGACGCGAAGGCCTCGTAGCCGGCGGCGCGGCGCTCACGGAGCCAGCCTGGTCCGGCCAGGCTCGCGGATGCCTCGGCGCTGAACGTGTGCAGGGTCGAACCTCTCTCGGAATGCGAATGCGGCCCATGCACTCTAGTGGTCCCCACCTGGGCCTCCAGCAGGGCGGTTAGCGTGGGCGACATGGAAGAGACCGCACGGTTCGAGTCGCCGGTGCTCACGATCGAGCCGGACGGGGAGGTGGCCACCCTGTGGCTCGACCGCCCCGAGGCACGCAACGCGATGGGCGTGGATCTGTGGCGGGACCTGCCCCGTGCCATGGCCGTGCTGGCCGGCGACGCCGCGGTGCGCGCCGTCGTCATCGCCGCCAGGGGCCCGCACTTCAGCGTCGGGCTCGACCTCAAGACGATGGGTGGCCTGCTCGCCGGCGGCGGCGACACGTCGGACGGGGGCTCGTCGGCCTCCTCGGCCGCCCGGGCGCGGGGCGCCCGCACCGAGGTGCTCCGGCTGCAGGACGCCATCACGGCGGTGGCGCGCTGCCCCAAGCCCGTCATCGCCGCCGTCCACGGCTACTGCATCGGCGGCGGCGTGGACCTCATCGCCGCCTGCGACATCCGCCTCGCCTCCGCCGACGCGGTCTTCTCGGTCCGCGAGGCCAAGATGGCGATCGTCGCCGACCTGGGCAGCCTGCAGCGGCTGCCGGCGATCATCGGCGCCGGCCACGTGGCGGAGCTGGCATTCACCGGCAAGGACATCAGCGCGGAGCGGGCCAAGGAGATCGGCCTGGTCAACGACGTCGCGGCCGACACCGACGGCGTGCACAAGGCAGCCCGCTCGCTGGCGGCGGAGATCGCCGCCAACTCCCCCATCGCCGTGCAGGGCACCAAGGCCGTCCTGGCCGCCAACGAAGGGCGGACGGTGGCCGAGGGCCTGGACTACGTCGCCACCTGGAACGCCGGGATGCTGGCCTCCGAGGACCTCGTCGAGGCGGTCACGGCCTTCATGGAGAAGCGCCCGCCGAAGTTCACCGGGCGCTGAGTCGAGCGCCGGGCGCGGGTCAGCGCTTCCGGCGCCACCAGCGGTTGGCGGAGCGCTCCCGCCTGGCGTCCTCGGCCCGCACCTCCTCGAGCACGTCCGGGGCGACGTCATTGACGATGTCCTCGGCCGATCCGAGGAGCTCGGCCACCTCGGGCCCGCCGACGCCCGGCTCCTCTTCGATCGCAGGCTCCACCAGGCTGCCGTGGACCCAGCCCACGTCGGCCATGCGACGGTGGTACGACGGGCAGTTCTCAGGGCAACGCCACGGGGCCTCGGGGGCCAGGTCGAGCACGCAGAAGCGCGCCGCTTCGCCCGACGCGTACGTCCGGCTCTGGAAGTGGATGCATTCCTCGCGCATCGGCACGGTTCTATGGTGCCACGCTGCAGGCCGGGTTGCGTGAGATCAGCCGACCGAGCCTTCCATCTGCAGCTCAATGAGGCGGCTCCACTCCACCGCGTACTCCATGGGCAGCGTGCGGGTCACGGGCTCGATGAAGCCGTTCACGATCATGCTCATGGCCTGCTGCTCGGACAGTCCCCGGCTCATCAGGTAGAAGAGCTGGTCGTCGCCGACCTTCGAGACGGTGGCCTCGTGGCCGATCCGGGCGTCGCGCTCGCCGACCTCCATGTAGGGCTTCGTCTCGGAGGTGGAGTGGTCGTCGAGGAGGAGCGCGTCGCAGCGCACGAAGGACTTGGCGCCGCGCGCCTGCGGGTCGACGTGGACCTTGCCGCGGTAGGTCGTGATGCCGCCGTCCTTGGAGATCGACTTCGAGACGATGGTCGACGTGGTCTCGGGGGCGATGTGGAACATCTTGGCGCCGGCGTCCTGGTGCTGGCCCGCGCCGGCGTAGGCGACCGAGAGGACCTCGCCGCTCGCCTTGGGCCCCATCAGGTACACCGAGGGGTACTTCATGGTCAGGCGCGAGCCGATGTTCCCGTCGATCCACTCGACATGGGCCTCGGCATCGGCGCGGGCCCGCTTGGTCACCAGGTTGTAGACGTTGGTCGACCAGTTCTGGATGGTCGTGTACGTGATGCGCGAGCCGGCCAGCGCGACCAGCTCGACCACGGCCGAGTGCAGCGAGTCGGTGGAGTACACCGGAGCGGAGCAGCCCTCGATGTAGTGCACCTGCGATCCCTCGTCGGCGATGATGAGCGTCCGCTCGAACTGGCCCATGTTCTCCGCGTTGATCCGGAAGTAGGCCTGCAGCGGCATGTCGACCTTCACGCCGGGCGGCACGTAGATGAACGACCCTCCGGACCACACCGCGGAGTTGAGGGCGGAGAACTTGTTGTCGTTCGGGGGGATGATCTTGCCGAACCACTTGCGGACGAGCTCGGGGTACTCGCGCACGGCCGTGTCCATGTCGCAGAACAAGACGCCCTGCGCCTCGAGGTCCTCGCGGTTGCGGTGGAACACGACCTCGGACTCGTACTGCGCCGTGACACCCGAGAGGTACTTGCGCTCCGCCTCGGGGATGCCCAGCTTCTCGTACGTGTTCTTGATGGCGTCCGGCAGGTCCTCCCACTTGTCCACCTGCCCGCCGGTCGGCTTGATGTAGTAGTAGATGTCGTCGAAGTCGAGCTTCGGCATGCGCTGGGCGAACCAGGGCGCCATGGGCTTGCGCTCGAAGTGCTTCAACGAGCGGAGGCGGAAGTCGCGCATCCACTCCGGCTCGCCCTTCATCTCCGACATCTCGCGCACGATGGACTCGTTCAGCCCCTTCTTGGGCTTGAACACGTAGTCCTCGGCGTCGCTCCAGCCGAGCTGGTAGCGACCGAGGTCGAGGTCCGTTGTGGCCATTGGGCTCCTGAGGTCGGAGGGGGAATTTCCCCTACGTAGATAGTAACAACTACCCGGGCCAGCCGAAACGACCGCACGGGTGCACCGCCGTGTCGCCAGCGTGGCAGGCTCTGCGTCTGATGGCCAGCCCACCCGCCGCCCCCCGGCGCCACCACGTCGTCTCCGCCCACGGCGACGACCGTGAGGACCCCTGGTACTGGCTGCGCGACCGCGACGATCCCGAGGTCCTGGCGTACCTGCAGGCGGAGAACGCCTACACGGACCAGGAGATGGCACCGCTGGGCGGGCTGCACGACGGGCTGTTCGAGGAGATGAAGGCCCGGATCAAGGAGACCGACATGTCGGTCCCGACCCGGCGGGGCCCGTGGTGGTACTACTCGCGCACCGAGGAGGGGAAGAACTACGCCATCCACTGCCGCCGCCCCGCCCGCAGCCGGACCGAGCTGCCGCCGGCGGGCGAGCCCGGGGGCGAGGAGCAGATCCTCCTCGACGAGAACGCGCTGGCGGAGGGGTCCGAGTACTTCGCCGTGGGCAGCGCGGCGGTGAGCCACGACCACCTCTGGCTGGCCTTCGGGACCGACCGGGCCGGGAACGAGAAGTACGAGCTGCGCTTCCGGCCCCTCGACGCAGAGACCTCGCCCGCCACCGCCGCGGAGTCGGTGCCCGACACGGGCTACGGCCTGGCCTGGTCCGCCCGCGGCGACTACATCTTCTACGTCCGCCTCGACGAGGCGCAGCGGCCCTTCCAGCTCTGGCGCCACCGGCTGGGGACCGACCCGGCGGAGGACGTCCTCGTCTTCGAGGAGGGCGACCGCCGCTTCTCCCTCGGCACCGGGTCGACGCGTGACACCGCCTTCGTCCTCATCGGGCTGCACAGCACCAACACCAGCGAGTGGATGGCCATCCCCTCGGACGACCCGCTGGCGACGCCGGCGGTCGTGATGGGGCGCCGGGAGGGCATCGAGTACGCGGTGGACCACCTCACCCCCGCATCGGGAGGGACGGGCTGGTTCGTGGCGCTGACCAACGAGGATGCCCTCGACTTCCGGGTCCTCGCCGCCCCCGACGCCGGCCTCGGGACGGCTGCCGCCTGGCGGGAGGTCGTGGCGCACCGGCCCGGTGTGCGGGTCGAGGACGTCGACGCCTTCTCCTCGGCGCTGGTCCTGAGCGAGCGGGCGGAGGCCCAGACCCTGGTGCGCGTCCTCCCGCTGCCCGGCGACGGGGACCCCTTCGAGGCCGACCTGCTCGGCTCGGGCTGGATCGTCCCCTCCGTCGACAGCCCCTCGACCACGTGGCTGGGACCCAACCCGGAGCCGGACGCGCCCGCGCTGCGCATAGGGCGGACGTCCCTCGTGACGCCCTCGAGCGTGCTGCAGATCACGCTCGAGGGGCGGGAGGAGACGCTGCTCAAGCAGGAGCCCGTGCTCGGCGACTTCGACCCGACGCGCTACACGACGTCGCGGGAGTGGGCCGTCGCACCGGACGGGACGCGTGTCCCGCTCTCGGTCGTCCACCGCCGCGGGCTCGAGCTGCCGGCTCCCTGCCTGCTGTACGGGTACGGGGCCTACGAGATCTCCATCGACCCGTCCTTCTCCCACCACCGCCTCTCGCTCCTCGACCGGGGCGTCGTCTTCGCCATCGCCCACGTCCGCGGCGGCGGGGAGCTCGGGCGCGCCTGGTACGAGGACGGGCGGATGGAGCACAAGTCCAACACCTTCTCCGACTTCATCGCCGGCGCGCGCCATCTCCTCCAAGCGGGCATCGCCCGGCCGGGGGCCCTGGCCGGCCGGGGCGGGTCCGCCGGCGGGCTGCTGATCGGCGCCGTGGCGAACCAGGCCCCGCAGCTCTTCCGCGCCCTGGTGGCCGAGGTGCCGTTCGTGGACTGCGTGACCACCATGCTCGACGACGAGCTCCCGCTCACGGTCGGCGAATGGGAGGAGTGGGGGAACCCCCTGGCCGACGAGTCGGCCTACCGGCGCATGCTCTCCTACTCGCCCTACGACAACGTCACGGGCGAGAACCCGGACGGGACGCCGCGCACGTATCCCGACCTCTTCGTCACCGCCGGTCTCAACGACCCGCGCGTCGCCTACTGGGAGCCGGCCAAGTGGGTGGCCAAGCTGCGGTCCGCCTCGCCCAGCACCCGGGTGCTGCTGCGCACGGAGCTCGGGGCCGGTCACGGAGGGCCGTCGGGTCGCTACGACGCCTGGAAAGAGGAGGCGCTCGTCTACACCTTCCTCCTCGACGCGCTGGGGCTGGCCGGCGGCTGAGCGCGGCGGCGGGTCCTCAGGTCGCCTGGGCGCTCTGGAAGCTCAGGGTGAACGGAGCCTGGTACCCGATGGGCAGCGTGACGGCCGACCCGTCGACGGTGGCCGCGAAGGCGGCCGGCGCCCCGGCGATCACGGTGACGGGGCCGGTGGCGGAGATGGCGTGCGACTGGCCGGCGAAGAGCGTCCCGGTGAAGAGCACCGCGCCGGTCGCGGTGTCCGTCGCATCGACCCAGCACTCCCCCGTCGTGGCGGCGAGTGACAGCGAGAAGTCGGCGGCGGCGACGTGATAGGTGGCCGCGTGCGCGGTGGCGCCGGCGGGAGCCGAGACCGCGAGGGGTGCCGTCGTCGTGGTGGTCGTGGTGGGGTGACGGGCGGCCCCGTGCCGATGCGTCTGGGCCGTCGTGGTGGCGGTGCCCGACGACTTGGGGTGAGGGTTCGGCGAGTTCGAGTGCAGCCCGGTGACGATCAGGACGACGACCAGGACCGCCACCGCGGCGATCGCCGCCACCGGCCCGCCGAGGCGGCGGGGCCGGTGGTTGATGGACTGCATGACCCTGTCCTCGCCGCCGGTCATGAAGCTCCCCGGCACGGGCTCGGGCCCCGGCGTGGCATCGTCGAAGGTCAGCGGCTCGGAAGGATTGGCCACCGGCGGCGGCGGGGCGGGCGGCACCACGGGCCGGTCCGGCTCGGTCAGGCGCACCGTGGACGACCCCGAGACCCGGAACGCGCTCGCCGGGTAGGCGGCCTCCCCGTTGCCGTTCTCCGGAGCGGCGGGCGACGTGTGCGTCCGCATCTCCTCGAGCGTGTGCAGCTGGCGGTGGTAGTGCTCCACCGAGTGCACGTCGTCGTGGGAGCGCCGGCTGAGCATCACGGCCGCGACGACGCCCACCACGACGACGACAGCGACGAGCCCACCGATCCACACCGCCACATATTCAACAGGATCTGCAGGGCCGGTAGTGCCGCGGCTCTCGACGGCGTCTGGTCGGGGCCAAAATGGCGGGCCCGGTGGGCGGGCGCCCGGCCTCCGGCGCGCCGGTCAGTGCGCCAGGCGAGGCCGGATGTCGTCGGGGATGTCGCCGCGTTGCGGGTTGCCCTGGTCCCGCTTCGAGAGGATGGGGCCGGAGATCCCCCAGTCGGCGCCCACCGTGGGGTCGTCCCAGGCCAGCCCGTGCTCGTCCGAGGCGTCGTAGTAGTTGTCCACGAGGTAGGTGAGCAGGATGTCGGTCAGTGCCGCGAAGCCGTGGGCCACGCCGGGCGGGATGTAGATGCCCTGGTCCACGTCCCCGTCGAGGTCGATCAGCTCGGTCGCCCCGTCCGTCCGCGACCCCAACCGCAGGTCGTGGAGGACCACGCGGGCCCTGCCGCGCAGGGCGTACCAGTAGTCGGCCTGGTGGAGGTGGAAGTGCAGGCCGACCAGTGCGCCGGCCTGCTTCTCGGAGCGGTTGCCCTGCACCATCTCGCGCCCGTCGGGGAACCAGCTGCGCCGGTAGGTCTCGACGAAGCGCCCACGCTCGTCGCCGTGCACGTCCGGGCGGACCAGGACGACGTCGTCGATCACGGTGGAGGGAATCAGCTCTGGCATCGGGCGGAACGGTAGCGGGTGCGCCCGTCAGGGGGCGAAACGGCCGAACCCGGAGCGGTAGAAGAGCAGCGGGCTGCCCTCCCCGATCCCCGTGGCCACCACGTGGCCGGTCACCAGCTCGTGGTCGCCGCCGTCGAAGATGTCGCCCAGCCGGCACTCGACCACGGCGAGCGAGCCCTCGATCACGGGCGAGCCCGTGAGGCCGGGAGACCACTCGACACCCTCGAACTTGTCGCCCCCCGAGATGGCGAAGTCGCGGCCGAGCGCCTCCTGGTGCTCCTCGAGGATGTTCACGCAGAACGCGCCCGCCCTGGCGATCCGGGGCCAGCTCGTCGAGCTCCGGGCGGGGGCCAGGATCACCATCGGGGGGTCGAGGGACAGCGCGGCGAACGACTGGCACGTGAAACCGACCGGCACACCCTCCTCGAGCGCGGTGACGATCGTGATCCCGGTCGCGAAGTGACCGAGCACCTCGCGGAACCGGGCCTGGTCGAGGCCCGACACGGTGCGCGTTACGCCTTGCCGAGGTCGATCGACTGGGATTCGTGCGCCGACGAGACGTCGTCGACGTGCTTGGCCTCCGGGAGCCGGCGCGCCTGGTTGAGGATGCGGTCGAGCTCGCGGTCGTTGTGCGACGGGTCATGGTGCGAGAGCAGCAACCGCTTGACGCCGGCCTCGGCCGCCACGTGCACCGCGTAGGCGGCGGTCGAGTGACCCCAGTCCGCCTTGGCCGAGAACTCGTCGTCGGTGTACTGGCCGTCGTGAATGAGCAGGTCGACCCCGTTGCACAGCTCGAGCACGGCTTCGGGGATGGCCCGGCGGTCCAGTGGCGCCTGGTGGTCGGACATGTAGGCGACCGAGCGGCCCTCGGCCTCTATGCGGAAGCCCAGCGTCGCGCCACTGTGGGGGATCGGCCGCGCCATGACCTTGGCCGAGCCGATGGAGAAGTCCTCGGACCCCACGTCGACGGTGATCAGCTCGCCGCGGAACTGCTCCATGTGGATCGGGAACACGGGGGGCTGCACGGCGGCGTGCAGCGCGTCCTTGAGGGTGCCCTTGGGCTGGGCCGGCCCGTAGACGGTGAGGCACGCACCCGGATCGTGCAGCGGGCCGAAGAAAGGGATGCCCAGGATGTGGTCGAAATGGAGGTGGGTGAGCAGCGCCGTGGCCCGCAGCGGGGTGCCCAGAGCCCGCACCTCTTTCTCGAGGACGTCACCCAGTGCGCGCAACCCGGTGCCGAGGTCCACGATGAGGGGCTCGTCCCCCTCGATGTCGATGACCAGGCACGAGGTGTTCCCCCCGTAGCGGCGGTACCGATCCCCCGAGCAGGGGCACGATCCCCGTACCCCGTAGAACGTCACGTTCACCCACGCGACGATACTCGGCGCCGGACGGTACGTTCTGTCTCCATGGAACAACGGGCCATCACTGCGAACGGGCTGGACTTCGCCTTTCTGACGGAAGGGCCCGAGAACGGGCCTCTTGCCCTGTGCCTCCACGGCTTCCCCGACACGGCGCACTCCTGGCGCCACCTGCTCCCCGAGCTCGCCCACGCGGGTTTCCGGGCGGTGGCACCCTTCATGCGCGGCTACGCCCCGACGCCTGTCCCACCCGACGGCTGCTACCAGGTGGGGGCGCTCGTGCACGACGCCAACGCACTCCACGAGGCGCTGGGCGGCGACGCGGACGCGGTGATCGTGGGCCACGACTGGGGCGCGCTGGCGACCTACGGCGCGGTGGCGCACCAACCCGAACGGTGGCGCCGCGCCGTCACGGCGGGCGTGCCCCCGACGGCGTCCATCGGCATGTCGCTGTTCACCTACGCCCAGCTCCAGAAGAGCTGGTACATGTTCTTCTTCCTGTCGCCGCTGGCGGAGCTGGCGCTCCCGCTCGACGACTACTCCTTCATCGACCACCTCTGGCGCGACTGGTCGCCCGGCTACGACGGGACGTGGGACGTCGCACGCGTGAAGGAGTCCATCGGCGACCCCGAGCGCATCGCCGCCGCGATCGGCTACTACCGCGCCCTCTACGACGCGACGCCGGAGACGCCCGCGTTCCCAGACGAGCAGGCCGCCATGACGCTCCCGACGCCGAAGCCGACGCTCTACATCCACGGCCGCGACGACGGCTGCATGCTGCTGTCGTCCATCGGGTCCCCGCTCGACTTCATGGCCGAGGGCTCCGAGCTCGAGATCGTCGACGGCGCCGGCCACTTCGCCCATCTGGAGCGGCCCGACGTCGTCAACCGGCGGATCATGGGGTTCGTGGAGTCCTCGTAGATCAGGGCGCCGCGGCGGATGGCCGCCGCATCAGACGAGCCGGAGCACCGGTGCGGCGGCACCGGACCACCGCGCGAACCCCTCGGCCACCAGCGCAGCCGCGACCACCTCCGCGCGGGCCGGGTCGTCGGGCCAGCCGCAGGCGCCGGCCAACGCGGCCCGCTCCACACCGCCGGCCCGGAGCGCGTGCAGCAGCCGGCCCCTCCCCTGGCGGTCCGAGCCCGCGAACGGGCTTTGACGCCGCACGGTCGGGCCGGATCGCCACGGGTCCGCACCGATGGCGCCGTCGCGTCGCCACGCGCACTGGTGGCGCAGGGGGCAGCGTGCGCAGCCGGGGCGCGTGCCCGTGCACACCGTCGCCCCCAGGTCGAACATGGTCTGGTTGAACTCCCACGACAGCCCGGCCGGGACGAGGCGGTCGCCCAAGCGGGTCGCCGCCGCCGCCGAGAGCGGCGCGCCCGACACACAGCGCGAGAGCACCCGCACCGCGTTGGTGTCCACCGCCGCCACGTCCTCCCCGAAGGCGAACGAACGGACGGCGCGCGCCGTGTAGGGCCCGACGCCGGCCAGGGCGCGCAGCGCGCCGTCCCGCCGGGGCAGGGCACCCCCGTGTTCGGTCACGACGGTGGCGGCGGCCCGGTGCAGGTTGAGCGCGCGCCGGTTGTACCCCAGGCCCGACCACAGCCGCACGACCTCGGCGGGGCGCGCCCGGGCGCAGTCCGCCGGCGTGCCGAACGCGGCGACGAACCGCTCGTAGTGCGGCACCACACGGTCCACCTGCGTCTGCTGCAGCATCACCTCGGACACGAGAATGCGCCACGCATCGCGCGTGCGGCGCCAGGGCAGGTCCCGTCGGTGCTCGTCTCCCCACTCCAGCAGGCGCCCGCGGAAGCGCCGGACCCGGTCGGCCCGGAGCGGCGCCGCCTCAGTCCCAGACGTCGTCGCCGTAGGGCCGCCGCCGCGCCGGTGCGCTGGCGACCTTCCACACCATCAGCTTGCGTCGGAAGTAGCAGACCTCCTCGCCGCGCTGGTTGAACGCCTTGGTCTCGACCGTCACGATGCCCCGGTCGTCCTTCGACCTGGACGGCGTCGCGTCGAGCACCCGCGTCTCCGCGTAAATGGTGTCGCCGTGGAACGTGGGCGAGCGGTGGAGCAGCGACTCGACCTCGAGGTTGGCGATGCACGAGCCGCTCACGTCGGGCACGCTCATGCCGAGCGCGAGCGAGTAGACGAGGTTGCCCACCACGACGTTCTTGCCCTGCACCGTCTCGTTCTCCGCGAACCAGGCGTTCGTGTGCAGCGGGTGGTGGTTCATCGTGATCATGCAGAACAGGTGGTCGTCGGACTCGGTGATCGTCTTGCCCGGCCAGTGCCGGTAGACGTCACCGGGGACGAAGTCCTCCAGGTACCGGCCGAAGGGCCGGTCGTAGACCGTCACTCGTCGGCCGCCGTGGGGCGGGGTCGTGTCGTGAAGCCGAGGGACGCACCGGGGAGGGCCTCGCCGTCGATGGTCAACCGCCAGGCGAACCGGGTACCGGGTGCGAGCGGAATGGGTCCGAGGTTGACGGCCAGGGCCACGTCGATGGGCGATCCCTCCGGGATCCCCTGCGGCTGGCTCACCGTGAACTCACCGCGTACCTCGACCGGCTGGGACCCCTCGGCGGTCTCCATGAGCACCGGCTGGCCGTCCGCATCCTCGAGGAAGAGCTCCCAGTGGTGCGACGCCTCGGCCTCGTGCCAGTCCACGTCGATCTTCAGTGCGACGGCGGAGGGGACGGGGTCGGGGCCCGTCATGCTCCAGCCGCCACCGAGGATGTAGAGCTTCCCGTCGGCCACCTGGGCCGCGTCGCAGAGCAACATCGTCACTTTCACGCTGAGGGAGGTTATCGGTCCGCCGCGGTGAGCCGATATATGGGGGCGAGGGGCCAGGACCGGTCTGCGCGGGAGGGGTCAGTGGAACGGATGTCGGCATGGGCCGAGAAGAGGACCCCGCCGATCGTCGCCACGATGGCGATGCTCGTCGGCGTCATGGCCTACAGCCTGCTCGGCCGCCTGGTGATCCACACCGGCCGTTCGGGCCTCGTCGCGCCGGGTGACCTGCTGAGCATGGCCAACAGCACGTGGGCCGTCCTGCACGGCCAGTTCTCCCATGTGTACGTGCCGGACGGCGCGCTGACGTCGCCCCCGGCCCTCGAGCTGCTGCTGATCCCGGTCATGGCCCTCGGGCAGCAGGTGGGGCTGGCCCCCCACCTGCACGCCGCCGGCGAGCCCCTGAGCATGTGGCTCCTGCTGGGCCCGAGCGCCGTCGTCGTGGCGTCGACCGCGTTGTTCGCCCTGGACGCGGTGGCGCGCCACTGGCGGCTCTCGGAACGCCGCCGCCTCGCGCTCGCGCTGGTGGGCGGGCTCGGCGTCGCCAATGTCGTCGGCGGCTGGGGGCACCCCGAGGACTGCGTCGCCGTGGCGCTCGTCATCTGGGCCGCGTTGACGATGGAGCGCGACGGCGCGCCGGGCGCGCCGCGCGCCGCCCTCCTGCTCGGGCTGGGCATCGCGTTCCAGCCCCTCGCGCTGCTCGGCATTGCGCCCGTGTTGGCCCGGCTCACCTGGCGTGCCGCGGCGCGCCTCTCCTGGCGACTGGTGCTGCCGAGCCTGGTCGTCCTCGGGCTGCCGCTCGTCGCCGAGACCCACCGCACGCTGTCCGTGCTCGTCCGCCAGCCATTCCAGCCACAATCGATCTCGTTCACGCCGCTGACCCACTTCGCGCCGGCGATCGGCCCCGATCTCGCCGGCGGAGGGCCGACCAGGTTGGTGGCCCTCGTGCTCGGTGCCGCCCTGGCGGTGACGGTCTGCCACCGGCGCCACGACCTCCCGACCGTGCTCGCCGTGACGGCCGTCGCCTTCTCCTTGCGCGTCGTCCTCGAGACCGAGCTCAACTGGTACTACCTGTGGCCGGTACCGGCGCTGTGCCTGCTGCTCGCGGCGCGCCGGAGCACGACGCGGTTCGGGCTCTGTGGCGCCGCCCTCGTCGCCAGCATCGTGCTCGGGGACCGCAGGGTCCATCACATCGTGCTGTGGTGGCCGGCCCTGATGGCCACGCTCGTCGTCATGCTGCTGTCCGCCGGTCCGTCGCCCCGTCGATGGGTCGCGCTCGTCACGGCTCCCGGGGACAGGACGGGAGCCGGTGGCCCCGTAGAGTGCGATGTCATGGTGCCGGAAGCTGCAGGGATTCTCAGTGAGTGAGCTCAAGGGGCTGCGCGACGACGTCTACCGCCGCCCGCTGGCCACGGCGCTGCAGCGCTTGGGGCTCGGCGCCGGTTGGCGCTGCGTCGACGTCGGCGCGGGTGGCGGCGACGTCACGGTGGCGCTCGCCGAGATGGTCGGCCGTGACGGTCGCGTCTACGCGGTCGACAGCGACCCACTCGCCCGCGACGAGGTCGCACGGGCCGCGGCGGCGCACGCACAGGTCATCGCGCTGACGCAGGCCGGCGAGGACCTCTCCTTGCCCGAGGAGGTCGACCTGGCGTTCTGCCGTTTCCTGCTGCTCCACGTGCTCGAGCCGCTCGCCGTGGTGCGCATGATGGCCGGCGCGGTACGCAGCGGCGGCTGGGTCGTCGCCCAGGAGCCCGTCACCACGGCGGGGCGCATCGCGGGATCGCCCCTCTCCATGCCCGATGCGCTCCACCCCGACGTCGGCGCGCTGCTCCCCGCCCTCGTGCGCGACGCCGGCCTCGAGGTCGTCGACGCCTGGGCGGAGGCACCCGCCGGCGTCGGCCCCGGCCCCGTGGCGCGCTACCTCGAGTCCCTCACGGGGGTTGACCCGGGCGACGACCCGATCGTCCTGCCACCGCTCGTGACCGTCATCGGCCGCCGGGCCTGAGCAGCGACCCCCTCGGAGGGGGTCGCTGCGCGAGCCATTAGGGTCGCGCCCCGTGACGAAGCCCACCGCCACCGTGCTCGCCGCCGCCGCCGACGCGGTCGACCTGGCCCAACACCTCGTCGACCAGGCGTGTGCCGCGGTCCGTGACGGCGGCGGGATCGACGCCAACCAGGTGGTCGCCTACGACGTGGCGCACGCCGCGGCTGCGGTGGCCACCGCCCGGGCCGCACTGGCGTACGGCGAGCACGGCGAGGTGGAGGCCCGCATCGCCGCCGCCTTCGTGGCCGACGTCGTCGCCGAGCTGGTGGGCCGGGTGGCGGGGCGGGAGCGGCTCTGGGGCGTGGAGGCCGGGTGGGCCGATCCGGCGGCGGCGTTCCTCGGCGAGCAGCGCGACCCCGCCGTCCTGGCGGGCCTGGCCGCGACGGAGGGCCCCCGACACCTGGGCGAGGACTTCGAGCTGGTCCGCGAGACCTTCCACCGCTTCGCACAGGACAAGGTCCGCCCGCACGCCGAGCACGTGCACCGCGCGAATGCCGACATCCCCGAGGAGGTCATCGAGGGCCTGGCCGAACTGGGTGGCTTCGGCCTCTCGGTGCCCGAGGAGTACGGCGGCTTCGCGTCGGGCGGGGAGAGCGACTACATGGGCATGGTCGTCGCCACCGAGGAGCTGAGCTGGGGCTCGTTGGGCGTCGGCGGCTCCCTCATCACCAGGCCCGAGATCCTCACCCGCGCCCTGGTCTACGGGGGCACCGAGGAGCAGAAGAAGCACTGGCTCCCCAAGCTCGCCTCGGCGGAGATCCTGGCCGCGGTCGCCGTGACCGAGCCCGACTACGGCTCGGACGTGGCCAACATCGTGACCTCGGCCACGCCGGTCGACGGGGTCGGCTGGGTGGTCAACGGGGTGAAGACCTGGTGCACCTTCGCCGCCCGCGCCGACGCGTTGATGCTGCTGGCCCGCACGGACCCGGACCGCTCCCTCGCCCACCGTGGCATCTCCATGTTCATCGTCGAGAAGCCGCGCGGTGACGGGCACGGGTTCGTGTTCACCCAAGGTGCCGACGACGTGGCGGAGCGCCCGGCCGACCTGGCGCCGGGCAAGTTGGAAGGCCGCCCCATCGACACGATCGGTTACCGCGGCATGCACTCCTACGAGCTGGCTTTCGAGAACTGGTTCGTGCCCGAAGCCAACCTGGTCGGTGGCGCCGCGGGACTGGGCAAGGGCTTCTACCTCCAGATGCAGGGCTTCGAGAACGGCCGGCTGCAGACGGCGGCGCGTGCGCTGGGCGTCATGCAGGCGGCGTACGAGGCCGCGGCCTCCTACGCCGCCGAGCGCAAGGTGTTCGGATCACCGATCGGCGACTACCAGTTGACCCAGGCGAAGCTCGGACGGATGGCGGTCATCATCCAGGCCACGCGCCAGAGCTCGTATCACGTGGCCCGTCTCATGGCGCGCGGTGAGGGTGCCCTCGAGGCGTCCATGGTCAAGGCCTACGTGTGCCGGGCCGCAGAATGGGTGACGCGTGAAGCCATGCAGATCCACGGCGGCATGGGCTACGCCGAGGAGTTCTCGGTGAGCCGCTACTTCGTCGACGCGCGGGTGCTCTCCATCTTCGAGGGTGCCGACGAGACCCTCGCCCTCAAGGTCATCGCCCGCCGGCTGACCGGCTGATCGGCTGATCGGCTCAGCCGGGGGTGCGGGCCAGCCCGGCGCGCTCGCCACGGCTGACGAACTTGATCGCCATCTTGCGGCTCGCCTCGTCGATCATCTCGTCGCCGAACATGACGGCACCCCTGCGGTCCTCCTCGGTGGCCTTCTGGTAGGCGTCGAGGAGGTCGAAGGCGTGGTCGAACTGCTCCTGGGTCGGCGAGTACACCTCGTTGAGGACCCCGGCCTGATCGGGCGTCAGGGCCCACTTGCCGTCGTAGCCCAGCATGCGCGTGCGCATGGAGTAGTCGCGGAGCGCGTCGAGCTCGCGCACCTTGAGGAACGGGCCGTCGATCACCTGGAGGCCGTTGGCCCGGCCGGCCATCAGAATGCGGCTGAAGACGTAGTTGAAGTGATCGCCGGGGTACTCGGGGATGTCGATCCCTCCGGTGAGGACGGGCATCTCGATGCTGGCGGCGAAGTCCGCCGGCCCGAAGATGATCGTCTCGAGGCGGGGCGAGGCCGCGCAGATCTCGTCGACGTTGATGAGCCCGCGTGCCGTCTCGATCTGCGCCTCGATCCCGGTGTGCCCGACCGGCAGGCCCGACTTCTTCTCCACCTGCGTGAGCAGGAGGTCGAGCGCGACGACCTCGGCGGCGGACTGCACCTTGGGCAGCATGATCTCGTCCAGGCGCTCTCCCGCGTTCCCGACCACCTCGATCACGTCGCCGTAGGTCCACTCGGTGTCCCAGGCGTTCACCCGCACGCAGAGCACGCGGTCGTCCCAGGGCAGGTTCTTGATGGCATCGACCACCTTGGGCCGTGCGCCCTCCTTCTCGAGCGGCGCCACGGCGTCCTCGAGGTCCAAGAAGGTCATGTCGGCGGGGACCGTTGGCGCCTTGGTCAGGAACTTCTCGTTCGAACCCGGGGTGGAGAGGCAGGAACGGCGGGGCAGGTCACGTGAGCGTGCGGACATGGTCCGATGGTAACAAACGGGTTGCGGGGCCCTTCCGGGCGCCCCCTCCGACGGGCCTTCCCGCCGGAGCTGGCTCAACCGGGCGCACCGCCGTACAGAACGACGTCGCCGGGCGCACCGCCGTACGGAACGACGTCGCCGGGCGCACCGCCCGGCGAGGGACTCACGACAGATGTGAGGAGAAGAACTCCAACGTCCGGTCCCACAACGCGCGCGACGCGTCCGCGTCGTAGACCTCAGGTCGCGTGTCGTTGAAGAAGGCGTGGTCGGCACCGGGGTAGATCACGATCTCGACCGACTTGCCCAGGGCGCGCAATTCGTCGGCCAGCGCGTTCGCCGCGTCCGGGGTGAAGAAGCTGTCCTTCTCCGCGTAGTGGCCGAGCACCGCCGCGGACATCGACGAGTAGTCCGGCTGCGCGTCGGGCCACGGGATGATGCCGTAGCACGGGACCACGGCCGCCACCGCGTCCGGGCGCTGCGTCGCCAGGACGAGCGCGAGCCCCCCGCCCATGCAGAAGCCGATGACCCCGACCTTGTCGCCCGAGCTCCGCCGCCGTACCTCGTCGACAGCGCCGCTCATGTCGCGGGCGGCCCGGTCCATCTTCATGGCCATCATCGCCTTGCCCGCTTCGTCGGGCTCTCCCGGCTGCACCTTCTGGCCGTGGTAGAGGTCCGGGGCCAGCGCCACGAAACCCGCCGCGGCGAAGCGGTCGCACACGTCCTCGATGTGGTCGACCAGGCCCCACCACTCCTGGATCACGATCACGCCGGGCCCGCTCCCCCGCGCGGGAACCGCCAGATACCCACCCGCCGTCGATCCGTTGCTCGCGAATTCGATCATCTCACCCATGCCCACCGACCGTAATAGGTCAGAACCCATTTCGTTCTCACGAAGAGGTCCGCGAAACGCTGGAATTCTCCGTTTTGGTAATGGACCTGCACTTTCGCACTATTGGTACGACCCCACACAGCTGTTTCTCACTGAGGGTGTTTGTATCGCCCAAGGGATTCCTATAAGAATGTCCACCATCGTGACTGACGTAGAGCGGCATCACAACCACTCCACGCCGCGGTCTCCACGGAGCGCACGAGTGCTCCAGCGGGTCGGAATCCCCGCGTTGACCGTTGTCACAGTGTTGGCGAGCACTGTGGTTGGTTTGGCGCGCCCCGCGGCCGGCGACGCCATCTCCGACGCCAAGGCCAAGGCCGCCGCCATCGAGTCCCAGCTGACCCAGGCGCAGAACGAGATGTCCGCACTGAGCCAGCAGTACGACGCGGCCCAGGTCCAGTTGTCGCAGATCAACTCGAGCATCGCGTCGACCAAGGCCAACATCACCACCGACCAGCAGAAGGTGGGGAACGACAAGGCCACGCTCGCCAAGGCGGCGGTGGCCAACTACATCTCCGACGGCACGGCGGCGGCGCAGAACCCGATCTTCAGCGGCAACGAGCAGACCCTCGGTGCCACCACCGAGTACAACAAGATCGCCGAAGGCGACATCTCCCTCGCCGTCGACAACCTGCACACGGCCGAGAACTCACTCAACGCACAGGTCTCCCAACTGCAGGGTGAGCAGTCGCAGGCGCAGACCGAGGTCGCGGCCAAGCAGAGCGCCGTGACGCAGAACGCCCAGGCCGTGCAGGAGCAGAAGGACGCGCTGGCACAGGAGCAGGGCCAGATCGCCCAGCTCGTCCAGCAGCAGCAGCAAGCCGAGGCGGCCGCCGCAGCCCAGGCCGCTGCCGCACGTCAGGCTGCCGCAGCCCAGGCCGCCGCCGCCGCCGCCGCTGCTGCCGCCGCGGCAGCGGCAACGACCGCCTCTCCCTCTTCGTCCTCCTCCGGGACCGTCGCCGCCGTCGCAACCGCAGGACTGAGCGCAGCAGCGCCGCCCCCGACCTCCCCCGGCGGCGCGGGTGCCGTCCAGGCGGCCGAGAGCCAGATCGGCGTGCCCTACGTCTGGGGCGGTGAATCCCCCAAGGGCTCGGCGAGCCCCGGCTTCGACTGCTCCGGGCTGACGGCCTGGTCGTGGGGCCAGGTGGGCGTCGGCCTTCCGCACTACTCGGGTGCCCAGATGGCCGACTCGACCCCGGTGCCCATCAGTGACCTGCAGCCCGGCGACCTCCTCTTCTACGGGGCGGGCGGGTCGCAGCACGTCGCCATGTACGTCGGCCCCGGGACGATGATCGAGGCGCCCTACACCGGGGCGTCCGTGTGGCTGACCTCCCTGCGTCTCGGGGACGGCTTCGTCGGCGCCGGCCGGCCCTAGCCGCACCCGGCTCCGCCCGACCACGAGCCCCGGAACCACCACCCCGCGTTGCGGTCGTAACCTGGCGCCAGCCGCGCCATGAAACCGATCCCCGTCGCCTTCCACATCGGACCGCTGGAGGTCCACACCTACGGCATCGGCCTCGCGCTCACGTTCTGGTTCGGGTTCACGTACTTCGAGCGGCGCCTGCGGCGCAACGGCTATCCCACCGACTGGTTCGTCCCCGTCTTCCTCTGGATCATCCTGGCCGCGGTCGTCGGCGCCCGGGCGATGCACGTGCTCTCGAACCTGAGCTCCTACACGCAACACCCCGGCGACATCCTCGCCATCTGGCAGGGCGGCCTCTCCTCCTTCGGCGGGCTGCTCCTCGCCGTGCCCGTCGGCATCATCCTCACCAGGCGCCGCTGCCCCGAGCTCCCGCTCGGCCGCGCGCTCGATCTGGCCGTCCCCGTGCTCCTGGCGTGCTGGGCCATGGGCCGGCTGCTGGGCCCGCAACTCATGGTGGCGGGTGGCGGGCACCCGACGCATCAGTGGTTCGGGATGTACTACGCGGACCAGGTCGGCCGCCGGCTCCCGGTGCCCATCTTCCAGGCCATGGAGGACTTCACCGTCTACCTCGTGCTCATCGCGATAGAGCGCCGACTCGACCGTTGGCCCGACGGCACGCGCCGCGCCGGCTACCCCTCGGGGCTCGTGCTCGGGACCGGCATGGTGCTCTGGGGCATTGAGCGCTCCCTCGACGAGCGCCTGTGGCTCGGCGAGGACGGGCGGCTCGGCTCGGACCTCGTCCAGTTGGCGGGCGTCCTCCTCGTCGTCGGCGGCCTGGTGATCCTCGTGCGCACGAGGTCACGCTGGAAGGAATGGCTCAGGACCCACCACTCGCCCGGCAGCACCGAGCCATTGCGCGAGGCGGAACAGCCCGCCTGACCCCTGGGCCCGCGCGGGACGGGCACGTGAGCCGGTCTCTGGCGCGCGCGCTGCTCTTGGCGCTCGATGGCGAGCACGTCGCCCTCCCTGAAGATCCAGCCCGCCTCGCGCCAAGGGCGTAGCTCCCGAATGGCGTCCGCGCGCTCCGCTCCTGCCTCCTCGATTCCCGTCTTCATCAGTCCGTTCCCCTTTTCACCCGGCGTTCCGACCTGCCCTCGTGAGGGGAACCGCGCCCGATGGCCGTTCCTTGCGCGGCACCAGGCAAGGGAACGCCGGCCCTCGGGGGGCCGATCGGCCCGGAGTGGTCCCTCGGTTGCAACGATGTTGCGGCGTCATACGCACGGCCCACGCGACGTCCGTGCGTATGACGCCGTGGAACCCCCGATCGTCCGCCAGTCGCGCAAGACCGTGCGCTCTCAAGGCTTCCCGAATTGTTGCCGATACGGCGGGGGAAAAGGGGGTGAGCGAGCGATGGCCAAAGTCCAACGGCGTTCACCGACGACACACGAGAAGCTTTGGACGGAGGAGGAGAAGGAGGAGTGGCTGGCTGCCAACGGAGGCGCCTCCACCCATGTCGTGACCTTCGAGCCGATGTACCAGATTGAGGTCTGCGTCCCACCGTGGGAGCACCCCGACCGCCTCATTGCGCGCTCCGCCGTCGCGTGGGGCAAGAACATGGCCCGCGTCTTCGACGGCGACCAATTCGGAGCGGCGGCGGTCGTCGCCGCCCATCACGAGGGGAATTCGCTCGAGGTCTACGCCGCGGCGAAGACCTGGCCCCGCCTGCGGCGCGTCACCTGATCAGGCGTTCGGCTTCTCGCCTGACGCCGCCGCCTGGCGCATCTGCTCCAAGCGGTCGATCATCCCCATCCGCTCCTGCCCGACGGTGCTGTCGAGCCGCTCCGCGATCTGCTCGGGCGTCCAGCGGCCATCGGCCCACATCGCACGCACCTCGGTCGGCTGGTTCCACACGGCGATCTTCGATCCCACGACCGTGTACACCTGACCGGTGACGTGCTTCGCCTGGTCGCTCAACAGGTACACCACCATCGGCGCAACATCTTCGGGTTCACCCATCTCGGCGAGCTCGGACGGGACGTTGGCCGACATGCGCGTGCGGGCCACCGGCGCGATGGCGTTGGCGGTGATGCCGTAGCGGTACAGCCCGACGGCGGCGGACCGCACCAGCGACACGATGCCGCCCTTGGCAGACGCGTAGTTCGCCTGCGCCACGCTGCCGACGAACGCCCCCGAGGTGAAGCCGATCAGGGCGCCACCTCCCTCCTGCTTGCGCATGACCGCCGCGGCGGCGCGGAACACGGTGAAGTGGCCCTTCAGGTGCGTCGCGATCACGGCGTCCCACTCGTCCTCGGACATGTTGAAGAGCATGCGCTCGCGGAGAATGCCGGCCACCGCCACCACGCCGTCGATACGCCCCCACGTCTCGACCGCGGTGGCGATGAGTCGCTCGCCGGACTCCATCCTGGAGATGTCGTCGGCCACGGCGATCGCCTCGCCCCCGGCCTTGGTGATCTCGGCCACCACGGCGTCGGCCACCTCGCTGCTCGGGTCCTCGCCCGCCATGCCGACCCCGTAGTCGGCCACCAGCACCTTGGCCCCCTGGGCGGCCGCGGCCAGCGCCACCGCCCGCCCGATGCCGCCGCCGCCGCCGGTGACGGCGACGACCTTGCCTGCGAGGAACCCTGCCATCGTCGAATCTCCTGATTCTCTCGGTCCGGCCGGGCCGGCCAGGCTCGCAAATTGCCGTGAGGTAGAACACGTTCTAGCCTGCGGGCGGCGGGGACCGCACATCTGCCCCGCACCCGCGAGCCCCAAGGAGAACTGCTGATGGGCGACTTCGGTTTCTGGGCGATGGCCCAGGAAGACCCCGACCACCTGGCGCTCGTCACGCCCGAGGGCGACGAGGTCACGGCGGGTGAGCTGCTGGGCCACGCCAACCAGTTGGTGCACGCCCTGCGGGCGCAGGGGTTCGGCACGGGCGACGTCGTGGCCACGCTGCTGCCGAACTGCGCCGAGATGCTCGAGGTCTACCTGGCCGCGCTGCAGGCGGGCTGGTACCTGGTGCCCATCAATCACCACCTGGTGGCGCCGGAGGTGGCGTACATCCTGAAGGACTCGGGTGCCAAGGCGTTCATCGCCCACGAGCGCTTCGCCGACGTCGCCCTCGCCGCGGCGGACGAGGTGGGCCTGGACGAGACCGGCCGGCTGGCCGTGGGCGAGGTGCCCGGGTTCGCCTCCTACGCCGCGGCGCGCGACGCCCAGCCGGCGACGCTCCCCGAGGACCGCACGATCGGCGACGTCATGAACTACACGTCCGGGACGACCGGGAACCCCAAGGGGATCTACCGCAAGCTCCTCGGCGTCACCCCGGAGCAGGCGGCCCTCGGCCTCTCGGGCATCCTCTTCCTGTTCGGGATCCAGCCCCAGGACGACAACGTGCACATCATCGGCTCACCGCTGTACCACACGGCGGTGCTCCGATTCGGCAGCGCCTCCCTGCACCTGGGCCACACGGTCGTGCTGATGGACAAGTGGCTGCCCGAGGACATGCTCCGGCTCATTGAGGAGCGGCGGGTGACCACGTCGCACATGGTGCCCACCCAGTTCCACCGCCTGCTGGCGCTGCCCGACGATGTGCGGAGCAAATACGACGTGACGTCCCTGCGCCACATGATCCACGCCGCGGCGCCGTGTCCCGTTGACGTCAAGCACCGAATGATCGCCTGGTGGGGCAACGCCGTCGACGAGTACTACGCGGCGAGCGAGGGCGGGGGCACGCTGGTCAGCGCGGAGGAATGGCTGCTCAAGCCGGGCACGGTCGGGAAGCCGTGGCCGATCAGCGAGATCGCCGTCTTCGACGACGAGGGCAACAGGATCTCCGAGCCCAACGTCATCGGCACCGTGTACATGGCCATGCAGTCGGCCGACTTCGAGTACCACGGCGACAAGGAGAAGACCCAGAAGAACCGCATCGGCCCCTTCTTCACCGTGGGCGACGTGGGCCTGATCGACGAGGACGGTTACCTCTTCCTGCGGGACCGCAAGATCGACATGATCATTTCGGGCGGCGCGAACATCTACCCGGCCGAGATCGAGAGTGTCCTGCTCTCGCATCCGAAGGTGGGCGATGCCGCCGTCTTCGGCATCCCGAACGAGGACTGGGGCGAGGAGGTCAAGGCGGTGATCGAGCCCGCCGAGGGCGTCGAGGCGAACGACGAGCTGGCCCGGGAGATCCTGGCCTACTGTGCCGACAAGCTGGCCCGGTTCAAGACGCCGAAGTCCATCGACTTCACCGACGAGATGCCGCGGGACCCCAACGGGAAGCTCTACAAGCGCAAGCTGCGCGACCCCTACTGGGAAGGGGTGCAGCGGGCCCTCTGAGCCCGCCGACCCGGGGTCGGTGACCGGTCACGATCTGGGTCGGCACACGGTCCTTGGTGCCTACCATTGGCCCATGACGCGCCGGGAAGGCCTGGGTCTCGACCAGGAGTACCTGCGGGAGCACCAGTACAGGGACCCGACGAACCTCAACGCGAGGATCGCCCTGCACGCCAAGTACTCCAGGGCGGACGAGCCCTGGTACCCGTGGCTCGCCGGTCGCATCGAGTGGCCGGAGGGCGGCCATGTGCTCGAGGTCGGCTGCGGGTCCGGTGCGCTGTGGGTCGACATCGCGCCCCTGCTCCCCGACCTCCGGCTCACGCTGACCGACCTGTCCCCCGGCATGGTGGAGGCGGCCGCGGCCGCCGTGGCCGCGCTGGACGGCATCGAGCTCTCCGACGCCCGCACGTGCGACGTGCAGGAGTTGCCGTTCGCGGACGAGGCGTTCGACGTCGTGGTGGCGAACCACATGCTGTACCACGTCCCCGATCCGGCGCGGGCCGCCGCAGAAATCGCCCGCGTGCTGCGGCCCGACGGTGTGCTCATGGCTGCGACCAACGGGCCCCGACATCTCGATGCCGTGGCCGACCTGTCGCGTCAGGTGCTGGGCTGGTCGTCGCTGGACTCCGTGGACCGCCGGTTCGGCAGTACGAACGGCGCGTCGGTCCTCGGCACCGCCTTCCGTTCCGTCGCGTGGCAGCACCACCCCGCCACCATGGTCTGCACCGATCCCGACGATGTGTTCGCCTTCATCGCGTCCTCGGCGGCGGGCCAGGAGGCCTCACCCGGGCAGCGCCGGGCGCTGCAAGGCGCCGTTGCGGCGCGCTTTCGCGACGGCGGAGGGGTTCTCCCCGTGACGACCGAATCGGGCTGCTTCCAGGCACGGGAGCCTCGCGGCGGTCAGGTGGCGGGGTAGCCGACCGAGTCCTCGGGCTCCGTGATCGTCTCGGCGTCACGGCGCTTCCACAGCGTCGCGTTGGTTGCGATGGAGGCAGTGAGCAGTCGACCGGCGAAATAGGTCCAGAGCAGCAACGCCAGGGCGATGCCGATGGCCCCGTAGAGGGACGACTTGCGCGACACCTCGTGCGCGACGTAGGTGAGGGTGAGGAGGTGCAGCACGCCGAACCCGAGGCCGACGATGACGGCGCCGGGCAGCAGCGCCCACCATTCACAGTCCTCGCGTGGCATCCACCACGAGGCCAGGTACCAGGCGCCGCCCGACGCCACGACGGTGAGGAGGAGAGCGACCAGACGCAGCCCGATCGATTGCGCACCGAGCCAGGCGACGAGGTCGGCGAGGCCGAAGAGCACGGTGACGATTCCGACGAGGATCAGCGCCGACCACAACGACGGGCTCCGGGAAGGCCGGACCCCCCAGATCAGGCGGTGGACGACCCAGAGCACCCTGATCAGCGAGCGGGCGGTGAAGGCCAGCGCGACGCCTCCGAGCACGAGAGCGACGATGCGATTGGCCAGGGACATGGTGCTGGTGCTGGTGATCGCGCTGGCCAGCAGACCGCTGATGCCGGCCGACCGGGCTGCGTCCTTCGGGCTCTGGCTGGCCGCCGTCGACGCCAGGCCGAAGCCGGTGACCATGACGAAGGCATAGGGGACGAGGAACATGAAGAGCCGGAACGCCACCGCCGCCGCGAGCACGCCTCCCCCGCTCTGCGCATCACGCTCCACCGCTTCGAAGGCGGTGTCGATGGACGCGGAATCGGCGCGCCGGGCCTCGATGGCCGCCCGGGTGTGCTGCGCCGTGCTGCGGAGACGCTCCAACCGGCCGGCGGTGACGGGGCCGGCGGACGCACCGTCGTCCTCCGACGACACCGGACCTATCTCCCGTCGCTCCCCGGGTTCGCCGTCCGTTGCCATGCCGCATTCTGGACCGGATCGCCACGAAGGCAGTGACACGAGCACCGGCCGGGCGCAGATTGAGGCCCGTTGCACCGGAACGTTAGGGTCCAGGCCATGAACTACTGGGTCACGTACCCGCTGACGACGCATCCGTACAACCCCGAATTCGTCACCAAGGCGGGCCTCACGCGTTTCTGCAAGGCGGCCGAGGCGGCCGGCATCGCCGGCATCGGGTTCACGGACCACCCGGCACCCACGGAGCGATGGCTGAAGGCGGGCGGGCACGATGCTCTCGATCCCTTCGCCGCGCTCTCGTTCTGTGCCGCGGTGACCGACACCCTGCGCCTCATCCCCAACATCCTGGTGCTGCCCTACCGCAACCCGTTCCTGGTGGCCAAATCGGTGGCGACCATTGACGCGCTCTCCGGGGGCCGGTTCACGCTCTCCGTCGCCACCGGGTACCTACGCGGCGAGTACCGGGCGCTGGGCGTCGACTTCGATCAGCGCAATGCGCGCTTCGACGAGGCGATCGAGGTCATCCTGGGCGTCTGGAGCGAGGACGACTTCGCCTACGAGGGGTCGACGTTCACCGCCAGGGGTCAGACCGCCAACCCCAAGCCCCACCGGCATCCGCCCATCTGGATCGGGGGGAACAGCCGGCAGTCGCGCCGCAGGGTCGCTCGCTACGGCAACGGCTGGAACCCCTTCCCCGCCCCGAGGGTCCTGTCGCAGACGACCAAGACGCCACCCCTCGAGACGGTGGACGACCTCCGCCTGATGCTCGACGAGCTGTGGCAGTTCGTCGACGAGGCGGGCCGGGATCGAGCCGAGATCGACGTGTCGTTCGGCACCAGCGCCGGCGGCGATCCGGGGAGCGACCGCTTCGACGCCGACGCCCAACTGGCCGCGGTGGACGAGTTGGCCGGGCTCGGGGTCACGTGGTGCGGCGTCGGCACGCCCGGCGACTCACTCGATCATGCCGTCGAGGCGCTCGAGCGCTTCGGTGCGTCGGTGATCCGACCGGGTCAGTGACGCTTGCGCCTGTCGTGCCGTGACTGCGCCCGCTGCGCCTTGCGGTTGCGCCGGGCCGAGCTGCTCGTCGGCGAGTGATGCGCCGAGTGGTTGGCCGAGCCGGCGTGGTGCACCGGCTCCTCCTCGTAGGCCATCGTCCTCCGTCTCTTCGTCACCATTGAGGCGAACGCGACGACGAGGACGACGGCGAGCAGGCTGAAGATCAGGACGTAGAACACCGGCCCATTAGAGCACGGACGCTCAGGACGCACCCGGAGGGGAGAGGCTCTCCACGCCCTCGGCGATCATGCGCCGCCACGCCCGGTCGACCAGTGGCGCCTCGGCGCCGCCGCCGGCGTTGCCCGCCACGATGTCGAGCATCTGGCCCGGCAACACCTCAATGAAGATCCCGTCGGCCTCCGCCGTCAGCTCACCCTCGTGGTAGATGCCGCCCCAGGTGTAGACCTTGCGGCCCTCCCGGCCCGTGACGCACGCAGCGAGGTCCAGGGGCGCCAGGAGCGGGGTCGGCCGGTTGTAGCGCACCTTCAGCGTGCCCGTCATGCCCGGCTGCGCCGCGACGATGTTGGCCAGCCCGAGCAGCTCGTCGAAGAGCTCGGCGATGATGCCGCCGTGCACGCACGTCGGCGGGCCCTCGTACTGGAGGCCGAAGGTGACCCTGCCCCTGACTTCGCGCAGGCCGCTCTCGCCCTCCACCGCCCACACGTCGACCGGCGGCGCGACGGGGTTCGCGAAGCCGACCATCGGGCTGGTGGGAAAGTGGTCCTGCGGGTTCCCGATCGGGCCCGGTTGGGGCCGGGAACGCTTCTCGCCCGGCGCGGCGGACTCCAGGCGGTCGGCCAGCGCGGCCAGCTCCGCTGCGGCATCGGCGAGGTCGCCGTCGTTGATCGGCTGGCCGACGACAACCGAGCTGATGCGGCGCATGGCCGCCGCCAGGCGGTTCAGCGGCTCGTCGCCCGTCGATTCGGCGGGGCCGTCGATCCCCGGGAACCCTTCGCCGGGGCCGATGCCGGCCGCGGCGTTGCTCACGTACGCGTGTACTTCGGCGTGCGCTTCTCGGCGAAGGCCTTCTGCCCCTCGGTGGCGTCGTTCGAGGAGAACACGGGCCAGCCGATCTCGAGCTCGCGAGCCAGGCCGTCGACCTCGGACATGCCCTCGGTCTCGCGCACGCTCCGCTTGATCGCCTCCACCGCCAGCGGTCCGTTCGCCCCGATGACGGCGGCGATCTCGAGCGCCCTCTCCAACGCTTTGCCGTCGGGCACGACGTGGCCGATCAGGCCGATGCGCAGGGCCTCGGCCGCCGGCACCTCGCGGGCCGTCAGGAGGAGCTCCATGGCCAGCGTGTAGGGGATCTGCCGGCGCAGCCGCACTGTCGACCCGCCGAGGGGGAACAGGCCGCGCTTGGCCTCGAAGACGCCGAAGACGGCACTCTCCCCCGCCACCCGGATGTCGGTGGCCTGCAGGATCTCGGTCCCACCGGCCACGGCCCAGCCCTCCACCGCGGCGATCAGCGGCTTGCGCAGGTCGTAGTGCCGCAGCAGCGCCTTCCAGTGCAGGTCGGGGTCCTCGGCCATGCGGGGCTGGTACTTCTCGGCGTCGCTGCCGCCCATGGCCTTGAGGTCCATGCCGGCACAGAACGTCCCGCCGGCGCCGGTGAGGATGGCGCAGCGGATGTCGTCGTTGCCGTCGATCTCCTCCCAGGCGTCCTTCATGCCGACGAGCATGGGAAGGCTCAATGCGTTCTTGGCCTCGGGACGGTTCATGGTCACGATGGCCGTCGCGCCGTCGCGCTCGTACGTCAGGTGCTCAGTCGAAACCACGGTCCCCTCCAGAGGTAGGCGCCGGTATCAGTACGGATGTATCTAGAGCCGCTCGATGATGGTGCCGGTCGCCAGCGCGCCGCCGCAGCACATCGACACGAGGCCGTAGGTGGCGTCGCGCCGCTCGAGCTCGTGCAGGATCGTCGTGATGAGCCGGCTCCCCGTCGCGCCGACCGGGTGGCCGATGGCGATGGCGCCGCCGTTGACGTTCACCTTGTCCATGTCGGCGTCGTGCTCCTTGGCCCAGCTCATGACGACCGACGCGAAGGCCTCGTTGACCTCGAACAGGTCGATGTCCTTCATCGTCATGCCGGCCTTGGCCAGCACCTTGGTCGTCGCCGCGATGGGGCCGTCGAGGTGGTAGTAGGGATCGGAGCCCAGGAGCACCTGGGCCACCACCCGGGCACGGGGACGGAAGCCCTCGGCCTTGGCGCGGTCCTCGGACATCCACAGCACGGCGGCCGCGCCGTCGGAGATCTGCGAAGAGTTCCCTGCCGTGTGCATGCCGTCGGGCAACACCGGCTTGAGCTTGGCCAGGCCCTCGGCCGTCGTGTCGCGCGGTCCCTGGTCCTTGCTGACGACGATCTTCTCGCCCGCATGCTCGCCCCAGGGGCCTTCTTCGCCGACGATGGGCGCCTCGACCGAGACGATCTCGCGGGCGAAGCGGTCCTCGGCCACCGCCACCGCCGCCTTCTTCTGCGACTCGAGGCCGAGCCAGTCCACGTCGGCGCGCGTGATGCCGTACTTGGTGGCGATGCGCTCCGCCGCGGTGAACTGGTCGGGCATGTCGTAGGGCAGGTCGGCCGGGATGGCGCGCCCGACCTTGGCGGCCGCGTTGGCGCCCAGCGGCACCCGGCTCATCGCCTCGACGCCGCAGCCGATGGCGGTGTCGACGGCGCCGGCGGCGATCAGGTTGTTCACGAAGTGGTTGGCCTGCTGCGAGGAGCCGCACTGGCAGTCGACCGTGGTGGCGGCGACCTCGTAGGGCATACCGCTCAGCAACCAGGCGGTCCGGGTCACGTTGAACCCCTGCTCGCCGGCCTGGGTGACGCAGCCGCCGACCACCTGCTCGACCGACGCCGGGTCGATGCCGGCCCGCTTGACGACCTCCACCTGCACCGCGCCGAGGATGTCCGGCGCGCGGAGGCCCGAGAGCCACCCGTTCCGCTTCCCGATCGGGGTGCGGACCGCCTCGATGATTACCGGCTGCGCCATGACGGACACTCCTCCTGCTACGACTCCCGGCCTCGGCCGGCTGCCCTCGTTGGGCGAAATTTAGAACCTGTTCTAACTTATCACCGGCCCCTCCGGGCCCGCCCCGGGAAGTCTGCCCGGGGCTGGACGCCGGGCGCCAACGCCGTCCCGCCGGACCTATCGCCCGAGCCCGGGTCCCCCGCGCTCCCGTGCCGGGAACATCTCCTGGAGGAGGAACTGTGCCCGCGGTGCGATCACGTGAGCCGGATAGGTCGTCGCCAGGAGATGCAGCCCCTCTTCGGCGGTGGTGAACCCGTGTCGGTGTTCCAGGCTGGCGCCTACAGGTGTCGGAGCAGCTCCCGGGCGATGACCACCTTCTGCACCTGGTTGGTGCCCTCGTAAATCTGTGTCACCTTGGCATCGCGCAGGAAGCGCTCGACGGGGAAGTCCTTGGTGTAGCCGTACCCTCCGAGGAGCTGCACGGCGTCGATCGTGATCGACATGGAGGCGTCGGAGGCGAACGCCTTGGCCATGGCACCGAAACTCGTGAGCTCGCCGCCCGGGTCGTCGTCGACCATGGCGCAGGCGCGGTAGACGAGGGCGCGGGCCGCTTCGTTGCGCATCGCCATGTCGGCCAGCATGAAGCGCAGCCCCTGCAGGTCGGCGATCGGACCGCCGAAGGCGTGCCGCTGCTTCATGTAGCCAGCTGCGTAGTCGATGGCTCCCTGCCCGATGCCGACCGCCTGCGCGCCGATGGTGGGCCGGCTCCGGTCCAGCGTGTGCATGGCCACGGTGAACCCCTGACCCTCTTCGCCGATGCGGTGCGACGCCGGGACGCGCACCTCGTCCAGGACCACCTCGCCCGTCGGGCTGCCCCGCATGCCGAGCTTGTCCTCGTGCTTGGCGATGCGGATCCCCCACTCCTTCTCCACCAGAAAGCACGAGATCCCGCGCCCACCGGCGTCGGGGTCCGTCTTGGCGAAGACGATGTAGACGTCGGATATCCCGGCATTGGTGATCCAGTACTTCGAACCGGTGAGGACGTAGTCGTCCCCGTCGCGCACGGCCCGGGTGCGCATTGCGGCGACGTCGCTCCCGGCGTCGGCCTCCGACAGGCAGTAGCTGGCCTGGATCTCCCCCGTGGCCACCCGAGGCATGTACGCCCGCTTGAGCTCCTCGCTGCCCCAGTTCATGACCGGGAGCATCCCGAGCTTGGAGATCAGGATGGTCAGCGACGTCGACGCGCAGACGCGCGACAGCTCCTCGACGGCGATGGCCTGGGTGACCATGTCCGCTCCGGCGCCACCGTAGACCTCGGGGATGCCGAGCGCCGGCAGCTCCATCTCCCTGCAGGCCTCGAACGACTTCCACGGGAACTCGGCGTTGCGGTCGACCTCGGCGGCATGGGGCGCCACCTTCTCCTCGCAGAACGCGCGGAGGGTCTCGCGGAAGTCGCGTTGGACGTCGGTCAGGGCGAAGGTCACGCGCCCATTCTCGCAGAGCGGACCCGACAGCCGCGCGCCGGGCGGGCAGGGTGGTCAGTACCGGGACAGGTGGCGGATCAGGAGATCGGAGAGCTCGACGGGCGCCATCTCGGGGATCCAGTGCGACACGTTCTCGAGGACCTCGAACGTGTAGGGGCCACGCACGCACCCGGCCGTGTCCTCCGCCGCCGTCCGCGCGAACGCCCCGTCGCCCGTGGACCACACGTAGAGGGTCGGGACCGTCACCGGCTCCAGGCCCGCCGGCGCGGCGGCGTCCATCGCCCGGTACCAATTGAGCGCGGCGGTCATGGCGCCGGGCTCGGTCAACGCCGCCACGTACACCCGGGCGTCCTCGTCGTCGAGGCCCGTCTCGGCCAGCAGAGTGGCCAGGCCGCTGCCCGAGCCGTCGGGACCGAGCAGCAGCCGCTCGGGGACCTCGGGCGGCGCGAACGACGCCATCGCCGCGCCACGGGCCGCCTGCGCCGCGTCGCCCCCGAGCAGTGCGCGCTGGAGGGCCAGCGGGTGCGGCGTCGACACGACGCTCAGCGAGCGCAGCCGCGCGGGATGGCGCGACGCCACGAGCCAGGCGATCATGCCGCCCCAGTCGTGTCCCACGAGGTCGAAGGTCTCCATCTCCATGGAGTCGGCGAGCGCCAACACGTCACCCACGAGGTGATCGGTCGCGTAGTCGCCCACCTCTGCCGGGCGGGCGCCGCAGCAGTAGCCGCGCAGGTCCGGCGCGACGGCGCGGTACCCCTCCCGCCCCAACGCCCACAGCTCGTCCCGCCAGGCCCACGACGTCTGGGGGAACCCGTGCAGCATGAGGACGCGCCGACCCTGGCGCGGGCCGGCCGCGCGCCCGGTGAAGGTGTAGCCGCCGGCCTCTATCTCGAGCCGGTCGATGGCCCCCGTTGCATCCACGAAATCGAGGGCCCGCCGCGCCTAGGCCGCGGTGGCACCGCCCCGGCCGTGGGCCTCCTCGGGGCTGAGCCGGAGGATCTCCTCGGGAACGGAGTCGACGAGCTGCCGCTGGGCGACGTAGTCGTGGGTGATGGAGGAGAACAGGGCGCGCCGCGTCTCGCGCAGCTCGGGCGGGGCGTCCCCGAGGAACCCCCACAGACCGAGTGCCAGGCGGACGTCGTAGATGGAGGGGGCACGCCCGAACAGGGCCGCCCGCTTGGCCGCGACCAGCGCCACGCCCAGCAGGACGTCGTGCTCGGACTCGCCCGCACCCAGCTGCACCTCGTGCTCGAAGCGCCTGGCCAGACGGAGCGCAAAGCCCGAGTCGGGCCCCGGCGTCCCGACGTCACGCCCCCGGGCCACCGATGGTGTGACGAGCTCCGCCGGGCGCGTCGTGGTCCACGAACCCGGGACGTGCAGGTGCCGGGCCGGCCTGACCTGGTCGGCCTCGGCGATGGGCACGAAGGTGGGCTGCGTCATGCGCGGGAGGTTAGCCGAGGGCCCCCCCGGAACCTATTCCGGCGCCCTCGCCGAGCCCTTCGTCTGCCAGGAGCCGCACCACCGGCAACGAGATGGACGAAGGGCGGGCGGCGTCGTGGAAGACCTCCTGGTCCGCCGAGCGCATGGTGGTCGCGGTGGCGAGAGGCTCGCCGGTGCCGGTGTTCCGGCAGAACAGCGGGTGGGCCCCGCTCGAGACCTGGAGCCGGATGCGGTGACCGGCGAGGAACGTGTTCGCCGTCGGCCACATGGCGACCTCCAACCGGAAGACGCCGTCCTCCTCCTCGTGCACCGAACCGGGCGCCAGCCGGACGATGCCGTCGCTGATGTTCCACGACCTGCCCTTCGCGGTCACGTCGCAGAGCCGCACGAAGAAGTCCGTGTGCTCGAGCGACGAGCGCAGGTACAGCTCGGCCGTCAACGGCCCGATGACGGTGAGGTCCTCGGCGAGGACAGGGCTGGTGTAGGTGAGCACGTCGTGACGGTGCTCACGCCTGCGCTGGTCCTTGCGTCCCGCGGAGCGGATGTTGAGCGAGGCCCCGCCCACGGCCGGCGTCGGGTCATGCGGGTTGTAGTGGAAGCGGTCGGGCGCGCTCTGCGCGGGCGGCGTGGTGCTCAGCGTGCCCCACCGCCCGAGGTACCAGCGCTGCACGTCCCCCGCCGGTGGCCACAACGAGAACTCCTGCCACGTGCGCGACCCCATCACGAAGACGCGCACGGGCGCCCGGGGCTCGCGGCCCGGGTGCTCCCCGAGCTGCTCGTCGTACCAGTCGGGCCCGTCGCGCACCGTCTCGCCGAAGAGGCCCGGGCTCGCGTGCGTCCACGGGCCGACGGTCATGCGGGCCGGCCGTCCCGCCCGCCGCAGCGCCTCGTAGTCGGCCACCTGGGCCGGCAGGAAGAGGTCGTACCACCCGCCGACCATGCTGGCCGGGGGCACCCGCTCCAGCCGCCGCCCGAAGTCGATGCCGTCCCACCACGGGTCGCCCGGCCGGCTGTGCTCGAGCCAGTCCTGGTAGGGCGGCGCGGTCTGCCCGATGGCCGCCACGTCGCACCTCCCGAGGGGAAGGACGTCGGCCGCGGCCGCCAGGACCTTGGTGCCCCCCAGCTGGGCGCGCAGGACGGTACGCCACCCGAGCTCCTGGTGCGCCAGCTGGTAGATCCACGTCAACGCCATTTCGAGCGCGAAGGAACCGCCCGGGTACACGATGGCGTCGCGGATGTTCGACGCCGTGATCTGCAGTCCGAGTGCCTTGACGAAGTCGGGCGCGTCCTGCGCGATGGCCCACTGCGTGATGCCGAGGTAGCTGCCGCCCCACATGACGAGGCGGCCGTCGAACCACGGCTGGGCCGCCACCCACTCGAGGGTGGCGTGCCCGTCCGCCTGCTCGTGGCGGACGGGATCCCACTCCCCCGCCGAGCCGAACGTCCCCCGGCAGCTCTGAATGACCGTCTGGTAGCCGCGCTCGGCGTACAGCCGTCCCAGCGGACCGACGATGCGCCGCCCGTACGGGGTCCGGATCAACACGGTCGGCAGGTCACCCGACTCGGTCGTCGGGAACCAGCGGTCGGCCAGGAGGACGGCGCCGTCGGGCATCTTGGCCGCGAGGTCGCGCTCGACCGAGATGCTCGTGCTGCGGGCCGGCGGGAGGCCGACCAACGACGCTGCGATCCGGCTCCACACGGTCATGGACGACCCCCTGTGCTCCCCCGTGGTGACGCCGGGCTGCCTGGGTCCCCGCTAGGTCGCGTGGAGCAGCCCGAAGACGATCGAATCGTAGAGGGCCTGCCAGCTCGCCTCAATGATGTTCTCCGACACCCCGATCGTGGTCCAGGTGCGCTGACCGTCGGTCGTGTCCACCAGGACCCGGGTGACCGCGCCGGTGCCGCGGCCCGTGTCCAGGACGCGCACCCGGTAATCGGTCAGGTGGATGTGGTCGAGGGCCGGGAACCTGGACCCGATGGCCGCCCGTAGCGCGCCGTCGAGGGCGTTGACCGGGCCGTTGCCCTCCGCCACGGCCACGATGCGCTCGGACCCCACGTGGACCTTGACCGTGGCCTCGGTCGTGACGCCGGACATGGACTCGGTCACCGACGGTGTCGCCTCGTCGGCGTCGGTGCGCTCGCCGTGGTCGGTGATGACGCGGAACGACTCCACGGTGAAGTAGTCCGACACCCACCCGGTGGCCCGCCGCAGCAGGAGCTCCAGGGAGCCGTCGGCCACCTCGAAGTGGTAGCCCTCGTGCTCCAGGTGCTTGAGCTCGTCCAACACCCTTCCGATGACCTCGCCGTCGAGCTCCAGGCCGAGCTCGGCCGCCTTCATGGCCAGCGTCGAACGGCCCGCCATCTCCGAGACCACGACGCGGGTGCCGTTGCCGACGAGGTTGGGCTCGACGTGCTCGTACAGGTCGGCGCTGCGCGCCACCGCGCTGGCGTGCAGGCCGCCCTTGTGGGCGAACACCGAGTTCCCGACGTAGGGCTGCTGGGGGTTCGGCGCGATGTTGACCAGCTCGGCGATGTGGTGCGCCACGGGCGTCAAGCGCTCCAGGCGGTCGGCGGGGATGGTCCGGATGTGGAGCTTGAGCGACAGGTTGGGGATGGCGGCCGACAGGTCCGTGTTGCCGGACCGCTCGCCGTAGCCGTTGATGCAGCCCTGCACCTGCGTCACGCCCGCCTGCACCGCGACCAGTGAGTTGGCCACCGCGCAGCCGGTGTCGTTGTGGCAGTGGATGCCCAGCTGTGCGCTGGTGCGGGCCCGCACCTCCGCCACCGCGTGGCCCACGTCGTCGGGGAGCGAGCCGCCGTTGGTGTCGCACAGCACGAGCGCCTCGGCGCCGGCCTCTTCCGCCGCGGCCAGCACGGACAGCGCGAAGTCGGGATTGCCGCGGTAGCCGTCGAAGAAGTGCTCCGCGTCGAGGAAGACGCGCAGGTCGTGCTCCCGCAGGTAGCGCACCGAGTCGGCCACCATGGCGACCGCCTCGTCGAGGGACGTGCGCAGCGCCTCGGCGACGTGGCGGTCCCAGGACTTGGCCACGATGCAGGCCACCGGTGCCCCGGCATCCCTCAGGTTGGCGAGGACGGTGTCGTGCTCGGGCCGGACCCCGGCCCGCCGGGTGGAGCCGAACGCCACCAGCGTCGCCGTGCCGAGCGTGAGCTCCTTCTTGGCTCGCTCGAAGAACTCGACGTCCTTGGGGTTCGCACCGGGCCAGCCGCCCTCGATGAAGGTGACCCCGAGGTGGTCCAGCTGCTCGGCCACCCGGAGCTTGTCGTCGACCGTGAGGGAGAGACCCTCCTGCTGGCTGCCGTCCCGCAGGATCGTGTCGAAGATGTCGACCGCCTCGGGCAGCTCGGGCACGTGGTAATCGTGCGCGTGCGCGCTATGGCCGTGCGCGTGCGCGTGCCGTACGCCGTCATGGGTGTGGGCGTCGGTGCCGCCCCCGTCAGTCGACATGATCGAGCCATTCCTTGTACTGGTCCACCTCGCCGCGGACGGTGGCGAAGTAGGTCTGCTGGAGCTCCTTGGTGATCCGCCCCGGGCGCCCCGTGCCCACCGGACGGTCGTCGACGGCGCGGATGGGCACCACCTCCGCCGCGGTGCCGGTCAGGAAGGCCTCGTCGGCCAGGTAGAGGTCCGTGCGGATGATGTGCTCGTGGCGCACTTCGATCCCCAGGTCGCGTGCGATCGTCTCGACGGAGTCCTGCGTGATGCCCTCGAGCGCCCCGGCATCGGAGGTGGGCGGCGTGATCAGCACGCCGCCGCGCACGATGAAGATGTTCTCGCCGGTGCACTCGCTGACCCGGCCGTTGGGCGCCAACAGGATGGCCTCGTCGTAGCCGGCCTTGATCGCCTCGACCTTGGCCAGTGACGAGTTCACGTACATGCCCGTGCCCTTGGCCGCCGTCGGCACCGCATTGGGGTCGTGGCGCTGCCACGAGCTGATCTTGCACGACACGCCGTTGGCGATGCCCTCGTCGCCCAGGTAGGTCCCCCACGGCCAGGCGGCCACGGAGACGTTCACCGGGCAGGGCAGGGGGTTGAGGCCCATTTCGCCGTAGCCGAGGTAGATGAGCGGCCGGATGTAGCAGCCGTCCTGCAGCCCGCTCGCCCGGACCACGAGCCGCGTGGCCTCCACGATGTCCTCCACCGTGTACGGGACCTCGATCATGAAGACCTTCGCCGAGGCGAACAGCCGGCGGATGTGGTCGCCCAGCCGGAACACGGCCACGCCGCGGCTGGTCGGGTAGGCGCGGATGCCCTCGAAGACGCCGGAGCCGTAGTGCATGGTGTGGGTGAGCACGTGCACCGTGGCGTCGGCCCAGTCGACCAGCTCGCCGTCCATCCAGATCTTCTCCGTCGGGGTGATGGGCATGGCGGCTACAGCCTTTCTGCGATCGCGTCGCCCACGGCGGTCGTGGACAGCTGCTCGTTGGACGTGGGGATGTCGGGATTGGACATGGCATCGGTCTGCTCGGCGACGGCCTTGACGATGCGGGTGGCGGCGTCGATCTCGCCCAGGTGCTCGAGCATCAGCGCGGCCGAGTGGATGGCGGCCAGCGGGTTGGCGATGCCCCGGCCCGCGATGTCGTGCGCGGCACCGTGCACGGGCTCGAAGAGCGACGGCCCCGTCCGGGCGGGGTTCAGGTTGGCCGATGCCGCGAAGCCGATGCCGCCGCTGACCGCGCCGGCCAGGTCGGTCAGGATGTCGCCGAAGAGGTTGTCGGTGACGATGACGTCGTAGCGCTTCGGGTCCTCCACCAGGTAGATGCAGGCGGCATCCACGTGGTTGTAGTCCCAGTCGATGTCGGGGTAGTCGGCCGAGACCTCGCTGACGGTGCGGTGCCAGAGGTCGCCGGCGAAGGTGAGCACGTTCGTCTTGTGCACGAGGGTGAGGTGTCGGCCCGGCCGGCGCTCCGCCAGGTCGAACGCGAAGCGCACGCAGCGCTCGGCGCCGTGGCGCGTGTTGACCGAGCCCTGGGTGGCCACCTCGTGCGGGGTCCCCTTGCGCAGGAAGCCGCCTTCGCCGGCGTAGGTGCCCTCGGTGTTCTCCCGGATGACCACGAAGTCGGCCCCGGCGGCGACCGATCCGGGGATGCCGGCGAAGGGGCGCAGGTTGACGTAGAGATCGAGGTCGAAGCGCAGGCGGAGCAGCATGCCGCGCTCGAGGGTCCCGGGCGGGACGGCGGTGTCACCGACCGGCGGACCGATGGCACCGAGGAGGATGGCGTCGAAGCCCCGCAGCTCGGCGAGGGTCTCGTCGGGCAGGACGACGCCGTCACGCAGGTAGCGCGCCGCCCCGAGGTCGAAGGAGGTGGTGTCGAGGTCGACACCTGCCGCCGCCACGACCTTGAGGGCCTCGGCGCAGACCTCCGGCCCGATGCCGTCGCCGCCGATGACGGCCACCCGATGCCTGGTGCTGCCGCTGCTCACAGTCCCCATTCTCCCTTGTCTCGTGCTCGTCCCGGCCCGGAAATTGAAAAACCGCCCACTCTGTGGACGGTTCGAAGGCGCGCGGGGGTGGTGCGCGCCTAGTGAATAATGCCTACGAGGTGCTCGGTACGGCGCATGGTCGCACCAGTCTCTCGCAGCGGGCCCGCCCCGTCAACAACGGGTGCTGCGGCGACCGGCGGCCCCGGCGGGGCCGATTAGCCTTGTCGCTGCCGGCGCGGTGCACCGCCCCGCCGCCGGCGCACCCGCCTCCCGGAGGACACGCCGTGACGAACGCATCCGCCAACCAGACCGAGACGATCAAGCTGACCCAGGCCACCCACGACCGGCTGGTGGCCGAGCTGAAGGATCTGACGACCCGCGGCCGGGTGGAGATCGCCCAGCACATCGAGGCGGCCCGGGCGCTGGGCGACCTGAGCGAGAACGGCGACTACCACGCGGCCAAGGACGCCCAGGGGAAGATGGAATCGCGCGTCCGCCAGCTCCAGGCGATGTTGAAGGAGGTCGAGATCGTCGACGAGGCCGGGGCGGGGGACGGTTCCGTCTCGCTCGGCAGCACGGTCGAGCTCCGCTACGAGGGGGACGACGAGGACGACACCCAGAAGTTCTTCGTGGGCTCCATCGAGGAGCGCCAAGGGGACCTGCCCGTCGTCTCGCCCAGCTCGCCCCTGGGCCAGGTGCTGGTGGGGCGCAGCGCAGGGGACACCGTCGAGTACCAGGCGCCCGGCGGCATGCTCAAGGTCCACATCGTCGACGTGACCCGTTGATGGCGCCGCGCACCCTCAGCGAGAAGATCTGGGACGCGCACGTCGTCCACGCGGCCGAGGGCGAGCCCGATCTGCTGTTCATCGACCTGCACCTGGTGCACGAGGTGACCTCGCCGCAGGCCTTCGACGGGTTGCGCCTGGCCGGGCGCACCGTGCGGCGGCCCGACCTCACCGTGGCGACGGCGGACCACAACGTCCCCACCACCGACATCGACAAGCCGGTCGCCGACCCCGTCTCGGCCCAGCAGCTCAAGGTCCTCGACGACAACACGGCCGAGTTCGGCATCACCTGCTACCCGATGGGCGACGCCAACCAGGGCATCGTCCACATCATCGGCCCCGAGCAGGGCTGGACGCAGCCCGGCATGACGATCGTCTGCGGTGACAGCCACACCTCGACCCACGGGGCCTTCGGCGCGCTCGCCTTCGGCATCGGCACCAGCGAGGTGGAGCACGTACTGGCCACCCAGACGCTGCCCCAGGTGCGGCCGAAGACGATGGCGGTGACGGTCGAGGGCGAGCTGGCCCCCGGCGTGACCGCCAAGGACGTCGCGCTGGCGGTCATCGGCGCCATCGGCACCGGCGGTGGCATGGGCCACGTGATCGAGTACCGCGGCTCGGCCATCCGGGGCCTCTCCATGGAGGGCCGGATGACGCTGTGCAACATGTCGATCGAGGGCGGGGCGCGGGCCGGCCTGGTGGCACCGGACGAGACGACGTTCGCCTACGTGAAGGGCCGCGACCACGCACCGGTGGGCGAGGCCTGGGACGCCGCCGTGGCCTACTGGCGCACCCTGCCCGGCGACGAGGGGGCGACGTTCGACAAGGAGGTCGTGCTCGACGCCGCGGCCATCACGCCGCACGTCACCTGGGGCACGAACCCGGCGCAGGTGGCGCCCATCGCGGGGTCGGTGCCCGACCCCGCCTCCATGGCCGACCCCGGGGACCGGGAGGCGGCCGAGCGCGCGCTCGCCTACATGGGGCTCCGGGCCGGGACGCCGCTGCGGGAGATCCCGGTTGACACGGTGTTCCTGGGCAGCTGCACGAACTCGCGCATCGAGGACTTCCGCGCCGCAGCCGCCGTGCTCGAGGGCCGGACGATCCGCCCCGGCCTGCGCGCCCTCGCCGTGCCCGGCTCGCACCGGGTCAAGGCGCAGGCAGAGAACGAGGGCCTGGACAAGGTGTTCATGGCGGCCGGCTTCGAGTGGCGCGAGCCGGGCTGCTCCATGTGCCTGGCCATGAACCCGGACAAGCTCGCCGTGGGTGAGCGCTGCGCGTCGACCTCGAACCGCAACTTCGAGGGCCGTCAGGGGCGTGGCGGGCGCACCCACCTCGTCTCCCCCGCCGTCGCCGCCGCCACCGCGGTCGCCGGGACGTTCGCTCTACCGGAGGATCTGGACTGATGGAAGCCGTCGTCGTCGTCACCGGCCGTGCCGTGCCCCTCGACCGCACGGACGTCGACACCGATCAGATCATCCCCTCGGACTGGCTCAAGCGTGTGGAGCGGACCGGCTTCGGCGCCGGGCTCTTCTCGGAGTGGCGCGACGACCGTGACTTCGTGCTCAACAACCCCGACTTCGTGGGGGCCACGATCCTGGTGGCCGGGCACAATTTCGGCACCGGCTCCTCCCGCGAGCACGCCGTGTGGGCGCTCATGGACTTCGGGTTCCAGGCCGTGGTCTCGTCGCGCTTCGCCGACATCTTCCGCAACAACTGCACAAAGCAGGGGCTGCTCCCCGTGCAGGTGACCGAGGACCTCGACCGCGCACTGCTCGACGCGGTTGAGAAGGACCCCTCGCTCGAGATCACGATCGACGTGGCGCGCGGGACGATCGAGGCACCGGCGGCCGGGCTGGCCGGCACGTTCCCCCTCGACGAGTTCACCCGCGAGCGCCTGCTGAACGGGTGGGACGACATCGGCCTCTCGCTGCGCTACGCCGACGACATCACGGCCTACGAGCGCCGGCGCCCCGCCTTCCTGCCCTCGGCCTGACCCGCCATGGTCACGTTCCGACCGATGTCGGAGGCCGACGTGCCGGCCGCCGTCGCGGCCTTCGACAGCGGGCTGCTCGCCATGCTGGCCCGCCACCAGCTCCCGGTGACTGGCAGTTCCATTCAGGACGAGCGCCGGCGCCAGGACCGCACGCGCCACTTCCTGGGGACGGACCCGGCCGGGTCCTGGGTGGCCGAGGACGCAGGCACCGTCATCGGCATGTCGCAGTCCTTCGTCCGGGAGGACTACTGGATGCTGTCGCAGCTCGGCACCGTGCCCGGCCGACAGGGCCACGGCGTGGGGCGTGAGCTGCTGCGCCTGGCGCTGTCGCACGGCGACCCCCGGAGCCCCGGGACGATCCAGTGCTCGCGCGACCCCAAGGCGATGGCGCTGTACGCCAGCTTCGGTTTCGTCCTCCACCCGGTGGTGGCGGCCTGGGGCGTCATGCGCCCCGGATCCGTGGCGCGCCCGGCGGAGGTCCGCCGTCTGGAGCCGGACGCGGTCACGGCGCGGGAGCTCGACGCGGTGACCGCCATCGACCGCGAGGTCCGCCGCTCGTCGCGCACGGTGGACATCGTGTCCATGCTCGCCCAGCCGGGGAACCGGTTGCTCCTCCACGCGGACCGGGGCTACGCCGTGGCGAGGGACGAGCGGATCGTCACCCTCGGGGCCCGCGACGAGGAGTCGGCCTCGTTGGTCCTGCGGACCATGCTGGCGGAGGCGCCGGTCGGCGAGACGATCGAGATCAACTGGCTGACCTCGGCACAGCAGTGGGCCATCCGGGTGGTGGTCGAGGCCGGCATCGCGCTCCAGCCCTACGGGCCGGTCATGGTGCGCGGCATGGACGGGCCGCCGACCCCCTACATCCCGAGCGGCGGGTACGGGTAGTTACGCAGTCAGGCGGAACGAGCCGAGCGTCGTGGCGTCCGCCGGGACCGGGCCCTCCGCGCACCGCTCCGCGATGCCCGCCTGGAACGCGGCGAACGCCGGTACGGGTTCACGTCGGCGGGCAGCGGAGCCGACGGGTGCCTCCGTGCCTCCCTACCCGTCGAACCAGCGGTAGCGCGTCCAGCCGGCCATGGGGCGGGCGCCCAGGCGCTGGTACAGGTCCATGGCGGGCTCGTTCCACTCGAGCACCTCCCACTCCAGGCGCCCGTCGGTGAGCCCGCGCAGGTGCGCCAGGAGACGGCTCCCGTAGCCCTTGCCCCGGCGCTCGGGCCGCACGTAGAGGTCCTCGAGCCAGATGCCGGGCCGGCCCAGGAAGGTGGAGAAGGTCCGGAACCAGAGTGCGTGGCCGACCAGGCCCCCGTCGCCCTCGTCGATCACGTGGTCCTGTGCCACCGCCTCGGGCCCGAACAGCGCGGCGGAGAGGTCGTCTTCGGTGATCGTCACCTGGTCCGCGAGGTTCTCGAACTGGGCGAGCTCGCGGATCATCGCCACGATCTCGGGGACGTCCGCCTCGACCGCCGGGCGGATCACGCCGTGCGGGCCCGGTTCGCCGCGGAGACCACCGCGCTCAGCGAGGCGTCCAGGATGGACGAGTCACGTCCCACGCCCCACCAGCTCGCCCCGTCGGGGGAGGCGCACTCCACGTACGCCACCGCCGAGGCGCCCGAGCCCTCCGTCAGCGCGTGCTCGGAGTAGTCCTTCACCTCCAGCACAATACCGAGGTCGGCCTTGAGGGCGGCCACGAGGGCGTCGATCGGGCCGTTGCCCTCCCCCGTCACCGTCCGGTGCTGGCCGTCGACCAACAGCTGGGCCGTGACGCTCGTGTGGCCCTTCCCGGTGGACACCTCGCTCGTGATGAGGCGCAGCCCCGCGTCCTCGGGCAGGTAGATCTCCTCGAAGACATCTCGCATCTGGCCCGAGCCGATCACGGTCCCGCTCGCCTCGGTGATCGCCTGGACGCGCTTGGAGAACTCGATCTGCAGCCGCCGCGGCAGGTCCAGCCCGTGGTCGGTGTCCATCAGGTACGCCACGCCGCCCTTGCCCGACTGGCTGTTGACCTGAATGATCGCCTCGTACGTGCGCCCCGTGTGCTTGGGGTCGATGGGCAGGTACGGCACCTCCCACTCGTCGTAGTCGTCGCCGATGGCGGCCATGCCCTTCTTGATGGCGTCCTGGTGCGAGCCCGAGAAGGCCGTGTACACGAGGTCCCCCGCGTAGGGGTGCCGGGGGTGCACCGGCAGCCGGGTGGCGTACTCGGCCACGCGGCGGACCTTCTCGATGTCGCCGAAGTCGAGCGCCGGGTCGATCCCCTGCGAGAACAGGTTCATGGCCAAGGTCACGATGTCGACGTTCCCGGTGCGCTCGCCGTTCCCGAACAGCGTGCCCTCCACCCGGTCCGCGCCGGCCAGCACCGCCAGCTCGGCCGCCGCCACCGCGGTGCCGCGGTCGTTGTGCGGGTGCAGGCTCAGCACGATGGCGTCACGGTCCTTGATGGTGCGGCCGAACCACTCGATCACGTCGGCGTACACGTTGGGGCTGTACATCTCCACCGTGGCGGGCAGGTTGAGGATCATCGGCCGCTCGGGAGTCGGCCCGATGACGTCCATCACCGCCTCGCAGATCTCGACGGCGAACTCCGGCTCGGTCCCGGTGAAGCTCTCGGGCGAGTACTCGTAGCGGATGTCGGTGCCGGGGACCTGCGCCTCGTACTTCTTGCACATCTCCGCCGCCTTGACGGCGATGTCGACGATGCCGGGCTTGTCGAGGCCGAACACGACGCGGCGCTGCAGCTCCGACACGGAGTTGTAGAAGTGCACGACCGCCTTCGACGCGCCCGCCAGCGACTCGAACGTGCGCTCGATCAGCTCCTGGCGGCACTGCACCAGCACCTGGATCTCGACGTCGTCGGGAACCAGGCCTTCGCCGATGATCAGGCGCTGGAAGTCGAAGTCCGTCTGCGACGCCGACGGGAAGCCGACCTCGATCTCCTTGAAGCCGATGTCGACCAGCGTCTGGAACAGCGCCAGCTTGCGCTCGGAGTCCATGGGGTCGATGAGGGCCTGGTTGCCGTCGCGCAGGTCGACGCTGGCCCAGCGCGGGGCGCGGGTGAACTGGCGGTCGGGCCAGGTGCGGTCCCCCAGCACGAGCGGCACGTGCGACCGGTACTTCCCGAACGCCATGGGGGAGGGGTCACAGGGCAGGGCCAGGTGACCCCGCCCCATGCCGTCACCACTCCCCTTCCGTCCCTCAGCCATGTGATCCTTCCCTTCTCGTCATCGGTACCGGCTCAACAAAAAACCCCCTGGCCATTCGGCGCAGGAGGTTGCGAGCGAACGCGATGGGGCGTTCGCCGTCAGGTAAGCAGCAGGTCGGTCGTCGTGGTCCTCACCATGATGGGCGCAATTCTTCCATTCGAAGAGGTCAGCGTCAAGGCAACGCCTCAGGCCTTGGGCAGGGGCGAGCCGAACCGCAGCAGGTTGCCGTCGCCGTCGGTGTGCGCGGCCTCCCACACGCCGAAACCGGGATCGAACAGGTCGGACGTCTCGCCGACGCCCGCCGCCCTCCACTCCGCATGGAGCGCGTCGGCGTCGTCCACCGCGATGTAGGCGGCACCACGCTCGCCCGCCGGCTCGAGGTCCGGGTCCAGCCGGAAGTGCAGGCGCACGCCGTCCCGGGTGGCGGTGCCGTAGCCGCCGCCGAGCACACGCACGTCGAAACCCAGGGCCTCATAGTGCGCCTGCATCGCGTCCATGTCCGCCGTGGGGAAGATGGGGGCGATGCTCTGGAAGGTGCTCATGCCGGCTCACGCTACCGTGGTCGGATGCGTCGTCTCCTCTCGACACTGGTCCGGGCCGCCCTGGTCGCCGCCGTGCTGGCGGTGGTGCGCGCCGTGCTGCTCGACCGAGCCCCGCAGCGCGCGCTCCACGGGAGCGAGCCCGTCATCGGCAGCCTCGACACCTGGCCCGCCGTGCCGCGCAAACCGGCGCCCTAGTCGGCTCAGAGCGTGACGCGGTGGATGTCGAGGATCCCCTCGTCACCCCGCAGCTGCTCCACGACGAGGTCGGACGCCGGTGTGGACGTGGAGATCACCATCATCGCCGTCGACGACTCCGGGCTCGGCCCGACCGCCATGGACGAGATGGAGATGCCGGCGGTGCCCAGCGCAGTGCCGACGATCCCGATGACACCGGGACGGTCGTCGTTGCGCACGACGAGCATGTGGGTGGAGGGCGGCACCTCGACGACGTGGTCGTCGACGATGACGATGCGCGGTTCGGTGCGCAGGCCCACGGTGATCAGCGTGCCGGCGACGGAGTGCGACCCCGAGCGCAGCGTGACGAGCGACTTGTAGTCGCGTGACGTCGCGGTGGTGGATTCGCGCACAGCGAGACCCCGCCGCTCGGCCAGCTGCGGCGCGTTGACGTAGGAGACCGGCTCCTCCGTCGAGCCGCCGAAGATCCCCTTGAGGACCGACAGCGTCAGGATGCCCGTGCTCTCCCCGGCCAGCTCGCCCTGGTACACGATCTCGATGCTGTCGGGCAGGCCGTCGTGCAGGCCGACGAAGAAGCGCCCCAGCTGCTCGGCCAGGCCCATGAAGCCCTTCACCACGTCGGAGACGTCGCTGGCCGCCACGTTGACGGCGTAGGGGACGAAGTCGCCGGCGAGCGCCAGCAGCACCTGCTCGGCGATCGTGACCCCGGCCTTGTCCTGCGCCTCCTCGGTGGAGGCGCCGAGATGCGGCGAGACGACGACGCCCGGCAGCTCGAAGAGCGGCGACTCGGTGCACGGCTCCTTGGCGAACACGTCGAGGCCCGCCCCGGCCACGATGCCGTCGCGGATGGCGTCGGCCAGCGCCTCCTCGTCGACGATGCCGCCCCGCGCCGTGTTGACGATGCGGATGCCGGGCTTGGCCTTGGCCAGCAGGTCGCGTCCGAACAGCCCGACGGTCTCGGGCGTCTTGGGCGTGTGGATGGAGACGAAGTCCGCCTCCGCGACCAGCTCCTCGATACCGACCAGGCGCACACCCATGGCACGGGCCCGCTCCTGGGACACAAAGGGGTCGTAGCCGATGAGCTCCATGCCGAACGCGTGGGCGCGCTGGGCGACCAGCGAACCGGCCCGGCCGAGACCCACCACGCCGAGCACCTTGCCGTGCAGCTCGACGCCCTCCCACTTCGAGCGCTCCCAGCGCCCGGCCACGAGCGCCGAGTGCGCCTGGGGGATGTTGCGCGCCTGCGCCAGCAGCAGCGCCATCGCCTGCTCGGCGACGGAGAGGATGTTCGACGTCGGTGCGTTCACAACCATGACGCCCCGATCGGTGGCCGCCGTCACGTCGACGTTGTCGAGGCCGACACCGGCCCTCCCGACGACCTGGAGCGAGGACCCCGCGGCCAGCACGTCGCCGGTGACCTGTGTGGCCGAGCGGATGATCAGCGCGTGGGCGCCCGGGATCACCTCGAGCAATTCGGCGGGGCTCAGCCCCTCACGCACGTCCACCTCGTGCCCTGCGTCGGCGAGCAGGTCGAGCCCGCTCTGCGCGATCTTCTCCGTTACCAGTACCCGTGCCACCGCGGTGGCCTCCTTACTCCCCCCGCCTGATTGTCGGTCAGTCTTGCGCCTCGGCGAAGAGGTCGGCCAGTCGTGTCACACCCTCGACGAGGTCGTCGTCGCCCAGCGCGTACGACATCCGGAAATAGCCCGGTGACCCGAACGCCTCTCCGGGGACCACCGCCACCTTGGCCTCGTTGATGCAGATCTCGGCCAGCTCCGCGCTGCTCGCCGGACGTTGTCCCCGGAGTGACCGCCCGAGCAGCCCCTTGACCGACGGGTAGGCGTAGAACGCGCCCTCGGGCTCCACGCAGACGACCCCGTCGATGTCGTTGAGCATCGTGACGATCGTCCGGCGCCGGCGGTCGAACGCCGCCCGCATCATGGCGACGTCCTCGAGCCCGCCCGACACGGCGGCCAACGCGGCGCGCTGCGCCACGTTGGACACGTTGGACGTCTCGTGGCTCTGGATGTTGGTCGCGGCGCCGATGGCGTCGGTCGGCCCGATGAGCCACCCGACGCGCCACCCGGTCATGGCGTAGGTCTTGGCCACGCCGTTGGCCACCAGGCAGCGGTCCGCCAGCTCGGGCACCAGCACCGGCATGGAGTGGTGCTCGGCCCCGCCGTAGACGAGGTGCTCGTAGATCTCGTCGGTCAGCACCCAGATCCCCTTGGCCAGCGCCCAGCGGCCGATGGCCTCGATTTCGTGGCGCGGGTACACCGCGCCGGTCGGGTTGGACGGGGACACGAAGAGCAGCGCCTTGGTGCTCGGGGTCCAGGCCGCCTCGAGGTCGTCGACCGAGGAGCGGAAGCCGGTGGTCTCGTCGGAGGAGACGATCACCGGCGTCCCGCCGGCCAGGCGGATCGCCTCGGGGTAGGTGGTCCAGTAGGGGGCGAGCACGATGACCTCGTCGCCGGGGTCGCACAGCACCGCGAACGCGTTGGCGACCGCCTGCTTCCCGCCGTTGGTGACGAGCACCTGTGCAGGGGTCACCACGAGGCCCGAGTCCCTCTCGGTCTTGTCGGCGATCGCCTGGCGCAGCGCGGGCAGGCCACCGGTCGGCGTGTAGTGGTGGTTCGCCGGGTCGCGGCAGGCGGCCACTGCGGCCTCCACGATGTGCCCCGGGGTCGGGAAGTCGGGCTCGCCCGCGCCGAAGCCGATGACGTGCTCCCCGGCGGCCCGGAGCGCCTTGGCCTTGGCGTCCACGGCGAGGGTCGCCGACGGCGCAACGGCGGCGGCGCGGCGAGAGATCCGGCGGAGCTCTGTCGTGGAAGGGGTGGTCGTCACGGGTGCCATGATCTCATACGTGCCAGACATCCCCGACATCAAGATCCCCGCCGAATTGCTCCCCTCCGACGGCCGTTTCGGGTCCGGGCCCTCCAAGGTGCGCCCCGCCCAGATGCAGGCCCTGTCCGAGGTCGCGGGCACGTACCTCGGCACCAGCCACCGCCAGAAGACGGTCAAGTCTCAGGTCGGCCGGGTGCGCTCCGGGATGCGCCAGCTCTTCTCGCTCCCCGGCGGTTACGAGGTCGTGCTCGGCAACGGGGGGACGACGTGCTTCTGGGACGCGGCGACGTTCGGGCTGATCGAGGCGCAGAGCCAGCACCTCAGCTTCGGCGAGTTCTCCTCCAAGTTCGCCTCCTGCGCCAAGGCGGCCCCGCACCTCAAGGAGCCCCAGGTCATCGAATCGGCGGTGGGCACGCACCCCAAGCCGGTCGCCGACCCATCGGTCGACCTGTACGCACTGACCCACAACGAGACCTCCACCGGGGTCTCCATGCCGATCCGGCGCCCCGAAGGCGCCGCCCACCCCGCGGAGGGGGGCGGCCTGGTGGCGGTGGACGGGACGTCGGGCGCCGGCGGCCTGCGGGTCGACCCGCTCGAGTTCGACGCCTACTACCTGGCGCCACAGAAGTGCTTCGCCAGCGACGGCGGGCTGTGGGTCGCCCTCATGTCGCCGGCCGCGCTCGAGCGGGTGGAGCGCATTGCCGCCTCCGGCCGGTGGATCCCCACCTTCTTGGACCTCAAGACGGCGGTCGACAACTCGGTGCTGGACCAGACCTACAACACCCCGGCACTGGCCACGATCTTCCTGTTGGCCGAGCAGCTCGACTGGATGAACGGCAACGGCGGTCTGGAGTGGTCGGCGTCGCGCTGCGACCGCTCGGCCGAGATCCTCTACACGTGGGCCGAGCAATCCGGGTTCGCGCGGCCCTTCGTCGAGAACCCGACGGATCGCAGTCACGTGGTCGGCACCATCGATTTCGTCGACGCGGTCGACGCCGCCACCGTCGCCGCGGTGCTGCGGGCGCACGGGATCGTGGACACCGAGCCGTATCGCAAGCTCGGGCGCAACCAGCTGCGGATCGCGATGTTCCCGGCGATCGAGCCGGACGACGTCGCGTCGTTGTGCGGCTGCATCACCCATGTGGTGGGCGCGCTCGCGAACTGACGGGGGGGCGGGGCCCCAAAGGGTACTGGTGCTATCCCCCGGGCAAAGACGGGTGAGAGCACCCTGGCTCCAGCGGCGACCTGCTTTGTAGCCTACCTGGGTATATCGGAGACCAGGTGGGCGCCGACGCGGGAAGGTCGAGGTCAGAGCATGAGCACCGCAACACTCGCCAACTCGCCGCCGGTCACCGGCGGCGACACCCAATGGGCCGTCGAGACCCACGGGCTGACCAAGCGCTTCGGCGAGAACATCGCCGTCAACGACGTGGAGCTCCTGGTCCCGCGCGGCTGCGCCTTCGGCTATCTCGGTCCCAAC